>Ga0210050_1000350_pt1 | contig 61053 bp, 75 predicted proteins | sample CryGey132114_all_FD_185463 | JGI IMG/M metagenome (GOLD analysis project Ga0210050, IMG submission 185463) | Groundwater microbial communities from aquifer - Crystal Geyser CG22_combo_CG10-13_8/21/14_all (SPAdes) (version 2) | ecosystem: Environmental > Aquatic > Deep subsurface > Groundwater ... | reverse complement strand
TTACAACTATGAATTGCGTGCAGGGAGTTGCAACAAACTCTCCCTGTTTTATATTTATTTTAATAGAAATAATTACCGCAATTCATTCATTGGCTTGAAAGCCAAGGATTTCTTGCGGAAGGATTAACAATTCTTATACAACAATCTTTATAATAGAGTCTTAATAAGATTCTAAAAGAGCAATGACGACATCACATCTTAATATATCTGAGAAATATCGACCAAAGACCTACCCAGATATAATTGGGCAAGATTCTGCAAAAACCGAGATAGAAAGATTTCTAAAAGAATTTCCAAAGAAAAAAGCCCTTCTTTTGCATGGTCCTGCAGGAGTAGGAAAAACAACTCTTGTCCTCACAGCCGCAAAAGAAAACAACATAGAGATATTCGAACTTAATTCATCTGATTTGAGAAACCGGGCAAAACTTGAAGAAGTCCTCAAGCCAGCTTCCATGCAAGCAAGCCTCTTCAAAAAAGGAAAGCTCCTTCTCATGGACGAAGTAGATGGAGTTACAGGCACAGATATTGGAGGAGTTCCTGAACTTATAAGAATAATAGAAAAGACATCTCACCCACTCATCATGACATGCAATGACGTCTGGAACTCAAAATTCTCCCCACTTAGACAAAAATCCCGTCTTGTAGAATTAAAACCCCTCTCAACAGATCAAATAACACTCATTCTCCAAAAGGTTGCTGAGAAAGAGGATGTAAAAGAAAGCCTTCATTTTCTAAGACAACTTGCAATTAAATCCCAAGGAGATGTACGTGCAGCATTAAATGACTTCCAAATCCATGTCTTAGATAGCACAGGCTCTACAGACTATCTAGAGCCAAGAGAAAAAGAAGACACAATATTTAACATCCTAAAAGCGATATTCCAGCAAAGAAAAGATTTCTTAGATATATTTGATAATACAAAAATGTCTCTAGATGAAATACTTCTTTGGATTGAAGAGAACATTCCGAAAGAATATCAAGGGGAAGCTCTTGCAAAAGCATATCACGCGCTATCGAACGCAGACAGATTTAGAGGAAGAATTTACAAACAGCAGTTCTGGAGGTTTCTTCAATACCAAAACATATTCCAAAGCGCAGGAATATCTTATGCCAAGTCCTCTCCAATTTCAAGATTCACAAAATACGAGCGCCCTCAAAGAATACTTAAAATATGGTTAAGCAATCAAAAAAATGCAAAAAAGAAAACAATAGCACAGAAATACGCCAGATACGCACATTGTTCGGCAAAACGTGCAATGAAAGAATTCCCTACAATAAAACTAATCCTACAAAACAACCCCTCAGCATACCAAACATTGAAACTCACAGATGATGAAATCGATTTCCTTCAAAAACAATAATTAAGCTATCAAGACATACTAATTTATGAACTAAAAGAATCAAATAACTCTCCAACTCTTTCCCAATTCACAACATTCCACCATGCATTTATGTAATCAGGCCTTTTATTTTGATAATTTAAATAATATGCATGTTCCCAAACATCCAATCCTAAGATGGGAGTCTTTCCTTGCATCAAGGGAGAATCCTGATTAGCAGTACTCATCACTTCAAGTTCTCCAGATGAATTAACAACAAGCCAAGCCCATCCGCTTCCAAAGCGAGTTGCGGCAGCATCTGAAAACTTGTTCTTAAAATCTTCAAAACTTCCAAACCTAGAATTTATAGCCTCAGCCAATGCTCCAGAGGGTTCTCCACCCACTCCTTTTCCAGCAGGAGCCATTATCTCCCAGAACAAAGAGTGATTTACATACCCACCACCATTATTAATTACAATCTGCTTAATATCATCAGAAACTGCACCAATATTTCTTAATATCTCCTCAACACTCTTCCCTTCGAATTCGCCCTTTCCTTCAATAGCTTTATTCAATTTATCTAAATATGCTTGATGATGCCTTGTATAATGTATTTCCATTGTCTTAGCATCTATATACGGCTCTAATGAGTCATATTCATAAGGCAATTTAGGTAATTTGTAATTCATTGTTTTCATTAAATGTAAAATCTATATAAGGTTTCTGAAGTAAAAAACAAACCATTAATCTAACTGTGAATCAATCACTTGCTTAAACACGCTAAATGGCTGAGCCCCAGATATCACCACATATCCTGTTTCCTCGTTTCCTACAAAGAATCCTGGAGTTCCACTCACTCCAAGCTGTGATCCATATGTCAATTCTGCATTCACTTTTGTTGCATACTTTCCATTATCCAAGCAATCATTAAATTGAGCCTCATTCAACCCGATTTCCTTAGCCCAAACTTTATAATTAGAATCGCTAAAGGCAGGAGAATTTTCAAATAACTTATCATGCATCTCCCAGAACTTTCCTTGCTCTGCTGCACATTCAGATGCCTCTGCTGCAGGTCCTGCCTGAGAATGGAATCCTAATGGGAAATGCATATAAGCGACCTTCACTTTCCCAGTATCAATATATTCTTTTTCTATTTGAGAGAATGTATCTGTATAGAACCTTGCACAAAATGGACATTCAAAATCAGAAAACTCAATAATTGTTATTGGAGCATTTTCATTTCCTTTAATATTAGCTCCAGAAATATCTACACTTGTGACACTTCCTCCAGTGCTCCCAGTATTCCCTTCGTCTATAGAATCTACAGAAGTCTCATCAATAGGAATTAAATCAGAAACAAGATTCTTTCCGTCAAGAGTTGCATATATTGGAACCTCTTGACCCTGATACATCACATTCACCCTATACAATCCGCTCTCTCGTGTAATTGAGTTAATTTCAACCTCTCCAGTAACTTTCGATTGCAAAAGCTTTAGAACATCAGCACCGACTTTCTCTTCACTTACTACGGCCTCTTTTCCAATATTAGACCCAAAAGCAAGAACACCAATAAGTAAAAAGGCCAAAACAAAAGTAGAAACTATCCAAGGATTTTTTCTAAACTTCTCAAGAGACCCAATAGGTATCTGTATAACGTCACTCTTCTTAGCAGAATCTTGGTTTTTAATCATACGAAAATATACTAATTTTATCTTTTAAAAAGCTTCCGATTATAACTTCTCTTCAGCATTGATTTTATAAACTTCTTGCCCTAAAATATTCCATGTCATATGATATCATTCTAGGTAGAGACAAGAACGATAAAGAGCTCCTCGGGAATAAAGGTCTTATCTATCTTGGAAAAGGGTATGTCAAGATGGGAAACTATAACTCTCTCTCTAATAAGATATACATGGACGTCGCAAAAAGCCATGTCGTTCTTGTAGCCGGGAAGAGAGGATGTCTAGAAGGTAGCACATTAGTTTTTACTAATAAAGGCTACAAAAAAATCAAAGATTTTGAAAATAGTAATGATAAGGTTCTATCGTTTAATGAAGAAAATAAAAGATTTGAATGGGAAAATGCTAAATTATTGAAATTTCCAATTGAAAATGAAGAATTATTAAAAATAGAATTAGAAGATGGAAAAAAATTAATTTTAACTAGAGAACACCCTCTGCTGATAACTAATGGAAATGAATTAAAATCCTTATTATGGATAAATGCTGAGTTTCTTAAAGAAGGTAATTTTTTAATTACTGTAAATGAAAACCATGATGAAATATCACCCATAAAAATAAAGAATATATCCACAGTTCATGATGTAAATGAAGTTTATGACTTGACTGTTCCAAAAAATCATTCTTTTATAGCAAATGGAATAATTAGCCATAACTCTGGAAAGTCCTACACGCTTGGCGTCATGACAGAAGAACTTTCATCTTTAGATCCAGAGACTTCAAAGAACATCGCATCCTTGATTTTCGACACAATGGGAATATTCTGGACAATGAAATTTGAGAATGAAAAAGAAAAATACCTTTTGGATGATTGGGATCTCAAAACCCGTAAACTTCCAGTAAAAATTTTCGCACCATTTGGTAAAATAGAAGAATACAAAGAAAAAAACATCCCAATTGACAACACTTTCGCCTTAAAGGCATCAGAGCTAGAAGCAGAAGACTGGATTATAACCTTCAATATCTCTATGACTTCCCAAGAGGGTGTTTTAATACAAAAAGTAGTCACGAATTTAAGAAAAGAAAAAAATGAATTCACAATATCAGACATTCAAAAAGAAATGAATTCACAACATAACGTCTCTCAGGACACCAAAAACATTGCTTCTGCATTGTTTGATGCTGCAGATAGCTGGGGAATTTTTGCCCCCGACAACATTCAAGGTACAGAGGTTCGCGACCTCATCACAGCAGGAACAACTTCTGTTCTCGACTTATCTGTTTATAGCTCAATAGGAGCATTCAATGTACGCGCCCTTGTGATAGGATTGATATCAAGAAAACTCTTCAAACAAAGAATGGATTCTAGAAAAAGAGAAGAAATCCAAGCGATACGCCATGGAGTAGATTATCTTTCTTACAAAACTGAAAGAGAAGTTCCACTTATCTGGTTGTTTATAGATGAGGCTCACGAGTTTCTCCCCCTGACTGGAAAAACTCCTGCAACAGAAGCTCTTGTCCAACTCCTCAGAGAAGGAAGACAGCCAGGAATTTCCCTTGTGCTGGCAACACAACAGCCAGGACAGATACACAAAGACGTCATGACTCAATCAGATATAGTCCTCTCACACAGAGTTACTTCAAAGCCAGATACTGAAGCTTTAAACCAGATAATGCAAACGTATCTATTAGAAAGCATAAGAAAAAGCATGGATGACCTCCCTTCATTAAAGGGTTCTGCAATAATTCTAGATGATAATTCAGAAAGAATCTATTCAATGAGAATGCGTCCTCGTTTCACTTGGCATGGCGGAGAAGCCCCTACCGCAGTAAAAACAGAAAGAAGAATATGACTGCCCTACACCCATAATTATTTTAAAACATAAACTTTAATATATATAATGAAAAAGTGGGAACCTGTTATTAGAAGTGCTTTAGAAAAAACAATTTTAGACGCAGAATTCGAAATTCCTAAGGATATTGGAAGGGAGCTTCATCTTGTCAATGATTTTGGATTTGATTCCCTAAACATCGTTGAATTTTTTTATAGTCTAGAAGAAATAATTAAAACCAACATCCCTCCAGGAATATATGATAACCTTATGACTATTGGAGATGTATCTGATTTTTTGGACAACCCTAAAGAATATCTCGCAAGACAAGTAGAGATTTCAAGGCGTTACTGAGAGGTTATATCTGCTCTATACCTGAACTTGTAAGGACCTATATCTCCTGCTTTTACAATCCTTAATATCTTTATTTTCTTTCCCGCTTTCTTAGACTCATCAATTATCAACTCTTTCATCTCATCAACCTCATCTTCCTTATAAAATCCATAATAATGTATAATCCCAGATTTCTTTATTAAAGGAAAAGCAACATCAAGAAAACTATCTTTCAGATTAGGGCGTGCCATTACAATTCTGTCAAATCTTAAGGGAACCAAGTTTCCCTTGAAGTTCAACCCTCCTTTCTGGATAACACGTCTAACATCTCCTTGAACAACATGAACTCTTCCTTCTAATTTATTCCTCTTGACATTTTGCAAAGCGTACTTAGAACACTCTCTCCCAAGTTCAACACTCCAAACTTCTGCATCCTTCCTAATTTTAGAAATCACAATTGCAAATGGAGCAACACCTCCGAACATCACAAGAACTTTCTCCCCTTTTTTCACAATATTAGCAATATCCTTTCTTTCACTAGAAAGCCGAGGAGAAAAATAACAGCTCTCAACATTAAGCCTGAAAACACATCCATTCTCTTTATACAATGCTTCCTTTGTATTATCTCCAGCAAGCCATCTTGTACTTTGCGTTCTCAATCTCCCTGAAAACTTTCCTGTCTTCTCAAGGACTGTGCTTACTTGCTTATGCTCTTTCAAAAAGCCTACAGCAATTCTCTTCTTCTCTCCTGCCCTAGTCTTATCATCAAATTTTAGAATAGCAACATTTCCAAGAATATCAATTCCAAGTTTCATTTTATTCAATTTCTAAGAATTTGTTAATATAAAACACTATCCTTTCTTTCATTTGAACATTTAATGAAACTTCTTCACCATAACTAGTTGGCTTGCTTAATAGAATACTCTCTTTCTTCAATTCTTTAATCGTTTCCTTAACTTTTCCCCTCAAATCTTTTGGAAAACCCTTCGGCAAATTATCAATAGATGTATGGCTGTGCTCAAATTTTCCCATACGGGTGAGTTTATGAAGAATTTTTCCCTTTATTTGCTCATCTGTCCACATTTTCTAAGTCTACCCAAACATACTTTGAACAGTTAGGTTTATATACTTTACTGAAAATAACCCAGTATGGAAAAATCATTGTTAGTAAGATTTTTAGGAGAAAACCCAATATTCAAGATTATAGATTTTCTCATCGAGAATAAGGGGACAGAACTAACAAAAAAAGAGATTATTGAAGGTTCAGGGATAGCAAGAGCCACCTTATTTAAATTTTGGCCTCAAATTGAAGAGCAAGAGATAGTGACCATAACCAGAAAATTTGGAAAGACAAAGCTTTATACTCTAAACTCAAAAAATCCAATAATAAAAAAATTGCTAGAGCTTGAAAGCATATTGATAGAAAAAGCACTCGACAAAAAAAATATGCCCGAGATTAATATATAATATCAAAAAGAAAATTGTTTAAAATTGTTTTCAAAGACTTTTTACTCCAGCTTCCCTTAGATATTTCTCATAATGTTTAGCTCTCTTCAAAAACTTCTGATCCCCCGTATCTCTATACATCCTCATAAAATCAGCATATTTCTTATATGCTTCAGCTACATTTTCAGCATCAATATTTGATTTAGCCTTTTCTATTTCTGCTAATGCAAAATACTGCCTGACTTTCTTGTCAAAGAAGAACACTATTAATGCAGCTAAGAAGACAAATGCATATATGTAATTACTGATAATGTTCAATTCCCCTACAGTGCTAATCCACATGCCCAATAAAACGATCATGTATAGTATCCAGGCAAGCCTTCTTGCAACACCTGCACTCATCATGCTATGAACAAAATAAAAGTATATTAGAAATGGGATGATTGTCATTATCGCAACCCCTAAGGCAGAATATGGAAGCAAGACTCCTAAAATTAGGGCAGATTCAGAAACATACCTCACTGCCAGTATTGAGACTATCAATGCGACAATCCCTGCAATCTTTCTCTCGTCCTTGAATGGAGGAACTCTAATCAATGCAAACTGAATAATAAAGAATAACAAGAATAAGTATAAAACCTTTGCAAATAACAAACCATCTTCATATCTATCTCCAAGTAATGCTCCAAAAATAGGGCCAAAAAAATTCTCTACAGAATCAACTAAATTTTCTGCCAAATCATAAGGAGAACTAGTATATTGAGCAGAGACTTGATTGACCATCAATAACACAAACAAGAAAACCGAAACAATCCAAATACATTTTCTCATTGTTCCTTAAAAGAAAAAAAGTTTATAAAACTATTGAGAAAATCAAGATACCCATTTCCTTTCAAGTTTCTTTAGGTGTTTATCCTGAATCTTGTAAGCTGCAGGAGTTATTGTACCATCAACGAATTTAGTCTCCAATTCTTGCCTCTTAGTTAATATGTCTGATTGCATTTGCGCTCCTTGTAAAGCTCTAATTTGATCATATCTCGCCTTTCTGAAAGCTTTCTGAATAGTACCATCAAGCATCAAAAGAGCAATGGATCCTCCAGCTGCTGCAAAATAAACCCATGCAAAATCTCCCACCTGATCAAATCTTACAACATAAAGTCCAATAAATACTGCTGCCGCAAATACCCACGCAAAATTACGCAAAATCTTTTGCGTAAGGACATTCTCAACAAAATAAAAGTAGATTGCAAATGGAATTAAAACACTTATAGATATCCCCAAAGCTGAATATGGAAGCAAAACTGCATTAATGATTGTATCTTCTGTGATAAATCTTACTGCCAATAGTGCGACAACGATAGAGACTAAAGCAGATAATCCCCTCTTATCTGCAAATAGAGGAAATGAACCCATCACAACCCAAATGATTGCAACAAGCATGATAATAACAAGCAACTTAGCAAACAGAAGTTCACCTCCTGGAGTAGCTCCAACAAGCAATGCAATAAAAGGCTCTAAGGCAACTATAATTGAATTCACTATATCTGCGATTCCGCCTATAGCCGTACCAATAGTTCCAGAACTTCCAGAACCAGATCCCGAACCACTTCTAACCCCTGCAAAAGGATCACGTTGAGCAACAACAAAACCTATACTGAAAAGGGCGACAACTATAACAGTAAAAGCAAATGTCAACCTCTTTTTCATAAATCATTTAATAGATTAATCTTTTTAAACATTTCTCTAAAGAAACATTTATATTAATACAGATAATTAAATATGCATGTTAAAAAAAGTTAGTATATTTATTATTTCAATAATTTTGCTCACGAGTTTTGCCTTCGCTCAGACAGACTCAACATCTTCGGAAACAGATTCAGAAGATATAAAATCAAAAACAGATAACTTTGTAGACAAACAAATAGAATTTCCCCAACCATTGCAAATATTAATGGAAATAATTCTAGGAGTAAAGGGTACAATTTCTCTGTCCGGACTGATAATCTTCATAGTTTCATGGATACTTTTGTTGATCTTTATTGCAAGCATTCTCGAATTCACTCCCTTCCTTAAAGGAGGGATAAAATGGCTAGTAGCAGTATTGATAATGATCTTATTTTCAATATCTGGAGGAACCAATTTCATTGCAAAATTGTTTCTAGGGTTAACCGACTTATTTAATTTTTTAGAAGGCTGGAGTGTGGGCGCCATGGCTTTCTCAATTATTCTTTTAGTCATAATATTTTTTATCCTATCAAAAGCCCTTAAATTTTTAAGAAATTACAGAGATGGCATTGAAGCAGAAGAAGAAGGTAGAAAAATCGGAACTTCTATGGCGGTAATTAAAGCTACAGGCGAATGGTTAAATCCAAGAAAAAAATAATCAAGATTTTGGAGTCATAGATTTTTTCAATGTATCGTTAAATTTTTCCATATTCTCTGATTTTCGCTCGCGCTCTTTTCTTAATCTTGCCAATCTAGAAGCTCTTATTCTTTTGATAAGAATTTCATTAAGAAAAAGATAAAAGAACGATGCAACAATTAATAGAATAAATATCAATGATCTCCACAAAGTTCCTGCCCCATAAAAAATAAGTTTAAACATAAAACTTGAAATAAAATTAAATACACCTACATGTGCAAGAAGGATTGTGCCACCAATTCCCGCTAACAAGCTTTGCCATCCCTCCTTAAACCATCCTCCAGCATAACCTATAAGAGAAATTAAGGTGAAAAGCCAGATCATAAAAGCAAAAAGCATTTCAATAGAAAAAGAATAATCTCTTGCAAATAAAACCTTGAAAAATCCATTTAGTTTTGTAAATATCCCATCTATTCCCGCAATGAATTTGTTCTCTAAAAATTTCTTCTTCCACTCTTCTCCAAGATAATCCCACTTTTCCTTCTCTGCTAAATCCTGAATACCTTCAGCAGTATCCTGAACACCTCTTACTCCTCCTTCAAGACCTGAAGTATCGATTTGCGCATGTACTCCTACAATATTGCTAAAAAGAAATACAATACTCAACAAAACAATAGCTTTCTGCCCCATATAGAATAAAACAAAATATAGTTTAAATAAGTTTAGAAGAACTAGTCGGCCCCTTCAGCATAGAAATCTCTTGCTTCAGCCTCTCTCTTTGCTCTTTGTGCCTGAAGATTTTTCTCTAATGAGGTCTTTGATTGTTCAAATTCTTCCTTGTACAGAGATTTCAAAAACATTTTCTCAAAAAAGAATATCCATAATATAGAACCTATGATGAAAAGCAAATAAGCTCCACCTTCCCATAATGAAATGCATCTTCCCCCATCAATCTCACAGAAGAAAGCTCCTTGGAAAAGCTTCCAAACTAAAAACAAAACAAATGCTGCCCAGATAAACTTGCTTAAAATCTTTCCGCCTGCTCCTCCTTCCTTACTGATTTGAATGCTAAAAAAAAGCAAAATAACAAAAGGTATTGCAGCACTAAGAACAATACCCAACGCCCCATAAGAAGCTAAAGCAGAATATACGTCAGAAGGAGTTAGATAAGCTGTAGATAAAAACGCTATCAACACAGCAAGCAAAAAATTCCATTTTCCTAATTTAGTTAAGAATGGAATATATAATAATATAGAAAAGATTACGAGAGTCAGCAAAAGCCAGAAAACATATTTAGCAATGTTAATACTTAGATCCCCATCTTGCCACGATGCAAACATATCTTTAACAGGATCAAAAACTGCAGATGCACCTGAACCTGAACCACTTCTAATTCCTGCAAAGGGATCACGCTGAGCAGCAACCAAGCTCATACTAAAAACAAAAAGAACTAACATGAACGAAATAAACATCAAACTCTTCTTTTGCATTATTACTCCAGACAACATTTATTTATAAAGATTTCTAAACTAAAACAGCTTCTTCTGACCAGCCTGTTTTCTTACATCACGCAATTTATCAAGCTGCTTTTCAACCCTTTCCAAAGAGAACTCATGCTCTCTCACAAGTATTTCCTTTATTTTATCTTCATTCAGTTTTGGGAATTCCAATCTCACATCATCAACATTCGGCCTCTTAAAAATCTCAAATATATCTTTCCAATTAAAATCAAGTTCACCGTGTCTTTCTACAATCTCCTCAAATATCACAGCAGGATATTTCCTTCTCCTCACAACATCCAACGCCTTCTTAGGCCCTATACCCTTAACGCCTCCGAGATTAAAATCACTTCCGACAAGAATAGCAAGACATATCAATTGATCTCCATCAATTTCTAGCTCATTCAAAACTTTTTCATATTCAATCATTTCAGGAGCAATATAAACGAAACTTCCATTTCCCAATCTTCTTTTTCTCGCTAGTGTTAAGTTTTGTATAAGTCTTTTTCCACCTACAACTAAAGCATCATAATCTTGGCTTGCAACAGCATATGCCTCTCCGGATTTTACAAGCTGTGCACACTGCATCTCACCTTCTCCAGGAGCTTGTACAACTGCAACCCCCATTGCCTCAAGCAATTCCTTGCTTTCCCTTATCATTTCACTATTCAATTTTCCAAGAGATTTAGCATACTTCCCCATCTCAAACACATCTTCCTCATCTCTTGCGCTTTCATATTTTTCTTTAGCAAGTTCTTTAGCAGCATCTCTTTTCTCATGAGTCTTTCCCTTCAAAGCATGATACTCCCCATCAAATACATACACAAGTTTCACTCCTTCAGAAATCAAGGCTATATTCCTATAAAACAATCCAGAAAGGTGCGAAGTCACTCTATCTTTTGAATCCATTAAGGGAGTCCCATCAGGCTGCCTTATACTGGACAAAAACTGATAAATTGCATTAAAAGCATCAACAGCAACCACCTTTCCAGATAAATCAGAGAACTTTATCTCTTTTCTCGAAACAATATCTCCTATCTGTAATCCCATTTTAGTTTCTTTGACTCTTAGAACTTTCTTTTCTAAAGAAAGTTGTAGTATAAATAATTACTGCATCAAGTTCCTTGACATGAAAAGCAAATTTCTAAAAACCCCAACTGTTTTGATAATTTATGAAAGCTTTCATAGTAGATTCTACTCATAAGACCCTAGACTCAAAAACATATATCCAGATTTTTGGTCGCTTAGATAATGGTCAGTCATTTCTCTCAATGAGCGAATTTACCCCTTATTTTTTCATTGAAGAAAGCGATCTAAAAAAACTTTCTCCCATCCTCACAAAATTCAAGACAGAAAAAACAAACCTGACAACATTCCAGAACAAAAAAGTGATAAAAATATCTTCAGACAATCAATCAGACATGTCGAAACTTGTGACTGCGATACATAAAAAAAAGATTAACACCTATGAGGCAGATATAAAACCACACATAAGATTCCTTATAGACAATGATATCTTAGGTCCAATAGATATAACCGGAGAATATATTTCATCTGAAAAAGTTGACAGACTCTATCATAATCCGACAATAAAGTCAATCTCAAAAAAAGACTTCAAGCCTTCTCTTAAAGTCCTCTCCATAGACATAGAAACTGACAAAAAATTCAATAATCTCTATTGTATTGGCTTATATTCTAAAGATTATAAAAAGAATTTTATTATTTCAAAACAAAAAATTCCCGATGCAATATCCTGCAAAGACGAGCTAGAGGTTCTCACAAAATTCAAAGAAGAAATCGCAAAGATAGATCCAGATATAATAACTGGTTGGAATGTAATTGAATTTGATCTTAACTTTTTAAAGAAAAAGTTCGCAGAACACAAAATTGCTTTTGATATAGGAAGAACAAATGAAAATGCCTCAATAAGAATAACTTCTGGCTTTTTCAGAGCTTCTTCGGCTTCGGTTCCAGGAAGACAGGTTCTAGACGGCCTTTCATTAGTGAAGGATCCATTCATAAAAGAAGCACCTTCAATAAAACATGCAAAGTTTGATTCATATACTTTAGAAGACGTATCTCAAAGTATCCTTGGAGATGGAAAACTCCTGAAAGGTAGTGGAAGACATAATGAGATAACTACTCTTTACGAAACAGAACGTCATGATGAACTATGCAAATATAATTTACAAGACTGTAAATTAGTTTATGATATCTTAAAAAAAACAAATATGATAGATCTTGCAATAGAACGTTCTACCCTCACAGGTATGCCATTAGACAGAATAACTGCATCAATAGCAGCATTTGACTCCCTATATATAAGAGAAGCCCGAAAAAGAGGATTAGTCTCTCCAACAACAGTTTTCTCAAATACAGAAGAAAGACTAAAAGGGGGATATGTAATGGAATCTACTCCAGGAATATTCCACAATGTTCTTGTTCTAGACTTCAAATCCTTATATCCTTCAATAATAAAAACTTTCAACATTGATCCTGCATCCTATCTAGAAAAAAAAGAAAAAGATTCAATAGAGTCTCCCAATAATGCATACTTCAAAAACCAAGATGGAATACTCCCCGAAATAATTGAAAGGCTTCATCAAGAACGTGAGAAAGCCAAAAAAGAAAAACGAGAACTCTCATCATACGCAATAAAAATAATAATGAATTCTTTTTGGGGTGTTCTTGCATCTCCAAACTGTAGATATTTCAATTTCAAGATGGCAAGCGCAATCACTGGATTTGCAAGATTCATAATCCAGCTCACTGCAAAGAAAATAGAAGAAATGGGTTACAAAGTCATCTACTCAGACACGGACTCTGTATTTGTAGACACAGACTTAGGAAAAGAAAAAGCGAATAAGCTTGGAGAAGAAATCCAGTCATACATAAATAAATTCTATGATGATTATGTAAAAAAGAATTACAATAGGAAATCCTACTTAGAACTTGAATTCGAAAAGCAATATCTTGCATTCTTAATGCCTCCGTTAAGACAAAAAACAGGTGAAGAAGAAAAAGGCTCAAAAAAGCGTTACGCAGGCCTTCTTGAAAAAAGTGGGAAAGAACACCTAGAGATTGTAGGACTTGAAGCCATTCGCGGAGATTGGACAGAAGCAGCAAAAGAATTTCAACGTGAATTGTTAAACAAACTTTTCCATAAAGAAGAATTTATCCAATTCATAAAAGATTATGTCAAAAATCTTAGAGATGGAAAAATGGATGAAAATCTTGTATATAAAAAATCAATAAGGAAAAATTTGGCTCAATATACTAAAACAACTCCACCACATGTAAAGGCGGCCAGAAAGCTAGACAAACTAGAATCAAATATCATAAAGTACTATATGACCACAGAAGGACCAGAGCCAATACAGAAACACATCCATAAGATAGATTATGATCATTATATAGAAAAACAGATAAAGCCAATAGCAAACACCATCCTCTTCTTTTTCCACAAAAAATTCGATGACATCATAGCTAACTCCACACAAACAAAGCTATTTTAAATTCATCTTTCTAATTTAAATCATAAAAGATGGATGATTTAACACTCACACTACTTGCAGCGCTTCCATTTATCCTCCTGTTTGTATTGGTAATCATCAGAAAATGGAGTACATTCAAAGCAATGCCATTAGTATGGCTTATAACTACTCTTTCTATTTTATTTGCTTGGAAGGTTGCTCCCATTCTCATAGCTGCTTCTTTCATAAAAGGATTTTTTATAGCTATTGAAATAATGCTAATAATATTTGGTGCTGTCTGGGTAATCGCTCTGCTAAAAGAAAAAAAGCAAATCTCCACTCTTCAAAACCTCCTCTCTTCAATTTCTCCTGATGCAAGAATACAAGCAATATTAATAGCTTGGCTCTTCGGATCTCTTATAGAAGGTCTAGCCGGGTTCGGGACTCCCGCAGCTTTGGCAGCCCCCCTTCTTGTATCTATAGGATTTGCTCCATTTCTCGCAGTTGTTCTTTCTGTAATTGCGAATACAACTGCAGTCAGTTTTGGAGCAGCGGGAACACCAATTATTCTAGGCCTTGGAAGTTTAAATCTTACTCCTGAAACAATCATTGAGATAACAAAAAATACAGCAATACTCCATGCAATAGGGGGGTTGCTTATCCCTCTTGTTCTATCATATCTCGTAATAACACATCTCAAACATAAAAAACAGAAAACCTCTGAATTATTCATTCATATAATTCCATTTGCTATATTTGCCTGGCTTTCATTCACAATACCTTATGTCTTGATTGCATTTCTTGTAGGGCCCGAACTTCCATCCATATTAGGAGGAATAATTGGCCTTATTCTGACAGGACTTGCAGCACACTATAATTTCCTTACTCCAAAAGAAATAGTCTCAACCAATAACAAAAGATCTAAAGAGAAACACAAAAAGATATCATTAAAATCCTATTTTCTGGCACTCTCCCCATATCTTTTAATCATTATATTCCTCTTCTTAACAAGAGTAATATCTCCCCTAAAAAATTTTCTTTCCTCAATTTCTATATCTTATAATAACATCCTATTAACTGAGATATCTTACTCGTTTCTTCCATTCTATACTCCTGCATTTTACTTTATACTTTCAGGATTAATATTCGCAATAATATTCAAAGCATCAAAACATAATATCTCATCATCCATTAAAAGAACGTTAGACAAGATAAAAGCCCCTGCTTTTGCATTGATATTTGCTCTTGCATTGGTCCAGCTTTTCTTAATATCCTCAATCAATGATTCAGGAATTCCAAGCATGCCTCTCCTTCTTGCGCAATCATTTGCAAAAATCTTCGGAAATCTATTTGTTTTCATTTCTCCATTCATAGGAAACCTTGGTTCATTCATAGCAGGAAGCAACACAGTATCAAATCTTTTATTTGGCAGCTTCCAAGCACAAACAGCTTCATCGCTTTCCCTTCCAATCAGCCTAATTCTTGCTCTTCAAGTAGTCGGAGGAGCAATAGGAAATATGGTAGCAATTCATAATATCCTCGCAGCAAGCGCAACCGTCGGACTAAAAAATCTTGAATGGAAAATAATCAGAAAAACCATATTAGTGATGACTGCCCACTCTTTGATTGTCGGCATATCCGCTTTTGTTATGCTTTCAATGAATTGAATAAACTTCATTTAATCGCCGTAAACAAACTTTTAATACAAACAAAATTATTTAATTTCTTATTCCTCAATAACTATAATTAACACTGTAAGGTCTGCAAGAATCCTATACTATTTTTCTAGAAGAAAAAATATAAAAACCTCCAGTTCTTACAAAAAACATGGAAAAGCAAATTACAATTAAAGACATTTATAGGGAATTAAAAAACCTAGAGAAAGCCTTACAAAATAAAGGAATCATCAGTCAATCAGAGTTATCCAGCGAGAACGAAGTAATATGGGACTGGCCTGAAAACATACATGTATTAGCTGATGAAAAATTACTATCAGAAGATTGGCTTTCTCCAGAGGATGAGGAAGCATGGAAAGGTTTGTAGCCGGAGACATAATTGTAGTCCCATTTCCATTTACCGATTTATCAGACATTAGAAAGAGACCAGCATTAGTTCTCTCAAATCTTGAAGGCGACGATATTGTAATTTGCGAAATAACCTCGAGAATAAGAAAAGACGATTATGTTGTTTCTTTAGAAAATAAAGACTTGGACTCGGGAAGTTTAAAGACAAAAAGCATAATCAGACCAAATAGACTTCTGACAATAAATAAAAACAAAGTCAGTTACAAATTTGGCAAAATAAAGCAGGAAAAATTGGAAGAAGTTCTTGTAAAATTAAAGGCAGTTTTTAGATGTAGATAGCCACGCGTATTTTGATTCGTTCTCAGCCAGCCATGAGCGTACTTGTTGAGGTAATTTTATAAAACTAAAAATCATCTAACCACATGGCAGAATTCAGTGGAATAAGGTCGCAAATGTATAAGGAATGTCTAAAAGAATTTCCTAGCGCTAGAAATGAAGATTTTGAGGTCATGAATAAATACCTAGCACCTAAAGACAACGAAATAGTATTAGAAATTGGGGCAGGGAGCGGTTTCTTTTCCGAGAAATTATCTGAAAAAGTTAAAAAGCTGATAGTATCAGACCCATCAAAAGAACAATTAGAAGAAGTAAAAAAACTAGGAAAGAAAAATATAGAGGTAAGAGATGAAGGGGCTGATAAACTAACATTAGGAAAAGAAATTGCAGATGCAATATGGTCTTTTGGAGCTATGCATCATTGTTTTGATAAAACAAAGGCGTTTGAAAATTTTGCAAGAGTTCTAAAGAAAAATGGACGACTAGTTATGGCAGATGTTTGGCACGACTCAAAATTGGCAAAACATTTTGACACTCAAGTTGCAAAATTTTGCGTAACGGGTCATGAAGTAGCATTTTGGTCTGATGAATTCGCAGAAAGCCTTTGTTTTCTAACAGGATTTGAAAAACCTAAAATATACGACCTCAAAATTAACTGGAAATTCAAGTCAAAAGAAGATATAGGGACATTCCTCTATAAAATACACGCAATGACTAAAACTAATCCAGAGGAATGCTTAAGAGGAGCAGAGGAAATTCTTGGAATTGAAAAGAAAGGCGACCTTTATTGTTTAAACTGGCCTATGAAAGTGATGATTTCTAAAAAGAAATAGCTAGCAAGTTTGTTAAGCAAGCGATTGTGCGACATCTTTCTCTCAAATTCGCACTCTGCGATTAAACGAAGCGATAACTAAGAGGTTGAGAATGCGACACCGAGGGGGCAGGGAGCGGGGCAACTTAATTCTATGTAAAATATGGAGGGGTTTGAGCACGCGAGTGAAACGAGCGCGAACTTGAATTGCGGTTAATCATCCTTACCCGAACTTTACCGACGATAAAACCAATAATGCCGAACGCAATCGGCGCTTCGCGCCTCATATAAACATTAAGGCAATTTTCTTTGGTTTGAAAATCCTCCAAATTTGGAAAAGTTGATATTATCCAATGACCCTTAAAAGAATAAATATGTCAAGTAGAATTGACAGAAAAGTCTTAATAAATTATTTTTTCAATCTCTCGTAGTCACAATTTTATCTCTTTCACTTATCAAGATAGTGTGCTCTGCCTGTGCTACCTTCCCCCCCGAAACCTCGACAAGCTGTGCATATTGATGTAAAATCCCGGCCTGTTCTATTTGCCTTAAAGCCAATAATCCTCGTGAGCCAAATTTCTTATATATCCATCTAGAACAAAAGGGTAATGAATTATACTCTTCTTTGATAAAGGTTAAAACTTCTCTAGCAAAACTATCTCTAACATTCCCTTCATCCCTTAGTTGATAAATTCCAGAAAGCTTCCCATCTCTTACTCTCCCATGCCCATTCGTGGCAAATGGCTCAACTGCATAAAGCCCCTCATCAAGCTCATGTTCACTTCCATTATCATAATTAGGAATATTTAACCCAGCATGCAAATCATATTTTTTTATTTCATGCCCAGTCAAATTCTGTATAGGAACAAATCCTTTTGAATTTATAGCCCTCTGAATGGCAAATCCAACATCCTTCAATTTAACATCCATACCAAAAGTACTCAGTGCATTCCCTAAAGCATTTTCAGCAGCCTCAATTAATCTCTCATTCTCCTCATCCCCATCAAGATCTATAGAAAAAGCAGTATCTGCTACAAACCCATCTACATGCACCCCAATATCTACCTTTAGAAGCCCTTCTGCAATTGATTTATCTCCAAATGCGGGAGTAGCGTGCGCAGCCACCTCATTCACACTCAAATTAACAGGAAAAGCAGGCTTTCCTCCAAGCTCATATATTTTATCATCTATCTTGCATGCAATATCAAACAAGCTAAGCCCAGGCTTTATCATCTCTTTTGCATATGCCACCACCTTCTGTGCAATACCTCCAGCACTCCTCATCTTATCAACATCATCCAAATTCATATATGAATCCAGAAAACACCATTTAATTATGTTTTTAATGTTTATTTTAACTATGATATAGTAACTACAAAATAGAAAGATTTAAATACCTCGATTTTGAGAGTTTTATATGACAAAAAGAATAATAAATTACGATAAAGAATCAGAAGATAGCATAGGAAATGCTTATGATGAGCTAACAAAGATGTATGCTTTAAGAGAGATTGGAAGAGGAACTTATGCAAAACAAGTTTTATTATTAGAAGAAGACGGATTTGACATCCCTAAAGACGCATTAGAAGAAATAAGAAAAATAGAATACCAAATAGAAAATCTGGTTAGAAAAGGAGTTAATGAAAGCCCCGTTAATAAAATTATTAAAGAAAATCGTTCAGCATCAAAATTACAACCTTCTGATTTAGAATTTTTAACCAAACAAGGAAGGGGGGCAGCATAATGATAAATCCCAAAGATTTTTCAGTAACCTTAGAAGATGGTAATACGGGTTTTAAGTTACGATATGATCCCGCAATTAGAGGAAATGCGTCTGTAAAAGGAAGTTATTCTCATACAAGAGATCAATTAGAATTAGCAGAATCAAAAGGCATCTTATCTCTTGATGGCAAAGAAACACTTATAGGAAGAATGAATGAAGCAAGAGGCATATATGCAATAAAAATAAGAGAAAGAAACCATCAGGGAAATCCAGAAGAACTTGGACCAGAATCATTCTCAACAAACGAAGTATTAAGATGACTCCACAACCAAATACATCAATAAATTATCAATCAGGGTATTCTGTAAGACTTACAGATAGAGATATTAGAAGATTTGAAAAAATAGCCCTTCTAGAAAACGATGCTACCGAACTCCATCAGGCAGGGGAAATAGACTCTATTCTGAGATTTAGAATAGCAAGGGAAACTGCCAGAGCATTAAGGGAAATCGGGCTCAATTTAACAGATCTTGCAAGATACAGACACTCACAAAATCAAATAAAAAACTAGCCTCTACTCCTTATCCTTCTCTCATTAGGCACATAATTGAATATTTTTTCACCATTTGAAACCCCACACCCTACAAAATCCTCCCCATATTTTAATATAACCGCTCCTTTCTCGCATTTAACATCTATATCATTTCCCCTAATCCATTTATCAAAATCTTCCTTCCCTATAGAAAAAATTCCTTTCTTTATCTTATCAGAAAAAGCATGCACTGCATCATGACTCAATCTCACTCCCCAGACTTCTTTCTTGAATAAATACATCCCAATTATCTCAACATTTGCAATCTCCCCAAGTTCCATTATCTCTTCACGAGTCAAATGCCCTGAATATCCCCTTATCTTGTCCTTTCCGGTCTCAAAAAGAAGATAATTAACCTTATCAATGCCAAATTTCTCATCCAATTCAGAAAATAATTTCTTTTTCTCTCCAGATTTCAAAAATTTAACATTCATTTCATCTCCTCCTGAACATCTTTAATTTCCTCTTTCAATCTGAATTTTGTCACAAAAAAACCTTCACTATCATTATCCTGCGGATAAATCCTGCAAGATTTCTCAACATTCTTGTCAAACTCTTTGTTCCTCCAAGATGTAACTCCTGGTCTGCACTTCAAAGGCAAATTGATTTTTTCAATTTCAACAGGGAAATTCTTCAAAGCAAAATCTACAATAGCCTCATCTTCTTCAGGAGAATGAGTACAAGTACTATACACAATCTCTCCTCCAACTTTCAAACATTTGATTGCATTTGCAAATAACTTCTTCTGCTCTCTTCCCATCTTTTCAACAACCTTCACATTCCACATTTTGAATGTCTTAGGAGAACTCCTCAATGTCCCTTCTCCAGAACAGGGGGCATCAAGCAATATTTTATCAAATCTATATCTTGCCTTCCTCATTCTCTCACAAAGCCCAACTCCATCACTCCTTGTTGCAATAACATTACTCACACCACACCTCTCCAGATTAGCAGCAAGTATCTTAACCCTATCAAGCTTTATGTCATTTGCAATTATAGTCCCAGTATTCTTCATCATAGCAGCCATCTGTGTAGTTTTACTTCCTGGAGAAGCACATAAATCAAGTACAAATTCTCCAGGCTCTGGCCTTAATGCCAAAACAGACATCATGCTTGATATCTCCTGTACATAATAATATCCCAATAAATGTTCTATAGCGTTACCCAAAACACCTGGAGCATCCTCCCCATAAAAATCCTCAACCCACATTATCTCAGGATATTCACTAAATGGCTGATGAACTTTCCATCTTTTACCAAGTCTTTCAAATAACTCTTCAGCAGATATTTTCAAAGTATTACATCTAATAAAACTTCTTGGCCTTTCATGCACTATTTTATTGAATTCCTCAAAATCAAGTTCATTAGGCAAAAGTGCACGCATTCTTTCCTCAAAAAGAGGTTTCATTTCATATACCATAAATAAAAAAGAAAACACTCTGTTTTAAAGCTGTTGATTAGCCAATTTCTCGCACATGACCCTAACCATATAAATCTATATATTTTAAAATACTCTAATAACTAAGATAAAAATGGCACCAGTAGAATCATTCATACCATATTCAGAATCCAAACAGACTACTGAGAAGCTTGTTAAAGAAAAACCGAAAGTAGAAGATTTGACAAAAATAGAAAGACCTGGAAAACCCATGTCTGCTTCAATGCTTGAAGACATCCCTAAAAAAAAGCCTGTTAGGAAAAGAAAAAAATCTGAAAAAGCATCAAATATTAAAATAGAAAATCCAAAAAGAGATTCTATCCTTATAATAACTGAAAAACCTCAGGCAGCTATGAAAATTGCCTCCGCCTTAGGTAATGCAAAAAAATACACAGAAAATCGAGTTTCATATTATGAAGTTTCCCGCAACAATGAAAAAATTGTTGTCGCTTCAGCAGTAGGTCATCTTTTCAACCTCACATATTCCAAAGGTCAAACAGGGTGGCCTATTTTCAAAATGGAATGGGTTCCATCTTACACAAAAGCAACATACACAAAAGCATATTACAATCTCTTAAAAAAACTTTCAAATAAAGCAAAATCTTTCATTGTCGCAACAGACTATGATATAGAAGGAGAAGTAATAGGGTGGAACATCCTAAGATTTATTGCAAAACAAGATGATGCCAAAAGAATGAAATATTCAACACTTACAAAACCAGAACTTGTAAAATCTTATGAAAATCCCCTCCCAACTTTGGATTGGGGGCAGGCATATGCAGGAGAAGCCCGTCATGAAGTAGACTGGCTATATGGTATAAATCTCTCTCGTGCTCTCATGGCTGCAATAAAAAGAACTGGCTCATTCAAACTCCTGTCTATTGGAAGAGTTCAAGGCCCAGCACTTAAAATAATAGTAGAAAGAGAAAAAGAAATACAAAATTTCAAATCCGAACCTTATTGGCAAGTCTTTGCTCGTGTAAACGATGTCTTGTTAAAACATCCAAAAGACATTTTCGATAAATCCGAATTAAAGGAATTTGAAAACTTAAAGGAAGGCGACGCCACAACAAAAGAATCAGAAGAATCCATTTTACCCCCTCATCCTTTTGACCTCACAAGCCTTCAAAGAGAAGCATATAATTGGCATAGAATCTCTCCTTCAAGAACATTACAAATAGCACAATCTCTTTACCTAGACGGATTAATATCTTATCCAAGAACATCTTCCCAAAAAATTCCAAAAGAAATTAACCCAAGGCAGATTCTTAATGAACTATCAAAAAATTTTTCTTCTAAAATCGCCTATGCAACCCGCAAAAATCCAGTAGAAGGAAGCAAATCAGACCCTGCACATCCTTCCATATATCCTACAGGAGAATTCAAAAGACTCTCAGAAGACGAAGAAAAGATTTACAAATTAATTCTAAAGAGATTCATTTCATGCTTCTGTGAAGATGCAAGAATAATGAGAAAGCGTATTTCTCTTATTAGCGAAGGCAAGAACTTCACAGCCTCAGGAGCAAATATAATAGAAAAGGGATGGATGAATGTCTATCCTGCGAAACTTGAAGAACAAACACTTCCGGATATAAATGGCCATGTCAATATAGATGAAATAAAATTCCAGGAAAAAGAGACCCAACCTCCAAAAAGATACACCCCTGCCTCATTAGTAACTATTCTAGAAAAAAAAGGACTTGGAACAAAAACAACCCGCTCACTAATAATTGATACTCTATTTAATAGAGGATATCTCGATGGAAAATCAATACAAGCCACCCCATTAGGAATAAAACTCATTGAGACTGTAGAAAAACATTCCCCAATAATAATAGATGAAAACCTAACTAGAGATTTAGAGAGAAAAATGGAAGATATCCAGGGAGATAACTCTCCTCCAAACGTTCTAAAAGAGAAAAGAGAAAAAATAGTTGCAAGTGTTGAAAAATTAATAACTGATATATCAAAAGAGTTCAAGGCCAATGAGATTGAAATTGGAAAATCTCTCCTTGAAGGCACCCAAGAACTGCGTGAATTACAAAAAGAACAAAACACCATAATGCCTTGTCCTGTCTGCAAGTTGGGAAACCTAACAATAAAATATTCAAAAAAAACATCAAAATATTTTGTTGCATGTGATAAATATCCAGATTGTAAGACAACATACAATTTGCCTCCAAACTCCATGATAAAAACAACAGGAAAAACAAATGAAGAAGGCCTACCAATTCTTATAGCTCTCAAGAAAGGAAAAAGACCTTGGGAATTTCCATTTAATCCAAACTGGAAACCTGAAAATAAATCTTGATTTGTTGCATGTTGTATCTAAAAATACTTCAAAGAAGATAGTTTTATAAACTGATTAACACGAACATAACGAAAAGTTACGAAGAAAGTTTCCTAAAGACTTATAAAGTTTTGGTGACAACTTATAAGTAACATGGAAAAAGATCCTGATGAACCCAGTCAAAGAAAATCTAAATCCTTACGAAATTTTACGCCCATTTATAGATGGAATAACCTTCGAAGATGAAAATCATCCTAATCCTATCTCTGTAGTTGTACCTACATTTAACAGATCGCCTCATCCCTTAGAACACGATTCTAATCCTCTTGCCTGGTGTCTAGAATCGCTTCTTGCTCAACAAAATACAAATTTAGCCGAAATAGTAGTGGTTGATGACAACTCAGCAGATTATACAATCCAAGTAGTAAATCATTTTACATCAGAAGCTGCAAAACAAAAAGTTAAATTAAAATTGATAAGAAATCCAGAAAATATTGGATCTTCCAGAAGTAGAAACATAGGAATTCGAGAAAGTGAAAGCCAATTAATTATGTTTGTCGATGATGATTGTGTTTTTGATCCAAGAATGCTCTTTGGAGCAGCATTTACTCTCGACAGTTTACCAGAAAGCGCTGCAGCAATTCATGTCCCCATATACCACCGATCTAGAAACCCTACTATAATAAATGCTAAAGAAGTAGGAGTGTTAGATCTTGATAATGGAGTGATAAAGGGTAACTTTGGAGGATTCCCTGCAGAATATTTAGCCAATCCTGAATTAAATCTTTTAGATACAACACGAAAAATTTTCAAACCAATCCCTATTCAAACCATTGGGGGAATTTTTCTCGCAAAAAAAGATAGATTAGAAAAAGTTGGAGGTTTTCCGAAAGACATAAATTGGAGAAACTCATATAGAGAAGAAGATGATTTAGCATTAAGACTGAGAGATCAAGGAAACACACTTTGGTTTACACCTGACCCAAAATTCGGATCTATTCATCTAAAATATGGAGCAGTAGAACAAATTGGTACAGATGAATTAGATGAAGGTCTTGCGTACAAAATAAACAGAGCGAATGTTCCAGTTTCAGAATCTGGAAACAGAGTAAGCCCAGAAGAATGGTTTCATGATGTTATTATGGCTACATATGTTACGCTGGGAAGAAGAAATCCAAGAGCTGCTGAAGAATATGCTATATCAATTCATGGAAGATTTGTAGAGGAAAACAATTTTGCAGTATCTGGTGTTGGAACCAAAATATCTGAAAAAGCTAGGAGAACGCAAATTTATGGTCAAGCAATAGAAGATGCAAAAAAACATCTTAATAGATTGGAGTTAAGAGCATAATGAAAATCGCATTTGTAACAAGCAAAACAGAAGCGACTGGAGGGGTCCAAGTATTCACAGATAACCTTACAAGATCCTTAAGAAACAGAGGTCACACAGTTTCTATAATTGGAGAAGAATCATTACCTATTGGAAGAAGAACAGATTTAACTCCTGCAGATGTCGAAGTAGCTGTTGGAGAATTTTTCAATGACTTGAATGCTGAAGAAAATTTTGATGCAGTATTGTGTAATGGAGAAATGGGTTATGCAGTAAACCACCCTCATGCAATAAATATTTTTCACGGTAGTTATTATGGATATGCCACATCTGTGCAACACCTAGTCCCCGCAGAACTCACAGCACAAAGACTAGTAAAAACTGAGCTACAAAGAGTATCTGCACAGGGCAAACTAGTAGTGGCAGTTTCAGATTTTGCAGTAAAAGATCTAAAAGAATCTGGAATAAAAGTAGATAAGGTGATAAGAAACACTGTAGACACACAGATATTCTATCCCTCAGACTCAAAAATAGGAACTAACGTTTTAGCAATATCTAGAGGAAGAAAGTTCGAAAAAGGATTTGACATTTTAGAAGAATTAGCTCAAAGAGGAGTAAACATAAGACTATTTAGTGATAGAAGGATAGACTCGCCACATGTTGAAAACATAGGATTTAGAGATAATAGAGAACTACCCCAAGAATATCGACAAGCACAATTATTTCTCAACCCTACAAGATATGAGGGTGGAGGCCTTACAACATTAGAGGCAATGGCTTCAGGATGTCCAGTTCTCACAACACCTACTGGATATGGCCTTGAAATAGCAAAAGCAATACCCAACTTTGTAGTTTCAGATGTTGAAAACATAGGAGAGTATTTGGCCAAGCATAGTCTTATCTCAAGCAGAAGAAGGGAGTATAGTAAACAAGCACTAGAATATTTTCTTGAAGTTCATAATCCTGAAATAATAGAAGCTGAATGGATAAAAACAGTAGAGAATTAGAATAATTAATCAACAAATTATCAATTAACTAAGCAGCCAAATTCAAATTTCTTCCTAAATAATTGCCATCTCTTAATTTTCCTTCAGAATCATAAACTCCCGCATTTCCAGAAAGGCCACCTTCTGCCTTATACGCTCTCCTGTATAATGATTCTCTCCCTGTTCCTTTAGAATAATCTCCTGAATCCTCCGCTCCAGATATAGAATACCTTCCCTTGCCGTTCTCTCTTTCTCTAAGGTTGTAGCCACTATCATGACTTCCGCCTCCCGCACTTTCAGCAGCCGCAACAGCTACTGCCCATCTAGAATTTCCATCTCCAATGCTTGCTCTTTGAATAGGAACATTCCCAAAAGAATACATTTTACTTTCCTCTTCTATTCCAAGCCCTCAAACTAGGCCTTACCTTTAACTTAGGACTCTTTCCTGCCCTTACTAATCCACGTGATTTCTTAGCAGCAGATGTAAGTCCTCTTTCAGCTCTCTTACTGTTTTTCTTAGATGTAATCCATTTGATACTCTTATCGCTCTTTATCTCGGGTTTATCAGGATCAACCATAATGACCTCATAAAAATAATGCAATCCATCCTGTCCAATCCAATAAGAATTCAAAACCTCAAGATTATCATACCTTTTTGCAGCCCTCATTTCAGCAACCCATTGATAATTCATTTTCAATGTCTTTCTAATAGTAGTTTTTCTTGACTTTCTTCCTTTTATTCCAGCTCTAGGCCTTTTTCTTCCGCCTCTCAATACCCTAACCCTTAATATTACAAAACCCTTTTTAGCCTTATATCCTAAAGCTCTTGCTCTATCAATTCTCAAAGGCTTCTCTACCTTTGTGATAGCATTATCTCTTCTCCAATCTATCATTCTCTCCCTGAGCAGAGACATGTCTGGCTTCTTCCATGCTTCTCTTATGTAACTATACATTCCTTTCACCATGCCAAGGAATAAAGAATGTGGTTTTTAAACCTTTTTGAATCAATTATTTAGCAATATCTCTCCATCTCTCTTTTCAATCAAATTCACACCTATGGAAACATCTCCCACAACACTTGATACTGGCAAGCCAATAGCATGTCTTCCATCACGAGTTCTCACATAAACAAGCTCATCGCTGATATTAATTTCATATTCAAGCCCGTTTATATCATTCGGCAACACAAACTGCCTTGCATATCCCTCACTTGCCTTTGAAGCAAGATTGATTTCATCCTGAACATTTATAGCAATTCCTTTCACAGCCAGCCCCGTAGATTCAAATTTCTTCTGCCCTACCTGTTCCTGCACAACAACTAAAAACCCTACAATGAGAAACATCAGTGCTCCAACTAAAATCATAAATTCCAACGCTGATTGTCCTCTTCCCATAAAACTCAGAAATCAACTTGATTAATAAATACTGCTAAAAATCATTAAAATAAACTCTGTCCTCTTCGGCCAATACAACAATTTTTTTCACACCTTCACCCTTTGACACATTTCCATCAATAGGCACATTACTTGAAAATGCCATGGTTGTCTCCCCAGAATTTGTAGTCATACTTATTATGATACTATTTTCAACAACGCTGATTTCATTCACACCTACAGGAAGATAAGCAGTAATAGTTAATTTGGAAGGTTCTCCTGCATAATAAACACTTTCCGCACTTGATACTATCTTGTTTGCATAATCTGTTGCTTGGTTTATTCTTATCCTGTCCTTTATCCCAGAAGTATAAAAAAATGCCACTGCAACAACACTTATAATAAGAAATACTATAAATCCAACAACTACAAGATACTCAACACTAATCTGTCCTCTTCTCATATTAATCATTAGTCGGCAAGGTTTATAAAATAAATGACCTCTACATATATGGGTAAAATGAAAAAGAGGAAGGTGAATAATATTTTATTAGGAATACTGATTACTTTCATATTGCTTATATCCCTTGCTCACATGTTCATTCATGTTTTAATTTTCCAGACAAACATTCCATTAGTTGAAACAATGGGAATTTCAGGGAACTCAATTGGACCTATAACTATTGATGAAACTTTTGAAATAAATATAAGAGAAAATTATAAGAAAATATCTCCAATCTCGAAGGGAGTCTTAATAGGAGAATGGGTCCTTCTCATTGCACTCTCAGGCTTTAGCATTGTTAGAACAAGAATACATTTTAAGCACGATAGCCTTGAAACTTTCAAGATCTCAAGACAAGACAAATCAAAAACAGATATAGATCTCTTATATGATCTATTGAAAGAAAAAAAGAGATTAGAAATATCTTCTATTGCAAGAGTTTTCAATGTTGATAAAGAAACAGTAAAAGAATGGGGAGAGATAATGGAAGATAATGACTTAGTAGTAATGGAATACCCTAGGTTTGGAGATCCTGAAATAACTTTAATGGAGGAAGAAAATGGCGAAAAAGCCCAAGAAAACAAAGCAAGCTCACAAAAGCAAAAGTAAGAAAATAATATCAAAAAAGAATCCTTCAAAGATAGTTGTACGTTCAAAGAATAAGACAAACCGCAATCATCCAAGACACAACATTTCTGTTGCTGCCAAACTCCCTGAAAAAAAATCCGAAGAGCATTTGATAAAAGAAGTCAAAGCCCATTTAGCACATGTGCCCCATGAATCTCATCCTTCTGAAAAAATTGACAAATATGAAATTGAAGTGGACAGTGCAAGAGTAACTGTTGAAATAAGAAAAGAGAATGTTGGCTACAAATACTATCTTAATATACCTAAAATAAACATTGCAACAGAAGCCCTTCTCAAGGATATAAAAAACGATCTTATCACAATGACCACAATAAGCATGAAAGAACTATCTGAACAAAAATCATTCTCAGCAATTAAACAAAGATTTATGCAAGAGGCGAAGGGAGTCTTGAATAAAAAACTTCCAAGAATTGATAAAAAAACAGAAGAATATCTCATAGGTACATTAATTCAAGAAATGCTTGGCCTTGGAGAAATAGAGTTTTTGATAAATGATCCTTCGCTGGAAGAAATTGTTATACCTTCATCTGAAGAACCAGTAAGAGTATATGCAAAAAAATACGGATGGTTAGAAACAAACATACAAATTCACACAGAAGAAGAAATAGTGAATTATGCAAACATAATAGCCCGTCGTGTTGGAAGACAGATTACAGTTCTTTCTCCATTACTTGATGCTCATCTTGTGACAGGAGACAGAATCAATGCAGTCCTCTACCCAATAAACACCAAAGGTAATACTATAACTATAAGAAAATTTGCCAGAGATCCATATACGATGGTTGACATGATAACTAATAAAACATGCAGCATTGAAGTAGCATCTCTCCTCTGGCTGGCCATAGAATATGAAATGAATGTTCTTATCTCAGGAGGAACTGCTTCTGGAAAAACATCTTTTCTCAATTCATGTATGCCATTCATTCCCCCCAATCATAGAATAATCAGCATAGAAGATACTCGTGAATTGATGCTTCCAGATTTCCTTTATTGGACACCAATGGTCACAAGAACTCCAAATCCTGAAGGTAAGGGCTCTGTAAACATGCTTGATTTACTCATAAATTCATTAAGAATGAGACCTGATAGAATTATCCTTGGAGAAATGAGAAAACACGATGAGGCAATGGTCCTTTTCGAGGCCATGCATACGGGTCATTCTGTATATGCTACAGTCCATGCAGATTCTGCTCCTGAAACAATATCACGTCTTGTAAATCCTCCCCTTTCAGTCCCGCCTAATCTTCTAAAATCAGTAAATCTAAATGTTGTTATGTTCCGTGACAGAAGAAGAGGAATAAGAAGAGTCCTTCAAGTAGCAGAGTTTGAAACATCCAAAGAAGGATCAGAAGCAAATCTTCTCTATAGATGGTCTCCAGAAGAGGATAAAATAGTACAGCACAGTGAAAGCTCGAGATTTTTTGAAGATATACAAAGACATACAGGACTTTCACAAAGAGAAGTTCAGAAGAATCTAGAAACAAAAAAAGAGATACTAGCTTGGCTGATAAAAGAAAATATAAGGAGTCTACCAGAAGTTGGAAAGGTGATAAACCTTTATTATAAAAACTTGCCATTATTGACACAAGCCTTGCATAAAAAGGATAAAAACCTAATTTTCAAAAACTGAAATGAAATTTCGTATACCATTCACAATAGCCTCTGAAGAAAGACTAAAAAAGAAGTCAAGAACATTTAGGAAATTTGTAAAGCCAAAAAAAAATTCAAAACTCAAAAAATATCTAGAAAATTCTGACACAAAACTAACTCGCGAAGAATACATTTCAATATCTATAAAGAGTTTTATCACTGCGGTCGTGGCAGTCTTTGTCCTCTCAACAACCCTATTTCTCATTCTTTCAGTCAATAGATCATTCCTCCTTGGTCTTGGTCTTGCACTTTTGATTGCTTCATTTGTTGCATTTGTTCAGATAGCTTATCCAAAAATAAATTCTGTCAGAAAACAAAAGAATATAGAAAAAAATCTTATTCCGGCTCTGGAAGACATGCTCGTCCAGTTAAACTCTGGAATTCCACTATTTGATATTTTAATAAACGTTTCTTATGCCGAATATGGAGAACTCAGCAGAGAATTCAAAAAAGCCGTAAAAAAGATAAATGCGGGCTTGCCTCAGGTAGAAGTATTAGAAGAACTAGGAGAAAACAATCCTTCAATATTTTTCAGAAGAGCTCTCTGGCAAATTAGTAACGGTATGAAGGCTGGGAGCAATATATCTGAAGTTGTAAAAGACAGCATTAGTGCCCTGAATGAAGAACAACTCCTACAAATACAAAACTATGGAAACAAACTAAATCCCCTTATAATGTTCTATATGTTGATTTCAGTAATATTCCCTGCTCTTGCGATAACATTCCTTACAATTCTTTCCTCATTAGTGAATCTCACAAAAACACTAACAATCCTTCTCTTCATCAGTATGTACATATTTGTTATAATAATCCAGATAATGTTTTTAGGAGTAATAAGGTCATCAAGACCTAGCCTGTTATAATGAAAAGAATGATGAAGCGCCACAGAAGAGAAATAAGACAGAGAATCTCAATACTTCCAAAAATAATATTTTCAGTAGCTCTTGCCATAGTCATTTTATACTTCTCAAGGAATTGGGTGGGATCATTGATTTCATTGTTTGTTATATTTGCATTACTTGTCGCATATTCAATTGCAAAAATAAAACTTAATAAAATTAAAAAAGTAAAAAAAATGGAAGCCTCATTCCCTGATTTTTTACAATTAGTGTCTAGTAACCTTAGAGCTGGAATGACAATAGATAAGGCTCTTTTACTTAGCTCCAGAAAAGACTTTGCTCCCCTAGATCAAGAGATAAATCTTCTTGGAAAAGACTTAGTTACTGGAAAACAGATAGCCCGTGCATTGAAGGATATGGCAACCAGGATAAATTCTGAAAAAATAAAGAAAACCACAGACCTGATTATTTCAGGGATTAGATCAGGAGGGGACATTTCTATCCTCCTAGAACAGACTGCAACAACAATGAGAGAGAGAGAATTTGTAGAGAAAAAATCTGCATCAAATGTCCTAATGTATGTAATATTCATTTTTTTTGCAATAGCAATAGGCGCCCCCACGTTATTCAGTCTTTCAGCGGTTCTTGTTCAGGTTCTAACTGGAATTTTATCAAACATTCCAGTGATGGAATCAACAGTGGCAATTCCATTCACGTTAACAGAAATAAGTGTCTCAGTGACTTTCATAACTTACTTTTCAATAGTCTTCCTCGTGACAACAAATATTTTAGGTGCATTAGTAATTGGCCTTGTAAGAGAAGGAGAAGAAAGAGAGGGCTTAAAATATATTGCTCCACTAATAATTCTCAGCCTAGGAATATTCTTTGCTATTAAAATTTTATTACTCAGTTATTTCACTGGACTTGTAGGATAAAAATTTTACAATAGCTTTTTATATTAAATCAAATTCAACTAAGCATGAAAAAGAGCGTGAGTAAAAAAACAGTAAAAAAGCCCCTGAAGAAATCTTCTAAAAAAAAGATAGAAAAATGTATAAGGGTCAAGACCGGAATTCCCAATTTTGACTCATTGATGGAAGGAGGATTTGAAAAAAATTCAACGAATCTTGTTGTAGGAGGACCTGGAAGTGGAAAAACAATCCTTAGTACCCAATTTATCCTTGAAGGCATAAAAAACAATGAGCATTGCCTCTACCTGACATTCGAAGAAAAAAAAGAACAATTCTACCACAACATGAGACGCTTTGGATGGGATCTTGAAGAATATGAAAAAAAGGGCCTCTTTACATTTCTTGAATACACTCCAATCAAGATAAGAACAATGCTTGAAGAGGGAGGGGGAGAGGTAGAACATATAATTGTGAAAAATAAAGTAAAAAGAATAGTGATAGATAGCATAACATCATTCGCCCTACTTTTTGATGATGAATTAAAGAAAAGAGAAGCAGCACTAGAGCTCTTCAATATGATAAAAAAGTGGGACTGCACTTCTCTTTTAACATACGAAGGAAAACCATCTAGGGATGAAAAAATGACCTCGAGAACACTAGAATTTGAATCAGACTCTATAATCATCTTACATTTTATAAGAAAATTAGTAAAAAGAGAAAGATTCATAGAAATATTGAAAATGAGGGGGACAGATCATTCAAAAGGAGTTCATAAATTTCAACTTGGAAAATCAGGTATTCAGGTAGATAAAAATCCTGAAAGAGTGAATGTCTAAAAGATTTAAATAAGTTGTATCCCGTCTATTGTTGAGGGGAGATGAAAACTAAAAAAGCCCAGGCTTGGGGATTTGATTTGATAATTGCATCAGTATTATTCATATTGGGCATAGTAATATTCTTCGTATACACTATAAATACATCACAGCAAGCACAAGACAAAATAGACGAATTGGATTATCAAGGTAATTTGATTGCAGAAGACCTTATGTCTGAAGGATCTCCAGCAGACTGGAATGTTGAAAATGTTCAAAAGATAGGTATTCTTACAAATAACAAAATAAATAATTCAAAACTTGAAAACTTCTATCAATTATCTGATCAGAATTATCAAAAAACAAAGAGCTTATTTGACATAAAATACGATTATTTTATGAATCTCTCTGAAGAAATCTCTATAAATGGTGAAAACATTGAAAGAATAGGTCGCGCGTCGGAAAACCCTACAAACCTCATAAAGATAACACGTTTCACAATTTACAACAATAATCCAGTTACTCTTAATATTTACATATGGCAAGAATAAAAACAAAAAAAGGGGCATTCTTCAGCACAGACGCACTAATAGCAATAATAATAATCTTCCTTGTGATTTTGATAGTCTATCCCTTAGCTAAAAAACAATCAATAGAATCGGATATCAATCAGGATATAATCTCCACACTATCAACATTGAAGATTGGAGAGATAGACAATCTTTATGTTAAATCTCTTATCAATCAGGGCATAATTACAGATCTAAATAAAACTGTAATGGAGCAAATAGGAGAGTTCTACGTCACAAATTTAACCCTTGCAGAAAATATCACTACAGATATTCTAAAAAATCTTGACACTCGTGAAAATATAGGAATTTGGTTTGAAAACACATTAATTGCTTCCAAAAATAAAACTCCTATAGAATCTGCGAAACAAATAGATGCGTCTAGGCAGATTATTAGTGGTATTCAAGAAGGAGAGAACATCAAAGGATATTCTGCAAGAGCATTTCTAAAAAATAGTCTGCAAAACAAGTACTTTTATTTCGGAGGGTATATTGGAGATGGAAATATCACAACATCCGTAGAATATAACGGAGAAATAAAATCTGCAAATATTGAAATTGCAATAAATAAAGAGTTTGAAATTTATATTAATGGAATTTATTCTGGGAACTACTCTGCTTCTCCAAATGAATTTACTCCAATAATACATACTATTCCAATAGAAAATATGCATTCTGGAGATAACTCTATAGAGTTAAGGGGAGATAATATTTACATAGCAGGAGGATTCATAAAAATATCCTATGAAAGTCAGGGAAAATATTTCCAATCAGAAGAGAAAAATATACCTGGAATTGATGGGCTCATTAACATATATGATGGAATAACAATTCCGGAAAAACTGGAAGATTTAGAAATAGTTCTTCATATGGATAGCAATCTTACAGTCTTTGCAATTTTAGGAAATACTACAATTTTCCAAGATAAAACAAATGGAGAAGAAACAATAACTCTTAACAACCAATTCCTATCTTCCTTATTAAATTACAATGAGTTAGAAGAAAAAACCACTCCCTTGAGAATTGGATTAGAAAACATAAGTTATGTCTTAAATTATACTAAAGATGTTGACCTTTCATCTGTAACGGATATATCTGGAAGCATGAAAGATTCTTGCGGAGGAAATCCTAAGTTCTTCTGTTGTTTATTCAGTGGAAACTTTTGTTCATCAGAAAACACATGTAATTCTTGTGGAGGAAACTGGGAAAGTAAATTAACTTCCGCAAAAGAAGCCAATAATCTTCTTATAGACTCTGTACTTAACTTTTCTAATAACAGAGTAGGCTTGGTTGGATATCAAACAACAGCTTTAAACTCAGACTATCATCCATTATCTAAAAACACAGGTTCCCTTAAATCAATAGTTTCAGATTGGGATGCAGGAGGATCGACGTGTATCTGTTGTGGAATAAACAAGGCAAAAGAAGGATTTGTAAATGATTCAACTCCTGAAAAGCTAAAAGCAATGGTTGTTATGAGTGATGGAATAGCAAACGTTGAATGCCCTGAACAAAACACTGGTGATGCGAAACAAGACGCAATCCAAGCAGCTTGTGAAGCATATCAGGAGAATAACATAACAGTTCATGCAGTAGGTTTTGGAAGCCTTACAGATGAATCAACCCTTCAAGCAATTGCAACATGTGGTAGTGGAGAATATTACTTTTCGGACGTAGATGATATTGCAGAGCTCTATCAGCAGATAGCAGGAGATATCATAGAAGGAGCATACATAGAACAGACACTTGAAACTTCTGGAAACATCTCTAGCAAACTATATTCTGATTCCTATATAAGATATGGTTACAATCAGACAGAATCTCCTTTTGGATTAACAATTACAACTGAAAAGATATTTGATGATGAATATTCGGGACAATTCTCAATAACAAATGACTCCACCGTTCTAGAAGCTACTGCAATATCTTACTCTGGACCAAGATGGACTAAAGAAGTGAAATTAAATTCTCAATCAATATATAACATAGACCAATATGGAACAAACTACACAAGATTAGGAGATCCATACTCTATAAAAATTCCAACCCTCCTAATAGGAGAAAACAACATTGTTGAAATATCTACTGGAAATTCTCCACAAAACTCGACAGCTGGCTCAGCTTCAAATAAGATAATCTACTCCGTCTTAAAAAATGTCTCTGCATTTTCTCCCATATCTGCAAATGCAAATGGATGCATATGGAATATTCAGTTTGAGGATGGGTCTAACATAACTTCAATTGTTCCAACAGAATACCTTGGCTCTATTGAATGTTATTATCAAGAAAAAAGATTACAATATGATATAAACGATGCAATACAATCTGCAGTATTCAACCTCTTAGAAAAACTTGATTTAAATTCAAATGAAAAAGTAGATGTAGAATTCACAAGCCAAGACTTGCAAATAGACTTTTCAGAGGTAACTGGCATACCCTACCCATGGTCAACAGAAATGCAAGTGAGAAAATGGATATGAACAAAAAAGGAATATTTTTTACATTTGTTGTAATTGTAATACTCACTCTGTTCATATTGACTTACACATTCTATTCTGATGTTAAAGATAGAAAGTCCATACAAAAAAGAATTACTACAATGAATGATTTTGTTTTCTCAGTTGAAAAAGATATTCCTAGACAATTGTATATCTCTGGATTTAGAACAATATTCCTGATACAGAAAGATATCATAGAAAACGGGAATTATGTCCAAGATTTAAATCAAACATTTGACAACGCTTTTTTTAATGGAGAATTAAACGGACAAATTCAGGAAATTATGCTTGGTGCAACATTTTCAGATATTGAGGATAACTTAAAACAAAAAGCGGATAAACTCAACCTTAACATCTCCCTTTCAAACCCAGAGATTTCAGTTTTCCAGACAGACCCTTGGAACATTGAATTTCACCTGATTTCAAACTTTTATGTAGTTGATCAGGGAAATCTAGCTTCGTGGAACAAAACACAAGATTTTGTTGGAATAATTTCTATAGAAAGTTTTGAAGACCCATTGTACACATTGAATACAAACAATTTAGTTGTAAATAAAATAAAGAAAACACCTCATTCTGTTTTTGTAACTGGACAAAACGTCTCTAACCTTCTCAACCACACTCTTGAGTCTTATTATATTTCCTCATCCCTTTCTCCCAGTTTTCTAGACAAGCTTCAAGGAGAATCAACTGCAAACGAACACGGAATTGAATCTTTAGTTAACTTGCAAGAACTTGCAGCTCAAGGAATGCAAATGAAAGACAAATCAGTGGTAGACTATATATATTTCTCAGACATAAATCCAAATTCATGCAAAGTGAATGGAATGCCTTCTTGGTTTAGAATAGATTCAGACAGATTAGAATTATATCAAGTACAAGAAATTGAATATGACTGCAGTTAGAAATCAAAAAGTCCTTGCGTTGTTTATTTGGGACTTTTGGATGCTCAAGGAACGACCATTTCTTTAAAAGCATAGTTTTCTGTCAAGTTCATTGACATAACTGCCAAAAAACAAGAATATTTATATAGGATAAAAAGTTACTTACTTCGAAGATAAATTATTAAAAGGAGGTAAAGATGCAAAGAAAAGGACAAGCGGCTATGGAATTCTTGATGACATATGGTTGGGCTATTTTAGCAGCAATCATAGCAATCGGAGTCTTGGCTTACTTTGGTGTTTTCAGTCCCGGTAAATTCATTACTGGAGCTGCAGTTGTAAACCCACCGTTCTACGCTAATGCTTGGAACATCCAACAAGATGCGAACGACGGCATTGGTGGAGACCAGCCCGGAATTGTTTTGGAACTAAGGAACAATGGTGGAGAAGATTATAATCTATATTCGGTTACAATAACTGGAACAGATAGTGCAGGTAATCCAGCCACATGTACGTATACAGGAACACCAGATTTAGTTAGTGCAGGTAATCCAATTACTACCACATCAGACTGTGGTACTGCTGTTTTAACTGCTGGAAAAACTTTCAAAGGCGATGTAACAGTAAGTTACAGAAAAGTTGATGGAAATAGCCAAGTTGATTTAACATCCACTGGAACCATAGCTGAGAAGATAACAGCCTAATTTTATTTTTTTTATTTTATTTTATTTTTTATTTTTTTAACCCAACAGAAACAATCATGCAAAAAACTAAATAATCTAAGAGAATATTATTTTATGAACATTACTCCGGAACTGGCAGAAGAAACAGGTTGGCACATTGGAGATGGCAGTATGAATTATTATTTTCAGGACAATAAGAAAAAAGGATTTTATCAATTAAGGGGTCACATAGAAGACGATAAAGAACATTATCTAACTAGGATAAAACCTATATTTGAAGATTTATACAATGTGAAAATAAATCTCAGGCAAATGCCTGTGACAAGAGTCTTCGGATTTCAGTTATGGAACGATTCCATTGTAAAATTCAAAGAATCTTTGGGTCTACCATTGGGCAAAAAATTTGAGCTCCAAATTCCCCCAGAGTTCACAAAAAAAATGGATTTATTGACCTCGTGCATTAGAGGAATATTTGACACTGACGGGGGACTTTATTTAGAGCCAAAAAATCATAAATTATATCCGAGAGTGTACATTTCAACAATTTCTCTAAATTTGTGCAAAGAATTAACTTACTTTCTTAATTCCCTCGGAATAAGAACAACTAATTGGAAATGCAATCAAGGCAGACTTAAAAAATTAGACTCGTATAAGGTTGAAACAAGAGGTCTTGAAATGGTTTCTAAGTTTTTTGATTTAGTTAAGCCAAAAAATTCGAAGCACATTCTGAAGTACGAAAACCTTCTTGATTCCATCCCAAAGACTTAAAAATAGTTTTTTCTCTCTCTAAACAAGATCGCGTAGCTCAGTCTGGTAGAGCATTGCTCTGATAAGGCAGGGGTCCCCGGTTCAAATCCGGGCGCGATCATTTTATTTTAAGAGTTACAAAATCAATTCTCTAACCCAAATTCAACGCTAAGACCTTCCAATGTAACTCTTAAACCCTTCAATGGAAGATCCACAGGAAGGCTATTAACATAGACTTTCTTTTTTCCTATTGCTTTTACCTCATAACCAGATTCCAACTTAGAAACAAATATATCTTCAGGAGACTCCACACCTGGAGCATTAAGCTCATACACGACCCTATCACTAAATCTTCTAACGTTTGTTTTAGCTTCCACTCTTGGAAGTCCAGACATTCTTTTTAGTTGTTCCTGAGTAATCCCTTTCTTAATAGGTTTATTTGAAACAGATTTATTCTTAGGCACTTCAAATCTTATTTTAATTCCATTAGGAAAACTTTGAACTTCAGAATCTCCTGAATTCTTCATCTGTTTCTCCAGATTTTTCATTATACTATTAAAAAGTGTATTAATCAGTTTATCACTAATACCCAATCCTCCTAATCCTCCCGCTAATGGAACCCCAGATGAAAATTCATTTTTACCAATGACTCCAAAATTTTTCATATCTTCTTCAGGATTTTGCAAGTCAATACCACAATATGGGCAAAAATCGAAACTTTCCTTCACCTTACTATTACACTTCATACATTTCATTTTTTCTCCAAACATCTTATTTTAAATACTGCCCCACTTTTAAAAGTTACTATTTCACTTGCTATGCAAAAAATTCTTGAACCATATAATGTCAGAGCCTATTGTCCTAAAAGGATGCAAAAGATTTAGATGCAATCCATCCATCCTTTCAGTCTTCCTTTCTTCTTTCAATTGAGGAAGATAGAACAATGCAACAAGCCCCCTAAGGATAGCAGATATCAAGAAAACAAACAATATTGGCTTCATAAAATCAATATTAAGGTATTGTATCATGAATCCTCCTAATAAGCTCCCTATGAACACTCCAATGCCTGCCAAGATAGACATATAAGCAACGACCAACCCTCTTTTTTGTGAACTCACAGAATCATAAGTGAAATTAGTCACTCCTATGACCAATGCCGCATTAGCAATTCCCGAAGATAACCCGGGCAACAATATTAAAGCAATAGGTTCTTTGAGAAACAACCAGAAAATTGGTGTGAGAAAGAACATCACTCCTGCAATATATAATAGTTTTACATTTCCATATCTATCTGAAAATTTACCTGCCAATGGAGAGAATACAAGATAGAAAAATGTAGAACTCAATGTAACAACTGTAAAAGTGACATAATTAAAATTCAAATCTTCCAGCATATACACAGCAAAGAATGGAGACGCAACCATTATAGATAAATTAAAGACTGCATGAAAAAATGCAAATTTGCCAAAATTATCATACCTTCGTACAAATTCCTTGAATGAAAAATAATATCCTTTCTTAATCCTAAGTTCAGGGTTAAATATTCTCAAAGATATTCTCCTAGACATCTCTCTAAATATCAAAGAAAAAAAGAACAACACACTAAATCCTATCAAAACATATCCCTGTGTTTTAAAATAATCTAAAACAAAAGCCGCAATAATAAATGTAATTAATCCGATACTCCCAGATACCCTATTCCTTTTTGCAAAATATTTTCCTCTTTCATTTACTGAAACTAAATCTCCCATCCATGAGAACCATGCAACATGCCCTTTCCCCTGTATAAACACAAACAATGAATAAAATACAATTAAGGCGTATGGGAGAAATAACGGAGCTATTCCAAAAGTATAAAAAAATGACAAAGCTATTATTGGAACCCACAATAATATCTGCCATCCCCTAGAATTAATAGTTATTTTTTTCCTGGAATGTTTTTCCATTGCCTTGCTTCCAAAAATCTGACCTATTGGAGAAACCAATGCAGATATAGCACTCAATAGACCTATATGGAAACTGTTACCCCCTATGGCTAAAACAAATGGGGTTATGAAAGAAGACCCTGTACTATTGCTTACTTCCTGAGCCGACCCCTCCGTTATGCTCCTCTTTAGAGCTTTTTCCTTAGAATGAATAACATAACTACTTTCCCTTATCACTACCTCTTTTTTATCACCCATTGACAAAAAAACCAACTTTCATTAATAAAGGTTTTTAAACTTTAAATCATAAAAAATACTATGTTCGAGGGGATAGTTACATTAATTGCATTTTTATTGATACTAGAGGGAGCATTTATTACATTCAACCCTCGCTGGATTCAAAAGATTACAAGAAAACTTCTAAAGAACAAAACCACATTGAGAACTCTCGGCGTGATTGAACTGATAATTGGGTTAGGCCTATTTTTAGTTATTTTATCTGCTTAGTATATGCGCTAGTCGCACGAATCGTTCTGAAGGCAGAATGATTGGAACTAAACCTACCTAATTAGACTTATAAACTGACAACTGATATAATTTTTAATGAGTCGCAGTAAAAAAGTAGAACTATTTGGTGAAAGAATTTTACTTAGAGGTCTAAGAGAAACTGATGCAGATACTTTAGTTAAGATAGCAAATGATGCTGAAATTAGCAAATACACTCCTTTACCCTTTCCATTTTCTTTAACCGATGCAGAAAAGATTATAGGTGGAACTCGAAATGCCATGAACAGAGACAAATCCTATTTTCTGGGAATTGAATTCGATGAAACTATCATAGGCATGGCCGGATTATTAAACCTTAGTAGACCTGATAAGTCTTCAGAAGTGGGATATTGGGTAGGTAAAGATTATAGAGGTAAGGGATTCGCAACTGAAGCTTTAAAATTAGTAATTGATTTTGGATTTAGAGAAGAACAGCTACAGAAACTTTGGGGAAGAGTTACAGAAAACAATTCTGTTTCGATCGCAATTTTAGAAGGTCAAGGTTTTTATTTAGTTGAACGAATACCAAAAGCTAGGATGATTGATGGAGTACTTACAACCGACCTAGTTTATGAATTAACCAATCATTCCCCTCCTTGAGAAACTAGCTCAATTTACCACTCGAATCTAAATTCTTCAAAATGCCCAAAGAGCTAAATGCGCCGGCCGGGAATTGAACCCGGATCGCCAGCTTGGGAAGCTAGCATCATAACCATTAGACCACCGGCGCTATATTTATCCTCATCCGTAAACATTTTTATACCTTATTAATTTTGCTTATTTATGAAAAAAACATTCTACGTCACAACACCAATATACTATCCCAATGATGTCCCCCACTTAGGACATGCGTACACGACAATAGCGGCAGATGTCTTAGCCCGCTGGAACAAACTCCATGGAAACGAAGTATTTTTTCTCACAGGAACAGATGAACATGGAAAAAAACTTGCAAATACTGCAGAAAAAGCAGGTAAAAAGCCAAAAGAATTCATAGATGAATTAATACCTGAATTCAAATCAGCTTGGAAAAAATTAAACATCGAATACGATAGATTCATAAGAACCACAGATAAAGACCATGAAAAAATAGTCCAGCAAATCCTTCAGAAATGCTATGATTCCGGAGATATTTACAAAGGAGAATACGAGGGTCTTTATTGTGTAGCCTGTGAAGCTTATTATACAGAAAAGGATGCTCCTGACTTGATTTGTCCAATACATGAAAAACCCCTTGAAAAATTAAAGGAGGAGTCCTATTTTTTTAGATTGTCTAAATATCAAGATTTCCTTCTCGATCTTTATAAAAAAAACCCAGACTTTATCTCTCCAAAAAACAGAAGAAAAGAAATTACAAACAGAGTAAAAGAAGAGCTCCGTGACTTCTCAATTTCTAGAACCTCATTTGATTGGGGAATTCCACTTCCATTTGATAAGAAACATATTGCATTTGTATGGTTTGATGCTCTCTTAAATTATTATTCAGCAACACAATCCTCTGAAAAACTGAAAAAATTCTGGCCAGCAGATGTCCATATAATAGGAAAAGACATAATCTGGTTCCACACAGTTTATTGGCCCGCCATGCTGAAATCAGCAGGTCTTTCATTGCCAAAAAAAGTCTTTGCTCATGGATGGTGGACAATAAACAGTAAAAAAATGGGCAAATCCGCAGGTAATGCTCTAAAGATAGATCAGCTAATTTCTATAGCAGGCGCAGATTCCGCTCGTTATTTCCTTTTAAGAGAAGCCTCTTTTGGAGACGATGGAAATTTCTCAGAAGAGATGCTTATAGAACGTCATAATAATGAACTTGCAAATAAATTAGGAAATCTTATAAGTAGGGTATCTACCTTAGCAGAAAAATATTCTCTTCAAGAAAAAAAAGGTGTAGCTTTATTGCCTGAAAAATTAAAAATTCAAATAGGAGAACATATGGAGAATCTAGAATTTGATAAAGCCCTCCATATAATAATCAAGTTCATAGACCAAACAAATGAATATCTTCAGGATAAAAAACCCTGGGAAACCCATGACAGCAACGTTTTATACGAATCAGCTAATGCGATCAAAGATATAGCAATTCTTCTCTGGCCGTTTATGCCTGAAACATCTGAAAGAATATCAAAAACTTTTAATTTCAATATCTCTCTAGAACAACTAAACGCTCCATTAAAAATCAGTAAAATTAAAAAGTCAGAGATACTCTTCAAGAAGATATAATATGGTAGAAGAAAAAATCCCTTACAATGATTTCACAAAACTCGATTTAAGAGTTGGACAGATAGCAAAAGTAGAAGATCATCCAAACGCAGACAAACTTTACGTCCTTATAGTTGATCTCGGAGAGGATAAAGACAGATTGATTGTCGCAGGACTTAAACCACATTACAAGCCAGAAGAACTTGAAGGTAAAAAAGCCATCTTCATAACAAATCTTGAACCTACAAAAATACGAGGAATAGAAAGTCAAGGAATGATTCTTGCAGCAGCTTCTCCAAATGACGAAACAGTTTGTATCCTCCAGCCCGAAAAAGATGTTGAAATCGGAAGTAAAATCAGATAGACTTTAATACTTCATTTGTCCTGATACTTGATGTTATCAGTACTCGAAATGATGGAAGAGGCTGAAAAAGTCCTTGCCTACGTTAAAGATAAAAGAGATTTCATTCCCTCATATGATTCTGGAGTTGTTTCTATTCAAATCAGAGATACCAACCTAGTAACATTTTATCCCTCAAGAAAAATAGCGGAGTTCCCCCCAAAATATAATATTGAATTTGAAGAACAAAGAAGAAGGATAATGGAAAATCTCTTAGAACTTGGATATACTATTCAGAAATAACAGTTTATCTTCTGCTAAACATTCTAGCAAATAATGAAGGTTCTACATACTCAATGTTTGCAATTCTTGCTGCAATTTTCTTATAAGCCTTAGCAGCCCTTGAATAAGGATAATTATTCATCAATGAATCCCTATTTGAAAGCGCGCACCTTACATTCTTATCTTCAGGTATTACTCCAAGAACAGGAAGATCAAGCATATCTCTCACACTTTCAATAGACATCTCTCCTTTACTTCCACTTACTCTTGTTATAATCACTCCCCTTACAGTCTTCCCCATTTCCTCTGCAAGCTTCACAGTCTTTAGAGCATCTGTTACAGCAGGTATTTCTGGATTTGTCACAATTACTATTTCATCAGCAGCTTCTATACTCGCAGTTGCTTCATCTCCAAGCCCTGCTGCAGAATCATAAATAATATAATCTGCCATTTTCCTCAATGATTTACCAACTTCCTTGAGCTTGCTATAATCCAATCTTTTCAACTCCCTAACAGATAATGAACTGGGGATAATCTTTGTTCCAGAAACATGTTCATATATTGCATCAGAAACTTTTGCTTTCCCCAACAACACATGATTAAGGCTTATAGGCACCATTGGAGCGCCAAGATGCAACCCAACATTTGGAGTAGTAAGATTAGCGTCGACAACAACAACATCTTTTCCATAAATATGCAGAGCGTTTCCTAGATTTACAGCAGTAGTTGTTTTGCCAACTCCTCCCTTCCCTGAAATAATAGTTATTACTTTAGACATTTTTAACCGTACGATGGTAAGTAAAATTACTTTATTTCAGATAGCTTATAAATCTTTCTAACAAATCAGAATATTCTTTTAATTTTTCAAGATTGACACTCACAAATTGTCCCTTATAATTGACCTTTAGATTGACTCCCTTCCTGAATTCACTCTCCCTAATTTTATCTAATTTTTCAAGATCCCTAAAGAATTCGTAAAGTTGTAACGTCTCCATAACCACAGGTTCTTTTTCATAAATTCTTTTCAGTTGAATAAACTTTGCTCTTGGAGCATCTGGGACTGGTCTCCATTTTTTTTGCTTTTTTGCTTTCTCAACAAGATGATCCATTGCCATTTCAATCATAACCTTCCACCTTAAAAGTAAGTTAATTATAACATCACAAGTTTTAGTGTATTTCAAGCTAACATATAATAGATGGTCTGCGCTTATTTTTTCTTTGATAATATTGTCCATTCCCTGAAATTTCTACCTCTCAGAAGCATAATCCATCAAGCTCATGTAGTATTTATACCTTTCGAAAAAAATGTGAAAAATTCCTGTTAGTATTTTTCAGTTACTCTTTTCTAAATGACAAATTTTCCATCCTTATACACTAATATTTCTTCTCCATTAGAAAGATGAGCAAAAATCTCTTTTTTCTCTGTGTTTACAATATCTGTATGGACTGCTGAATCATTATAACCCATTTCCTTCCATTGTTCTTCATTTACATCAGATGGATTTCCAGGGTATGAATCTTTATATGCAGAACCTATAGCAATATGCATATTTCCAAACTCTCCCCCCACATTTTCATCAAAAAGTGTTTCAGCCATAAATCTCTCAATCCTTGAAAGCCTTGCATCCGTAAGAGAAAATTCTCCAATCATATCTGCTCCCTCTGTAGATACCATCTCCTTCAAAATTTCCCCTCCCTTACTCGCCTCAGCCCTTACAATCTTGCCATTTTTGAATTCTAAAGAAATGTTCTCTATCAAATTTCCATACCTGTAAAGCGGTTTATTAAATGAAATTTTCCCCTCTGTTATTCTAGAATCAGGAGAAATGAATATCTCAAAACTGGGAATATTTCTCCCATCTCCTCCAAGCCATTTTCTATTCTTTCCAATTCCAACAACCAAATCAATATTTTCTCCTTTCACGCGAAGTTTCTCAATACTAAGATTATTCAGTTTTTCCTTTACTTTTTCTATATCATTAAAAACTTCTTTCCATTTCTGTATGGGATCTTCCATGTCAAGAAAACACGCATAAATTATCTGCTCCCAATATTCTTCTAACCTCATTCCCGCTTCCTTCGCCATAGCTTCAGTTCCATAAAGAGCGAGAGTCCATGTGAATTCTCCCCTATTTTCCTTATCTCTCTTCCAATCAGAAAAAGGTTTGAAGGCTCTAGATCTTTTCATTATCTTATTACTTTCTATCCCTTCTAACTCATGCATATTGGTATCTGCCAAAATATGAATAGAATGATCAATTTGATTAACAAGACCCCTTAAATGCATTTCTGGAAAAAACTCAATCTGTTTCTCATCTGCCAATTCATAAAAATCTCTTGATATGTCATCTGGTAAATATTGGATTATAGAATTTGCTCCCGCTTTCAAAATAGCTCTTCTCAGTGCAATTAACATAGGTTTTGCAATTTCAGGAACCTGCAAAAGAACAACTTCTCCTCTCTTCACTCCCTTCCCACCATTAAGTGCAAAATTCACAAGAACGTCTGCATATCTCTCTAATATAATATCTGATGGCTTATAACCCTCACTCATTTTTCCAATCCAACTTTAATTTCTTTCATTATTCAGAAAGCTTAACAATTGCCTCAGCAATATCTCCTGTCTCTTCCAATGCCAAGGCTGCCTGCTCTTTGCTTTTTCCAGTCTTTTCCATCACAAGATTAATATCCTCATCAGAAAAACCGGTTTCTTCCTCTCTAGCATCTCCAGATATCTGCCACATCTCATTCCCCTGTGCAATGATTTTCACAACACTAGGATTTTCTATAACAATATTCCCATCCTCTCTTTCTATAACAACTCGTGTTGCTTCAATTTCTTCTTGGTTAATCCCAAGTTGCTTCATCATTGAAGCCATCTTCTTAGGATTCATCCCACCTAGTCCTGGTATCATATTCCTTCAGAGAACTAAAGGTATAAATAACTTTCCCACATCTAAGAAAATATAGATGACAGGCCAAAAGTCGGAGTTGGAGTTTTAATAAAAAAAGATAATAAATTATTATTAGGAAAAAGAAAAGGAGCGCACGATGAGGGAACCTGGTGTCCACCAGGAAGGCACCTAGAATTTAAAGAAACCCTTGAAAACTGCGCAATCAGAGAAACTCTCGAAGAAACTGGAATAAAAATATAAAATATAAAATTTGCAACAGCAACTAACGACATTTTTGAGAAAGACAATGAGCATTATATTACAATCTTCATGACTGCAGATTACGAGTCAGGAAATCTTGAAATAATGGAACCAGATAAATGCGATGAATGGAAATGGTTCTCCTGGGAAAATTTACCTGTCCCATTAATGACTCCAATGAAAAACTTGCTAAAAACCAATTTTAATCCTCTTAATTAGTAGCTAACTTCTCTCCGCACTCAGGGCAGAACTTCTCATTCCCTCCAAGTATAAATAAACATTCAGAACATTTCTTCACCTCAACCTTTTTCTCAATAATTGTCTTATACCCTGGCCTTCCTCCAGAGACTAATGCAGAAAAGGCATCTAGAACTGACTCATTATCCATCTGATCTCTTAAATCTCTACAGCTTCCACTCATTCAAAATACCTCTTAAATATTATCCAAAGGCAGGGAAAAATATCTTCAAAGCGACAACAAAAACAATAATTCCTACTAAAAATGCAACAATTGCTGCTGGAGAAAGCATAAACTTGCTAGTATATTCTGAATCATATCTCATCAACCCTCCAAAAACTCCGGGCATCTGAATTTTTTGATCTGCCATAAAAAACCTTGGAGAAAGTAGTATAAAAAACTTTGTTTTTATATTGAAGCTATCATCTCAAGAGTTATCTCCCTCAAGTCCTTAACACAAACATTTGCCAAAGAAAAATCATTATTTTCAGTATATGGGGAATAAACTGCTATGCTTTTCATTCCAGCCCTATGGGCTGCAACAATCCCTTTTTCAGCATCTTCAACAACAACACAATCGGAAGGATCAGCATTCAGCCTTTCAGCAGCAAGCAAAAAAGCCTCTGGATCTGGCTTTCCCCGTAAAACATCTTCAACAGTTACAACATTATCAAAATATCTCCTAAATCCTGTCTCTTCTAAGGCAATATCTGTCACATCCTTATGAGAGCTTGTAACCAAAGAAAGCAGATATGATCCCCTCAATCTCTGAAGAAGTTCTTCCGCCCCATCGATTATAGGCACTCCTTTCCTCAATATTCCTTCAATTATCTCCCTCCTTTCCTTAACTATTGAATCATAATCTCTGTCAGCTCGCCCGTTCAAGAATCCCTTGAGAGTTCCTCCATTCCTAGTCCAATGTAAAAAATACTCTTCATCTGTCAATCCCATGCCATATCTTCCCAAAACCTCAACATTTGCTCTTGCATAAACGGGTTCCATATCAAAAATCACTCCATCCTTGTCAAAAAGAACACAATTTACCATATCTCAAGAATATAAAATCCCTATAAAAATATATTTGCACTAATCGCCCATAATTAAGACAAAACTAACCCTAACGAAACTACTCCGGGAATCAAAAGATTATCCTGAAAATTTGAAGTGCCAGCAAGAGCAGATAAAAAAGATACTCCGATAATAAGTTTTGAATTACCAATAATATCAAAATAACCTCCCAGTAAATACAATATTGTTAAGGAAACAAGAAAACCAGAAATGAATCCACTCCAGCTTTTTGACCTATTCCAAAATAATGGACCCCTATGGTAAAGTACTCCAACAATGTGCTCAATATTATCTGAAACTATAAAAACTAAAAGTGATAAAATAAAAATCCCTTTTGGAACAATTAAAGCAAGTACTAAGGAAAAAATCAAAAAGATGGATAAATCTGAAAAATTCCCCTCATTTTTTTCCTTAGGGTAATACTTCGAGATGTTTTCAATCGCCTTGTTTTTATAAACGCGCCCAATATCAAAAATAAGAGATAGAAGAATTAGACCAACTAAAAAATAAATAAAATAGCTTTCCATAAAGAGATAAAACGTCAATAAGACCAGAACAGTTAAAACTCCATAAACTCTCCTAAGAATATTAATCTCTTCTTTTTTCATAAACCTAAATAGACTTTAAATTTAAATACTTTTCATGTTTTTTAATAAAATGATTCGTTTTATGGCCATAATAAAAGAAGCTAGAATCCCCTTACAACTATATACGTTGACGGGTTTTTTTCTAGGTTTACTAATAAATCATGTGTATCCAAATAAATTAGTAATGTTAGCCTTTCTCTCTTGGTTTTTTTTATCTACCGGAGCAACTCTATTTAACGATTATTATGATAAAGACAAAAAACCTCTGATAGGTTTAGAAAAACCTGTAAGAATAAAAAAAGATATTCTATATAGTTCACTAATCTTAAAACTTACAGGTTTAGTGATTGCTATTTTTTTCTTGCCCAAATTATTCCTTTTTCTATATCTGTGTGGATTATTTGGCTCTATAACTTATTCCCATAAACACATAAGAATAAAATCCAAAACAATACCCTCCATATTTTATAGTTTTGCTAGTGGTGTAGCAACATTTGTTGTGGCAGCCTCACTCGTATCTGAAATTCTGAGTATACAGAATGTTTTAGGAGCATTAGGAACCGGATTCTTCCTAAGCACATTTCATATAATAACTCAAATTCATCAAACAAAGGAAGATAAAAAAAGAAAGGACATTACGTTAGCGATTAAATTTGGAAAGAAAACTGCCCTAAAAATATGTCTTATTTTGCTTATTTTATCAACCACATTTATTTTATCTTCAATTTATTTATCTCCTATAACTAACCTACTTCTAGTTCCAGTTGGAATTTATTTTGCCATAACATTTGGAATGATAGGGAAATGGATGCTAAAAGAAAAGCCTAGAACTTCAGATAACAAAGATTATAAAATAATGAAAAAACTTACTTCAATATTACTAAACCTGGGGTTTATTTTAATTTTTGTAGCCTATTTTTATTTAACACTATTCTAAAAACTTAATTATTCTAAAAACTTCAAGAATTCTTCCAGCACAACAGGTAGCTCTTCAACCCCATCATCCTTTGTGAAATGTCCTTTTTCATGTTCAGTGATTATCTTAGCCCCTAAGATCTCCCTAAAAATATCTCTATCACTCAATGGAACAAAAGGATCATTATCTGAAAAAACGCAAACAAACTTCTCACAATGTTTTCTCACTTCCTTAAAATCAACAGGAGTTTCAAGCCACTCTCTTGCTATCTCCTCCGCTCCCTCTTCCTCCTCAAGTCCCTGCAAATGCATCCAAGGAGCCACAAAAACACACCCTCCAGCTTTTTTCATAAACTCGCTCTTTTCTAAATATCTCAAAATAGTCTGGCATCCAACACTATGTCCGATAAAATAAGTTTCTCTATTCAAATCTCCAACAACCTCTTTCAAAGCTCCAACCCAAGATTCAATCTTTGGCTCATCACTCTCAGGCATCTCAAGCACATGCACTTCAAATCCATTGCTTTCAAGTTCATTCTTAATCCAAGGGTACCAATCTCCTTCAGGGCTACTTCCCCATTGATGAACAACAATAATCCTTTTCATGCAAACTCTAAAAAAAGATCTTATTTAACTTTTTTTATCCTTTCAAGCAAGTCATCCTTTTCTTTCTTACTCATGTAACTTTTCCCAAATCTAACAAGCACAGGATTTAACTTGCTCCAATAACTCTTAGGAAAAAGCTCCATTAAATCTGATTCGACTTTATCAGCATTCTTACCAGAACTCCAGTCCAATTTCCTAGATATATAAAATACATGAGTATCTACTGCTATTGCCTTCCCTCCCCTCTCAGACAAAAACACATTAGCAGTTTTCCTTCCAACCCCTGGTAATTTAACAAGCTGATTAATATCATAAGGAACTTTTCCACTGTATTCCTCCACAAGAACTTCAGCACACCTCTTTACACTTTTAGCCTTATTCCTATAAAAATTAACTTTCTTAATTACATCCTCTATATCTTTTAAAGAGGCACTAGCAAGGTTTCTAACACTCCCATATTTTTTAAACAGATTTTCTGCAACTGGAATTGTAGTTTCATCCCGAGATCTAGCAGACATTATAGTTGTAATAAGAAGCTTCCAATCCTCTTTCCAACCTTCAGCAGCAAGTCTCATTCCTTTAGCCTTCTTCCGAGAAATTTTCCTTAACTCGCTAAATTGCTTTATCGCTCTCTTTCTATACATTAGCAATAATAAACCGCCAACTTTAAAATACCTTTCTTCTTATCATTAATATGCCACAATTTCCAAGCCTAGATAAAATAAAAAATTGGTCTCCAGAAATAGAAGAAAAAATAACAGATTCCTGGAAAAACTCAAATCCTTGGAAATTCAACCCTTCAACAAAGAAAAAAATATATTCTATAGATACTCCTCCACCTTATGTCAACGCTCCAATCCACATGGGGCATGCAGTCACAACAATCTACATGGATTTCTTCGCCCGCTATAAAAGGATGAAGGGATTTGAAGTCTTATTTCCACTTGGTCTAGATAGAAATGGCCTTCCCATAGAAATGGCTGCAGAAAAAAAGTTCAATGTCTCACCATTCAAAATCTCAAGAGAAGAGTTCATTGGATATTGTGAAAAAATTCTTGCAGAAACCTCAACAGAATCCATAGACTCTCTTGCTCGTCTTGGCATTTCATTCAGTTCATTCACACAAGGAGATAAGATAGGAGATGTTTATCTCACTGACTCTCCAGAATATAGAAAACTTACACAAGACACATTCATTGACCTCTTCAAAAAAGAATTGGTTTACAAAGACATGAGAGTAAATAATTGGGATCCAAAACTACAAACAACAATAGCAGATTCAGAAATAGATTATAAAGATATTCCAAGCACATTCAATTTTATAAAATGGAAAATAAAAGAAACAGGAGAATTCATAACAATAGGAACAACACGTCCTGAACTTATAGCTTCATGTGGAATGATAATCTACAATCCCTCAGATGAAAGATATCAACACCTCCTTGGAAAAACTGCAATCTCTCCAATTTATAAAAGTGAAATTCAAATAACTGAACATCCTCTCGCACAGATAGACAAGGGCTCTGGTTTAGTAATGATGTGTTCAGCAGGAGATATTTCAGATATTCAATTCTTCAGAGAGCAAAACATCCCTACCATAATCTCAATAAACAAAGATGGCACAATGAACAAAAATTCTGGATTCCTAAATGGATTAAAAGTAAAAGAGGCAAGACAAAAAATCATAGATGAGATAAAAAAACTCGGTCTTTTGGAAAAGCAAGAACAAATAGTACATAGAACTCCGATCTCAGAACGCTCTGGTGCAGAAGTTGAATTTATAGAGATGCAAGAGTTCTATTTAAAACAAATAGAATTCAAGGATAAAATAAGATCCGTATGCAATAAAATGAACTTCTATCCTAAAGAGTCTAAAAAAATTCTAGACAACTGGATTGATTCAGTTTCAATAGATTGGCCAATTTCCCGAAGAAGGTTTTATGCCACTCCAATTCCATTATGGAATTCAGAAGACTTGAGATATATTGCTCTCCCAAGCAAAGGGAAATATTACACTCCTTGGAAAGAGTCTCCTCCAAAAGATTCAGAGGTTTTTGAAAATGGAAAGTATATTGGAAAAATAACTGATTCAGATCTAAATGAAATAAAATGGATAGGAGAAACTCGTGTGTTTGATACTTGGTTTGATTCTTCAATATCTGAACTAAATATAATAAATTACCCTTCGCCATTTTCAAAAAAAGCATTTCCAGTTTCTCTTCGCCCACAAGGAAAAGAAATAGTCCGAACCTGGTTGTATTATACCATCCTCAGAGGTTATCTTGAAACCAAAAAACCTGTATTCAAAGATGTCTGGATACACCAACATATATTAGATGAGAAAGGAAGAAAAATGTCAAAATCTTTAGGCAACGTCATAAACCCTCAAGATATAATTAAATTAGAAGGTACTGAAGCTCTCAGACTCTGGAGTGCAATTGAAGGAGATCTTTCAAAGTCAGACCTTTCATGCTCAAGGGAAAGAATAAAAGCCGAGCAAAAAACTTTAAACAAGCTGATTAATATAACAAAGTTTATATCTCAATTTGGAAAAGTAAAATCTTCTCCGAAAACCCTTACAAAAACAGACAAACATTTTATAAATTATATAGAAAATTTAACCAGTTTTTCTGATCAAAGTTATGATAAATATGATTTCTATAGTCCTACATTAAAACTAAGGCATTTTCTTTGGGAAATCTTTGCATCTCATTATATTGAAATTGTAAAAAATCGTGCTTACAATCAAGAAAAAAAGTTTTCTCAAGCAGAAAACACCTCTGCAATATACACCCTTAATTACTTACTAGAAAGATTGATTGCTCTTCTACACCCAATAATCCCTCAGATAACATCAACAATAGCAGATGATTTAAAGATATCCTTAGATAACTTCCCAAAAATAAAAAAATCAGACATTTCATCAGAAAAGTTAATAGAAAATTTAATGTCCTTCAACTCAAAAGTTTGGAAAACAAAAAAAGACCAAGGCATTTCACTCCGATCAGAGATAAAAGGAATAAAAATACCTCCTGCGCTAAAAGACTTCGAGAAAGACCTAAAAGCATGTCATAACTTGGTTTAACCTAACCTTTATTAACCTATTTCTTTTTTCCATAGAATGGCTGAATTAACCCATAAAGAAAAAACAAAGCTAGAAGATTTAATAACTGAGCTTGAAAACATCAAAGGCAGACACACAGAACTAGTAACTGTTATGATACCTGCAGGTTTCAATCACAATCAAGTTGTAAAACAGTTAGAAGCAGAAAAATCTACAGCATCTAATATAAAATCCAAAGCAACAAGGTCAGCAGTTACAGAATCCCTGGAAAAAATAATAAGAGAACTCAAAACTTACAAACAAACTCCTCCGAACGGCCTTGCTCTTTTTGCAGGAAATATTTCAGAAAAAGAAGGAATACAAGACATTCAATTCTGGGGGATAGAACCTCCAAAAACACTTAAGATCCGTATGTATCGTTGTGATCAAACATTTGTTGTTGACCCCCTTAAAGAAATGCTTCAAATAGAAGAAGTTTATGGATTACTAACAATAGACAGACAAGAAGCAACAATAGGTCTTTTAGAAGGTAAAAAAATACAAGTCCTTAGAAGTCTCACATCTGGAGTCCCTGGAAAAGTCAGAGCCGGAGGCCAATCTAGTCAGAGATTCCATAGAATAACTGAAGGTCTAGCAAAAGAATTCTTTAGAAGAGTGGCAGAAGAAATGAAAGAGATATTTTTTGAGATGCCTCGCCTTAAAGGTATTTTAGTAGGTGGCCCAATCCCAACAAAAGAAGAATTTTTAGAGGAAGGACAACTAGTCACAAAATTAAAAGAAAAAGTAATGGCTGTGAAAGATATAGGTTATGTAGATGAACATGGCTTGAAACTCCTTGTTGAAGCATCACAAGACGATATCGCAGAGCAGGAAATAATAAAAGAAAAAAAGATTCTAGAAAAATTCTTTAATACTCTTGGAAAAGAATCCGAAAGAGCCGCATACGGGAAAGAACGCGTTTTATTATCCCTAGAAAGAGGAGCAGCAGAGATAATCCTCATTTCAAAAACAATAGATAGAGAAACAATAAAAGAATTTGAAGAAAAAGCAGAGAATATATCTGCTGAACTAGTCATAGTCTCAATAGAAACTCCCGAAGGAGAACAATTCCTCAATCTAACCAAGGGATTTGGAGCAATACTGAGATTTTCACTTGAATAATGCATTCTTACCTCTGCCCAAATTTGACAGTAATTTGACATAATTCTTATAAAGCACTCATTCTCTAATTCAGTATGCCTCCAAAAAAGCATGATGAATTAATCCAAGAAGCTAAGAATTTTTTTGAAGTTTCCAAGAAAAAAATAGGAGAGTCAATAAGAGATAAGGAAAATGTAGTATTCCTGTCTTTTCTAGACATAGCAAAGTTTTCACCAGCAATATCCGAGCAAATACTTGAATCTCCTGAAGAAACATTGGCAATACTAGAAAATGCCTTAGAAGAAAGGGGTCTTGTAAAAAACCCAAGAATAAGACTTATTGAACTTCCCTCAACCTCAAATATAAAAATAAGAAATATTAGAGCGAAGCATTTAGATAATTTGATTTGGATAGAAGGAATTGTAAGACAAGCATCTGATGTCCGACCTCAAGTAGTAAATGCAAGATTTGAATGTCCAAGTTGCGGTGCAATTCTCTCAGTCCTTCAGATTGATAAAAAATTCCGTGAGCCTGCTCGTTGTTCCTGTGGAAGAAAAGGCCAATTCAAAATTCTATCAAAGGAAATGGTAGATGCTCAGAGACTTGTGATAGAAGAATCACCTGATTCCCTTGAAGGAGGAGAACAGCCAAGAAGAATAAATGTATTTCTTAAAGAAGACCTTGTAGAACCTAGAATGGAAGAAAGAACAACTCCAGGGAGTAGGGTAAAAATTTTAGGAGTTCTAAAAGAAGTACCAGTTCCCCTCCAGACTGGATCTATATCTACAAGGTTTGATTTGGCAATAGAAGCAAATAACGTCATTCCAATGGAAGAAACTTTTGAAGACCTAAATATTACAGATGAGGAAGAAAAACAGATAATAGAACTGGCTTCAGACCCTGCAGTTTACAAAAGACTTTCCCAAAGTATTGCTCCGAGCGTGTATGGTTTTAATGAAATAAAAGAAGCATTGTTACTTCAATTGTTTTCAGGAGTTAAAAAAACAAGATCTGATGGGGGAAAGACTCGTGGAAATATACATATCCTCCTTGTAGGAGATCCAGGTGTAGCCAAATCCGTTACACTCAAATTTATTTCCATAATCGCCCCTAAGGGCCGTTATGTCTCTGGAAAATCAACCACGGGTGCAGGGTTAACTGCCTCTGTTGTAAAAGATGAATTTCTGAAAGGTTGGTCTTTAGAAGCAGGAGCCATGGTCCTTGCAAATAAAGGTACTGTTTGTATAGATGAAATAGAAAAAATGGATGAGCATGATAGAAGCACAATGCACGAAGCAATGGAACAGCAATCAGTCACTATCTCAAAAGCAAACATTCAAGCAACCCTTCGTTCTGAAACCTCTGTCCTTGCCGCTGGAAACCCAAAGCTAGGAAGATTTGACCCCCATTCTCCAATCCCTCAACAGATAAACATCTCTCCAGCACTCCTTAGTAGGTTTGACGTTATTTTCATACTAAGAGACCTTCCAAATAAGATTCAAGATGAAGCAATTGCATCTCATGTACTTGAAGAACACAAACAAAAAGTAATAAGGGATGTGGTTGATCCAAAACTCTTAAGAAAATATGTAGCTTATGGACAAAAACTCAAACCAAAATTGACAGAAGCTGCCTCAGATGAAATAAAGAATTTTTATGTATCACTTAGAAACCAATCAGTTAGATCCGAATCAGATATTAAGCCCATACCTATAACTGCAAGACAATTAGAAGCAATAATCCGACTCTCAGAGGCATGCGCCCGTGTGAGGTTAAGTGAAGAAGTTGCAGTAGAAGATACAAGGAGAGCAATCACTCTACTAAAATATTCAATGCTTCAAGTAGGTTATGATGAAGAAACAAAAACCTTTGACATAGATAAAATAACAACAGGGATTTCATCATCTAAAAGAGGGAAAATAATAACAATAAAAGACACCCTCTCAAGGCTCGAATCCCGCTTAGGAAAACTAATCCCTCTTGAAGACGTAAAACAAGAAATTGGGGAAAGAATGAGCGAAGCAGAATTAGAAGAAGGCATAGACCAATTAGTTAGAAGTGGAGATATCTTCCGCCCTAAAAAAGGATATATCCAAAAACTATAATTCAGTTCATATAATCTTATAAACAAAATTCTCACATGTTTAATTATGTCCAATCTAGAAACATTGTTTGAAATGGTTACTGAAAACATCCCCACATTGACAATAGGATTTGGTGCAGGAGCAGGCTTAATCTACTCAATAGCAAGATATTTTTCAGGACAACCAGAGCCTGGAATAGCATATCACGATAAAGAGAACCCTAGTAAAATAAGGGCATTCAAAAAAATTCCAAGAAATTATACAATCCAAAAAATAACCAAAATAGATGGATTTCCATCATCACCCTCAGATCTTGTCTCAAACCCATTCATTGATATACATTTAGATAATGGAATCGAAATGATGTTTTCAGGAAGAAAATTGGATGATCTTTCTAGATGTTTTTTAGACCAGACAGAAACCTCTCGGCCTGGAATAACTCGTGATGAACTACTCTCTGCATTGGATAACAAACTTCTAGGAAAAGAAGTTCTTGTGCACTATTGGGGAACTTCGTCAATGGCTATTTCTCATTATGGTAGGTCAAATAGAACTGCAAGAGCTTAATTCCTTAGTCATTCAAGCAAGACACAATTTTGAAAATAATCAAATAGAATTTAATCTTCTGAAAAAATTATACATTCAATATAATTCAATAAAGGGAATAGATAGATTCCTAAAAGACGCACAAAGTCTTTTCCCAAAACTAAATTGCGGGGTAACCTCTGTCTATCTAAGACACCTTCTTAAAAAAGGAGATGTAATTAAAGGTTATTATAAGGGGCATAAGCACACATTCCTTAAAGTTGATGATAAAATAATAGACATTACATCTGATCAGTACGGCGGACCAAAGATATACATAGGTCCATTAGTTCCTCCCTGGAAAATTAAATCTTAAATTTTCCCGCTTCTTTTGCAAGTACCATTAATGGATAACCTCTAAACTTTAGAGGAATTTCCTTGAATTCTGCTCCGATCTCTCTAAGTATTTCATAACATTTTTCTCTAGTCCCTTCCACACTCCCAATTATTTTTTTTGCTTCAACTTCAATAAAATCTCCGAGCTCTTCAATAAAATCAAGACATATTTCAAAATTATCATACGTGTAAGTCTTTCGTTTTTTTGTAACCGTCACCTTATTTACCATATCCAGTTTTTCCAGAATCGTCTTCATCATCTCAGGATCTCCCACAGAAGTTTCATACTCATCAGTCTTTAACAATAATTTATTCTCATCCAAATGCAAAAAATTATAATGCAATTCATTTTTTCCATTCTCATTCCGAATCCTCAAATATTCAACAGGAGGATCTAAATCGAAAAAATCTTCATGTCTTGGAGTGAAATATTCATCTTTCTGCACTTTTTCTTTTAAAAGTTGAGCAATTTCATTAAGTTTTATCTCCAAAACATCCCTATTCAGAAGCGCTACCTTGATTTCAACTTCTTCATTCATGACAAATTAAACACGAAAATACTTATAAAACCTCTTCTCTACCGGTTGAAATGGCAGATCAGGAATTTAAGAGACATATAGCATACAAATTAAGAGCAGGAGATATTCTTTCAGGAAAAATAATCCTTGATGGGGAGAGATTTAAATTTCTTGAGCTTGACAACAAGCAAGTAGTAAGAATCAACCTCATAGCTAATGTCGTTGATAAATTCATACAAGATGATGAGAAAAAATACGGCAATCTCACACTTGATGATGCAACAGGTCAGATAAAGATAAAGGCGTTCGGAGATGATATTGAAAAGTTAAAAGAATACATTCAAGGAGACACAATCCAGATAATTGGCCTTCTCCGTTCATGGAACAATGAAGTCTACATAACTCCAGAAATAATAAAGAAAAGAGTACCTCAATATCTGCTCCTTAGAAAATTAGAGATTGAAAAAAATAAGCCAAAAATGCCTGAAAAATCAGAGCTCAATGACTTAAGAGAAAAAATCATCCAGGATGTTAAACAAAACGAAGAAAAAGGCGGAATAGACATTGAGAAGATAATCCTTGATCTAAAACAATCTCCTGAAATAATAAACTCAGAAATAAAAAGACTTCTGGAAGAAGGAATTGTATATGAACCTCGCCCCGGCAAGCTTAGATATCTAGGATGATTTCTTGTTCCTAAAAAATACATTGATATAATCTGTTTGTCCCGTCTTTTCTATCCAGCTTTCAATAACCTCGAAAAACTCTCCAAAATAATTTTTTATTTCATCCTCTTTCCAAAACACAAAAAACCTCTTTGTATCTGGATTGTGATTATCCATCAGTAATTTCTCCCCTACTCCTTCTTTTAAGGCAATAAACAATACTCCTTCAGGTTTTAATATTTCAGACATTTTTCTAATAACTGAATTCATCTTTTCTTTCGGAGTGTGTAACAAAGAAGTCACAGCCCATATTCCATTAAATTCATTATCTTCGAAAGACATATTTTCCAAATCCATGACAACTGCATTCACTCCTTTTTTTCTAGTAAATTCAACCATCTTTGGAGAGAAATCGAGAGCAGTTACATCAAGCCCTTGTTCCTTAAACCACAAAGAATGATCTCCTCCGCCACATCCAATATCTAATATTTTATCCCCATTATGTAGAAAATTGATGAATTTTTTAAACTCTACTCTTCCATCCAAATCAAATAATCCCTTGAAATACTTCTCAAAGGTCTCTGCATTTTCCTCATAAGAATCAAGATTTATTCTCTTGTAATCTTCCATAAAAATCTAAAATTCTTCCTTATTTAAGAATTCTTACCCTTCTTCTTCACAAAAAACCTCTTCCAGAAACCTTTCTCTTTTTTATTGAACCAATAAGCAACAAATATCAATATCACTAATCCTGCAAGTGAAAGCAAGAACTTCAACCAGTCATCTGTAAACCTCCAATATGCTCCTGTCCCATATATTATCAATCCAACTCCTCCAAGCATCAAACCAGCACTTACAGATTCCAATCCTAACACTAAAGTCCCAACTATTATAACTATAATGCCTATAGGCAACGCGGTAAAGAAAACCATTCTGTAATAATCTTCTTGCGCGCTCTCCAACTCATTCTGACAAACAGTGTAATCATACTGGCAATACCCTCCAGAGATAGGTATCTGCTTTACCTCTCCCCTTGAATCAGAAACAGCCTGAGTATTATTTATCCAAAATCCTCCCTCATTCCTACAAGAACTCTCATCATATATATTGGTTGGACAATAATCTTCATATTGAGGAGTTTCTCCATACAATGTAGATATCCCATATATTCCTACAAAGATTGTCAAAATAAATATTGCAATCCCAAATATAATGTTCTTTATATTTATCATATTTTATTTACACAAACCATATTTATAATCCTTTGTAGCAATCTAATAGTGCATATCTGCAGAAGATATGTCATAATCTAACCAAATAGCTTAAAAACCCAAATTGAAGTAATATCTATATGGAAGATTATGAACAATTACTAGAAAAAGCATATAAGAGTATAAAAGTAGTGGACACATCTTCAGAAAGATTTGAAATTCCTAAGGTAAAGGGAATTATCTCCGGAAAAAACACAATAATAACAAACATTATAGACATAGCAAACAAGATAAGAAGGCCTGTTGAGAACATTATTAAATTTCTCCAAAAAGAACTCGCTGCTGCTGCCAAGCTGGATAACGATCGCCTTGTATTTAATACAAAACTAAACTCGGGTAGAGTAAATGAGAAGTTAGAATTATATGTTAAGGAATTTGTTCTCTGCAATGAATGTAAAAAACCAGACACAGAAATAACTTCTGAAAAAGGAATCAAATTCAAGCATTGCCTTGCCTGTGGAGCAAAATCTCCGATAAAGAGAAAATTCTAAGATGGGAATATTAAGAAAAGTAATGGATTACTACTCAAGACACCTAAAACATAATTATTCTACAAAAAAAGATTCCCAAACAGCACAATATCCAGACAACACAATAACTTTTTCTGAGTGTCCAGACCCCAGAAAACCCAGAAGACTTGACATCGTGACTGTTGATACCGACGAATTAGTTGTGATTAACAGATCAAGAGTTTTCCTGACTTCAGTGCCTCCTCTCCCAAATTCACTAAGAAATTATAAAAAATCCCGAGGCGATTATGAATAAAAACATTTATAACTACAAAAAACAAAACAAAATTAAGACAAAGGAGGGAATATTACATGGCAACACAAGGATATTGCGTTAAATGCAAAGCAAAGGTGGAAATTAAAGATCCAGTAGAATCGACCACTGCAAAAGGTACTAAGATTGCAAAAGGAAAGTGCCCAAATTGCGGAATAACGGTATGTCGTATGGGTGGACTTCAATAGATCTTTTTTGAAATGATCTGCGTAAAAATTCATAAATCTTACAGAGATGTAATTGCCCTCTGTGACTCAGAGTTAGTTGGAAAAAAATTTGAAGAGGGGGTAATGCAGCTCGACCTAAGGGAAAATTTCTACAAAGAGAAAGAGGTCACCTACGATGAGGCTGTTCAGCTCATTCAATTCCAGACAAGAGAAGATGCCACATTCAATATTGTTGGGAAAAATTCAATAAATGCTGCAAAAGAAGCAGGAATATTGACTGACGAAGGAGTAAAAGAGATCCAAGGCATCCCATTTAGTTTAGTATTAGTTTAGTTAGAACAATTCAAGAACATTTTAATTTTAGATTAATTTTTGATATCAATTATTGTCTTATTTAAAACTTAAAATTTATTTTCAAAGCGAATCTTTAAAAACTAATTTCACAAAGAAGTTAAATGACAACAGAGCAAGAATTTGGAGATTTCGAAGAAATCTCAAATGACGAAGAAGAGAACAACGAAGAAGAAAATAAATTTCCTTCGAGAGTAAAAATGCCAAGAGGGAAAGAACTAATAGGAATTATAGTTCAGAGATTTGGCGGGAACAGAATGGAAATCAAGACAACTGATGGAAAATCAAGAAACTGCAGAGTTCCTGGAAGATACAAAAGAAGGCTTTGGTTAAGACCTAAAGACATTGTCATCATTGTGCCTTGGGAAGATGACGATTCAAAGGGAGATATAATCTATAAATATAATCCAAACGGAGTAAACCAACTAAAAAAGCAAGGCATCCTAAGTACACTTACTTCTGAATTTTAAGTATTTTTTCTTATATAGATTCCAATTTTCATTAGGAATAATGTGACTACTCCTTGCCCTAAAGGGCAAGGCTTCTACGAGTGATGCACATCCTGATTTCTCACATAATCTATTGCTCTCTCAACTTGAATAAATCCAAGGCTGGAAGCAAACTTGCCAGGGCTCCATA
>Ga0210050_1000348_pt1 | contig 61354 bp, 60 predicted proteins | sample CryGey132114_all_FD_185463 | JGI IMG/M metagenome (GOLD analysis project Ga0210050, IMG submission 185463) | Groundwater microbial communities from aquifer - Crystal Geyser CG22_combo_CG10-13_8/21/14_all (SPAdes) (version 2) | ecosystem: Environmental > Aquatic > Deep subsurface > Groundwater ... | reverse complement strand
GTCTGGCATGGAGATCTCCTCGTAAAAATGTTTGTGGTAAAACTATTTTAACAAAGAGAAATCCATGCCTTATTGTTGACTGGATTAGTTATGATTCAGAGCCATCCACTGCTAACCGAGAAGACCGCTTTTGATTTACCAAATTTTAATTTATTGAACTTTACATTATCCACACTCGCCGACATTTGACCGACACGCGTATTTCCCAGGTCGAACTTGTAGGGAAATTTTGCATCTTTTAGATATTGATTCGCTTCATCTTTGAGATCATTTTGCTGAGTCATTGCATTGAGGCCTAGTGACATGATCTTTTCAATGCCTTTCTCTGAAAGACTAAATCGAGCTGCTTCACCACACTGAATATTAGCGCATGGTCTCTCAGCAAATGCCGAAAAAGAAAGAAGGACTGTGAATAAAAGAGTAGAACAAAACCTCACGAGACCTTATCGGATAAAAATCATCAACTACTTAACTTTAGAGATTACAACTAGTTAGATTCCCAATATATAGTCTTGAGGAATTCGCTGCTCTAGAGAAAAAACCCTCTCAAAGCTATCTTTTTGTTGCTCATGAACGAGTCTAATTTTGGTAACGACTTGGCGCTTTGAAAATTGAGATTTCAAGTGTTTCATTTCAGGCGGAGTCAATTTTTTAAACTTTGCGACAACATTATACCCTAATGCATTCTTTGGATTAGTTCTGTCCCCACCTTTTTCCTCAATCATCTCTAGTAACTTCTCTTTGAATTTTTGATCAAAGGGTGGTTTGCCAAAAAATATATCAAATTCACCTGTCATTATTTGAAGCGGTTGTATGGATTTGACATCAATTTCTTCGTCATGATCAAGAAAGACTTCTAACCAGGTTTTTCCAGTCTGTGCGTAGTGAAGAACGACATCTCCAAATTCACTGTTCAATGTAAAATCGTCTAAACAAAACTCTGGTAGTGGCATTCGATGTGCGTCCGGAAAATCAACCATAATTGACGATGTTCCCAAATGCCTATGTTCTTCAGGCAATTCTAAAATCCTCTCATTTAATTCAATTTGATGAATATAGTAATTTAAGGCACTCACTGCTTTCTTTTGATTCTCATTGAGCGACTTATAAAATTCAGGTAGTTTCCAAACTTGCCCTGTCATAATCTCAAATTGATGATGAAAGTAATTCATATCTTTTTGATTATAGCTCTCAAAATACCTATCGATTTTATAAGTCGTATTTTGGTTAATATAATCAATCGTTTTATTTAAACAATTCTTTAAATGTTCTCGATCTCGATAAGAATCTGGAAAGCCACCTAACCAAGTAAAAATTTTTTGATCTTGATTAGAAAGGGTTGAAATGAGTTTCTTCTGCCATAAAACGGAGCTTATAGTAGGCAACAAATCCCAACTTAATACGATTTCATCTTGAAGATCAAATTCATTCGAAAAAGTTATTTCGAGTGATTTGAAGGCCATTAGATGTGCAAAGCTCTATTTTCTGTGGCCGCTAAACAAGCTTCCTTAAATGATTCCGTGTATGTTGGATGGGCATGACAAGTTCTGGCCACATCTTCAGCACTTGCTCTGTACTCCATCGCAAGAACGGCTTCCGCTATCATATCAGCGCAACGAGGGCCAATCATATGAACACCTAAGATTTCATCGGTATTCTTATCAGCTAAAACTTTGATCAAACCATCTGATTCATTTGAAGCTCTGGCGCGGCCAGACGCTTTAAATGGAAATGATCCTATTTTATAAGCAACTCCATTCTTTTTAAGCTCAGCTTCAGTATGTCCAACACTGGCGACTTCAGGCCATGTATAAACAACACCTGGTACCAGAAGATAATTGATATGAGGTTTTTGTCCGGCCATAAGTTCTGCTACAAAGACTCCCTCCTCTTCAGCTTTATGAGCTAACATGGCCCCTTTAGTGACATCTCCGATTGCAAAGATATGAGGAACGCTCGTTTGCAAATGATCATCGGTTGGCACTCGACCTCTTTCGTCGAGAGTAAGTCCCGCTTTTTCGAGACCAAGATTATCTGTATAAGGACGACGGCCAACGCAGACGAGACAATAGTCGCCTTCAATTTTGACTTCTTTTTGATCTTTATTTTGAGTCGCTAAAACGACAACACCTTTGCCATCGTTTTCCACTTTGGTAACGCCGTGACCGGTATAAAACTTCATACCTTCTTTAGTTAAAACCCTTTGAAGATTTTTTCCCATGTCTGCATCCATGGTCGCAATGATTGAATCGGCATATTCAACGACACTGACTTGTGATCCTAACCGTGCAAAGACAGAGCCTAGTTCTACTCCAATCACTCCCCCACCGATAACGATAAGATGCTTTGGAATTTCCTTCATTTTTAAAGCTTCGGTAGAAGTAATGACTCGTTTCTTATCAACTTCAACACCTCTCAAACTTGAAGGCTTTGACCCTGTAGCGATGACAATTTTTTTACCTTTAATGGATTCCGTTTTATCCCCTTTGATTTCAATCGTATGAGGATCAATAAAGGAACCATGTCCTTGGAAAACATCAATCTTATTCTTCTTCATTAAAAATTGTATTCCTCCACTAGTGTCAGCGACAACTTTTTGAACTCGCTCTGACATTTTAGGGAAATCAATTTTGACATTATCGGCGAGAATTCCATGATCTTTGAAATTATGCACTAATTGATGATAGCGCTCACTTGAATCTAACCATGCCTTTGATGGAATACAGCCAACATTCAAACAAGTTCCACCCAAGGTTGAATATTTTTCAATGATGGCCGTCTTCATTCCAAGTTGGGCACATCTAATGGCACAAACATAACCGCCTGGACCAGATCCAATTATGACAACATCATATTCTTTCATTTTAATTCCTTTTCATTAAACGTCTAAAATCATTCTGGCTGGATCTTCCAATAAGTCTTTCACATTCTTAAGAAAACCTACGGAATCGCGACCATCAATCAATCTATGATCATAAGATAAAGCGAGATACATTACGGGGTGAATAACGACTTGTCCTTTGTAAGCAACAGGTCTCTCTACAATATTATGCATACCCAGGATTGCTGATTGCGGGATATTGAGGATTGGGGTTGAAAGCATAGACCCAAAAACTCCACCATTGGTAATCGTAAAGTTTCCGCCTTGCATTTCATCAATAGTTAATTTGCCATCACGACCTTTAAGCGCCAAACGCTTTATTTCACTTTCTATTTGGGCCAAGGACATTGACTCTGCATTTTTAACGACAGGAACAACAAGCCCTTTCGGTGTAGAGACGGCAATTCCGACATCGCAATAATCATGATAAACAATATCTTCACCATCGATCATGGCCGTTACTACTGGAAAGTTTTTGGCGGCGATAGTACAGGCTTTGGTAAACAAGCTCATAAAGCCTAAACCGATTCCGTGTTTCTTTTCGAATGGTTCTTTATACTTTTTACGCATTTCCATCAGCTCATACATGTCAACTTCATTAAAAGTAGTGAGCATGGCCGTAGTGTTTTTAGCGTGAACTAATCTTTCAGCAATAACCTTTCTTAAGCGAGACATCTTTTCACGACGAATGACTCTCTCTCCAGAAATTTGAATAGCGACAGGAGCCGGTCCAGAAGGTTTAGCAGCTGGAGCACTTGAGGCCTGAGCAGACATTGCATCGCTTTTAGTAATTCGACCATCTTTTCCCGTGCCTGATACTGAGCCTGAATCAACACCCTTCTCGCTTAATATTTTAGCTGCTGCGGGAGATGGAAATTTTTTATCTCCACCACTTGCAGTTGGGGCCGCTATAGCAGTGGCCGCTGGCGCATCTGAAACGGGTTTTGCCGCTGCCTTTCCTTGACCTTCTACTATTGAGCCAATCACCGCACCAATCGGAAGAGTTTGTCCGCCTTCAACGGTAATTGTGAGAGTTCCCGAAACAGGAGCAGGTAATTCAACTGTGGCCTTATCTGATTCGATTTCGCAAAGAGTTTCCCCTTCTTCTACAAAATCACCAGTTGCTTTTACCCATGAGGCAAGAGTCACTTCAGTGATTGATTCTCCAATGCTAGGAACTTTAATTTCTACTGACATAAAAACCTCTTATATTTTAAATGCACTTTCTAAAATTTGTTTAACTTCAACTTCGTGTACTTTCATAAAACCAACTGCCGGCGAAGCGGAGCTTTTACGAGAAACAAGTTCCATTTTATGGGTGAAAATCTCTTGAAATCGGAGGAGGAATGTCCAAGCTCCCATGTTTTTTGGTTCTTCTTGAACCCAACAGAAATCAGCCGTCTCATATTTTTTATAAAGCTCAGCAATCTTCTTCTCAGGTAACGGATACAATTGCTCAAGCCTCACGATCGCAACATCATCTCTCTTATGCTCTGTTTTATACTCAAGCAACTGATAATAAATCTTGCCCCAGCACATAAGTACTTTTTTAGTTGTTTTTGGATTAGCACTTGAATCGTCAATAAGTTCCTCAAACTTACCTTGCTCAAGTTCACTGACTTGGCTGATGCAAAGAGGATGACGAAGAAGTGACTTCGGAGTGAAAACGATTAATGGCTTTCTAAATTGCCATTTCAACTGACGACGAACGGCATGAAACATTTGAGCTGGCGTCGTTGGATTAATAATGACCATATTGTATTCTGCGGCCATTTGGAGAAATCTCTCGGGTCGTGCAGATGAATGCTCTGGCCCCTGTCCCTCATAACCATGAGGCAGCAGTACCATCAATCCACACATCCTTCTCCACTTCGACTCTGCAGCAGAGATAAATTGATCAAACATGATTTGGGCACCATTCATGAAATCACCAAATTGAGCTTCCCATACGTTGAGTGCCCAAGGAGTTCCTTGAGAGTAACCAAATTCAAAACCGAGAACAGCGTACTCTGACAAAAGTGAATTATAGATATTCATCTTGCCTTGATTCTCTTGAATATGCTCAAGTCCACAATAAGCCTGGTTGGTAAATTCATCGAATACTTTGGCATGACGGTGAGAAAAAGTTCCTCGAATAACATCCTGACCAGTAAAGCGAATATTATTGCCTTCTATCAACAATGAACCGTAGGCCAACAACTCTGCCAGTGCCCAATCGAGTTTCCCATCTTTAAACATTTGAGCTCGCTGTTCTAAAATTTGATTGGCCTTCTTCAGCGTTTGAAAACCAGCAGGAACAGTTGTGATCGCTTTTACAATTTTTTCTAAATTGGAGTTAGAAACGGAAGTGTCCGGAGACTCTACGAAATCGTCGGGCTTACTCCAACGAAGATTTAGCCATTCTTTATGAGGACCTTTTCTTTTTTGAGGGAGCTCATCTTGCTTAACATGATTGAATCTATCTGAAAGATTCTGCTTAAATTCATCCTGCATTTTCTTGGCGAGGTCTTTTTCAATAGAGCCCGTTTTCAAAAGCTTCTCTATATAGAGTTCACGTGGATTTTTGTGTTTTGCGACTAATCCATAAAGATGAGGTTGCGTATACTTAGGTTCATCACCTTCGTTATGACCATGCTTTCTATAGCAAACCATATCGATGAAAACGTCTTTTTTAAATTTGTTTCTAAACTCAACTGCAAGCTCACAGGCAAACACCACATGTTCAGGTTCATCACCGTTTACGTGAAGAATTAATGTATCAAGCATTTTTGCAACAGAAGTACAGTAAATGGATGAGCGCGCGTCCTCAAAGTCAGTAGTGAATCCAATTTGATTATTAATAATAAAATGGATCGCCCCGCCTACTGAGTAGCCTGCAAGTTCTGACATTTGAAGAGATTCATAAACAATCCCCTGCCCAGCAACTGCGGCATCACCATGAATAATGATAGGAACAATTTTGGAAGTGTCCTCTTTATAAGCAATATCAACTTGTGCCCTCGCATAACCTAAAACGACTGGACCGATCGTTTCCAAATGAGAAGGGTTCGGTAGAATTTTTAAATAAGTTTCATGACCATTAGGAGTCGTTGAAATAGAAGTATAACCCATGTGATACTTGACGTCTCCATCACCTTGATTCCCACTGTAATCGTCAGTAATACCACCTTCAAATTCTTTAAAAATAAACTCATAAGTTTTACCAATAATATTGGCAAGAACATTAAGGCGACCTCTGTGGGCCATTCCTATAACAAATTCTTTCGCTCCGAGTTCTGCTCCTCTGGTAATAATTGAATCCAATGCGGGAATGGTTGTTTCTCCACCTTCAAGCGAAAATCTTTTTTGTCCAATAAACTTTGATTGAAGAAAAGATTCGAAGACTTCAGCCTCATTTAATTTTTCTAATATTCTTCTTTTCTTTTGTAATGAGAGATTGACATCCTTGGCCCCATTTTCAAAGCGCTCTCTTACCCATCTTCTTATATCTGTATTGTTCGAGTGCATGTACTCGATTCCAATTTTACTGCAATAGATGGACTTTAAGTGATCAACGATTTCTCTAAGTTTGCACGGACCGAGGCCCACAAAATTTCCACAATAGAAAACTTTATCAAAATCACTTTCTTCAAGTCCGTAGTCTAATATCGAAATTCGAGCATCTCTATTTTTACGAGGTCGAATAGGATTGGTATCAGAAAGAAGATGTCCGCGAGATCTAAAAGATTGAATCAATCTAAAAACATTAAATTCTTTTTTTAAGGATTCAATGTTGAGGTCTCCACTTCCAGCTTGCGATCCCGTTGATCCATTTTGAAATTCAAAACCACGAAAAAAAGCTTTCCAACTTTCATCTAACTCATCGGGATTCTTCTTATAGGATTCGTAAAGCGAATCAATGTAGGTGTTATCTGACGCAGCAAGCAAGGAGAGATCATCTGGATTCTTCATAAATATTTTAGCGATTAGTCGAGTTCGCCTCTCGGTTAAGAACATTAAGAGATTAATTTAAAAGATGTTTAGATTTTAACAGAGAGATTTCGATAAGTTGAGCCGGCAAGGATGTCCGTTAAATTTTTTTTAAATTTAATTTAATTAATATTTAATATTGTTAAATATTTGAGATGGTCTCGAGGATTGTTGAGTGATTTAGTTCGTGCTCACAATCATCTTCTTCACACTGATTATAACCAAGGGCGTCACATTCTTCTTTATTTCCACAAAAAAGACAATCCTCACCCATGACTCGATTAAGGCCTCCACATGAACCTTTGAGCTGTTTGTTGCTTAAAATTACACCTATTGCCATTGCTATTATGGATGAAATTAAAATAATAAAACTAACCGCAAACATTTTCATAGAGACTCCGTGTGGGCTTATTGTAGCACAATTTTAATCAACTTTCACCTTTTCTAATACGATATGTCAATTAGACTTTAGGGAAATAATTTTTTCCATTCAGGAGATTCGAAGGTTAAAAACTTCAAATTCGCTTTATCCGTATCGAGCTTATAAATAAGATATACCGCCATACCTAAATCAGTAGATGTCCTCATGGCCAATTCCGGTCCCATTACCATCATGGCCGTCGCCCAACTGTCCGCGACCATACAACTTTCAGGATCCACAACACTGGCACTGGCCAGAGTATGTTCAATTGGTTTACCAGTTCGGAAATCTATTTCATGAGAATATTTTTTTCCTTTCTCTTCAAAGAAATTTCGATAATCACCTGAAGTCGCCATGCTTAAATTACTTAAAGGAATAACCTTATGAATTCTCTCTCCAATCAATTCAGGATGAGGTGATTCTATGGCGATAGACCAATTACCATCTCCTTTACGACCACGAGTTTTTACTTCTCCACCAATCTCCACCATGTAGTTAGCAAAATTCAAACTATCTAAATAGTTGGCAAGCTTATCAACACCAAAGCCTTTCGCCGAAGCCGATAGGTCGAGATATAAGCCGGGCGAGAGCTTTCTTATTTTTTTCTCATTCGAATTTATTTCAATTTTTTCATATCCTACTTGAGCGCGGGCTTTATCAATGTCTTTTTCCTCGGGTACTTTACGAGAACCATCAGGACCAAAGCCCCACAAGTTCACCAATGGTCCAATAGTGGGATCAAAAATGCCATTTGTTGCTTTGGCCACACCGAGAGCATGTTCCACGACATGAAAGAAATCATCACTCACGATCATCCAATCGCCCATGGGATGCTTGTGATTAAAGTAAGAGATTTCTGAATCACTTATATACGTAGACATTGATTTATTAACTTGAATTAAAATCTCATCAACTTTTCGATTGAGTTCTTTGGTATTTATTTTTTGGTCAGAAAAGATTTTTACATTATAGGTTGTTCCCATAGTCTTTCCGGACAAATGAATCATCTTTCCAGAATTCATACAAGAACAAAAAAGCCCAAGTACGATGACTTGGGCCCATAAAACTGACTTCTTCATCGTCATGATAATAACCTTTAAGCGAGGGTTAGCCTCCGAAATCGTCGAGCATGATATCTTCTCTTTCTACTCCGAGAGAAAGAAGCATATCAATAACGGCCTTATTCATCATTGGCGGACCACACAGATAATATTCACAATCTTCTGGTGCAGGGTGATTCTTCAAATAGTTCTCGAAAAGAACATTGTGAATAAACCCAGTATATCCAGTCCAGTTATCATTTGGCTGTGGCTCTGATAAGGCAACATACCATTTAAAGTTTTCATTTTCTTTCTGGAGCATATCGAAATCTTCAACGTAGAACATTTCATTTTTCGAACGAGCACCATACCAAAAAGTTGTTTTTCTCTTCGTATGAATTCTTCTCAATTGATCAAAAATATGTGAACGCATTGGCGCCATACCTGCACCACCACCAACGAATACCATCTCTTTATCCGTTTCACGTGCAAAGAATTCACCGAAAGGACCAGAGATCGTGACTTCATCACCTGGCTTCAAATTAAAGATATAAGACGACATTTTTCCTGGCTCAACGTTCGGTAAACGCGGAGGAGGAGATGCAATACGAACGTTTAACATAATTATCCCTTTCTCTTCAGGATAATTGGCCATTGAATAGGCACGGACAACATCTTCTTCAACATTTGAATTGTATTGCCAGATATTGAACTTGTCCCAGTCTCCACGGAAACGATCTTCAACGATGAAGTTTTTGTATTGGATATTCAACCCACCTGGACGTTCTATTTGAATAAAGCCACCAGCGCGAAAAGGAACACTCTCTCCTGCAGGAAGTTCAAGTACTAATTCTTTAATAAAAGTAGCAACGTTATGATTCGATCTAACTTTACATTTCCATTTCTTAACACCAAAAACAGAATCTTCGACATCTAGGTCCATGTCTTGTTTAACTGTTACTTGACATGAAAGTCTCAAACCTTCACGAGCTTGGCGCTTGGTAATATGCGAAAGCTCTGTCGCGAGAATATCACCGCCGCCTTTGTGGATATGAACCTTACATTGTCCACATGTTCCTCCACCGCCACATGCTGAAGAAACATAAAGCTTTTGATCGGCGAGAACGTTTAGCAGCTTTCCGCCTGCTGCAACTTCAACTGTTTTCTTTCCGTTGATAACGAGCTTAACATTTCCTGTCGACACTAGCTGTGAACGAGCAATCAAAATAATTGCGACGAGTAATAGGACGACTCCGGTAAACATGGCCACGCCTATGGCAACTTCATTCATGGCAATCTCTCTTTTATAGTTAAAAAATAATTAGTAATAAAAATCTAAAGCTGGATTCCAGAGAAAGCTAAAAAAGCAATCGCCATTAAACCTGCAGTAATAAACGTTATTCCAAGCCCTCTTAAGCCTTCTGGAACATCAGAATATTTCATTTTTTCGCGAACACCTGCGAGAGTCATAATCGCGAGGGCCCAACCAGTACCAGAACCAAATCCGTAAACAACACTTTCTGCAAAGTTGTAATCTCTCTCCACCATGAAAAGTGTTCCACCCAAAATCGCACAATTTACTGTAATCAAGGGAAGAAAAATTCCAAGTGCGTTGTATAAAGAAGGAACATATTTATCGAGGGCCATCTCGAGAATCTGAACAATCGCTGCAATCACACCGATGTAGAGAATAAGTCCCAAGAAAGTGAGATCAACACCTGGAAGACCTGCCCACGCTAATGCGTTTTCTTTGAGAAGAAATTGGTAAATGAGGTTATTGGCAGGAACAGTAATGGTTTGAACCACGATAACTGCAATCCCAAGTCCAATGGCGGTAGAAACTTTCTTAGACACCGCCAAAAAAGTACACATCCCCAAGAAAAAGGCTAAGGCCATATTTTCGATGAAGATAGATTTGATAAGAAGGCTTAAATAATGTTCCATAATATATTAATCCTAGCTAATAAAATTATTATGCTTTTTCAATTTGATCTTTCTTGAAAGTTCTCAAGACCCAAATAATTCCACCAATCAAAAAGAAAGCCGACGGAGAGAGCAACATCAAACCATTTGTTTGATACCATCCCCCCTCATTAATCGTAGGCAAAATCACATGCCCCATCAATTTCCCACTTCCAAAGATTTCTCTGAAAAGAGCAACGACGATTAAGATGAAAGAATAACCTAGACCATTTCCAATTCCATCAATGAACGACATGATCGGACCATTCTTCATGGCATAGCCTTCTGTTCTTCCCATGACGATACAGTTGGTAATAATCAAGCCAACATAAACCGACATACCTTTGGCGACACTATAAACGTAAGCCTTAAGAACTTGATCAACCACAATCACCATTGAAGCGATGACTGTCATCTGAACAATAATTCGAATACTTGAAGGAATATGATTACGAATAAAAGCAACCATCATACTAGAAACGGCAGTAACAATAGTTACCGAAGCAGCCATGACCAGAGCAGTTTCCATTTTTGTGGTTACAGCAAGGGCCGAACAAATTCCTAGAATTTGCAGAGCAATGGGGTTGTTACTAAAAATCGGATCAAAAAGAGTTTTCTTGATACTCATTACACACCTCTCGAACGGAAGCGGGCCAAAAATGGTCCATAGCCTTGTTCACTTAACCAATAATTAATCATTGCTTGAACACCTTTACTCGTCATCGTCGCGCCAGAAAGTCCATCGATTTGATGTGAAGCCTCTGGGCTTGAAGTATCGACGTTGCCTTTGATAACTTTCAAGATGGGCTCGAAATTATCATTAACAGGTTGCTTACCTGCCCATAACGATTTCCAACGCGGATTATCAACTTCACCACCAAGACCAGGAGTTTCTCCATGATCATAATAGCCAATTCCCTTCACTGTCTTAGTATCTGTAGCCAGTGAGAGAAAGCCGTACATTGTTGACCATAGTCCCTTGCCGTAAAAAGGCAAAACGATCTGATCAATCTGACCATCTTTCTTAATCAAGTAGATCTTGGCGAATTTTGATTTATTGCGAATACGAGCAATATCTTTATTGGCAGGAATACTCTCCATGAACTTTGGATCTTTTGCAGCTTTCTTCACATCAAAAGAATCGATATCAATTCCAGTGACGTCTTCACCAGTTGAAAGATCAACAAGCTTCGTTTCTACAGATTGAAAAGCTTCATTGACTTCCGCTGCTGTTGCTTTTGGATTAGTAATCACTCCAGCAGAGAGAAGAAGATTTTTCTTAATGTCTAAGGATTTATTTGTGTCTTGCAAAGGACGTAGCATAACTGCAGCAGCAGAAACCAACACCGAGCAAACTACACACAATAAGAAAGCGACGACGATCGTTTTCTTTGCACTATCATTACCCATTTCTTAAGCTCCTGCGTTTGATGTTCGCGTTGATAACAAAGTAGTCGATGAGAGGGGCACATACGTTACCGAATAAAATGGCAAGCATCACGCCTTCTGGATAAGCAGGGTTAATCACTCTCACCATCACAATCATGAAACCGATAAGTGCTCCGTAAAACCATTGGCCCTTTTGAGTCATGGCCGCAGAGACCGGATCAGTGGCCATAAAGACAGTACCAAAAGCAAAACCGCCAATGACTAAATGCCAAGCTGGGGACAATCCAAACATTGGGTTTGTCGCCGAGCCAATTCCATTCAACATAAGAATGAAAAGAATAAAAGATACGGTTGTTGAAAGCATAATTCTCCAAGAACCAATGCCTGTCATACAAAGGTAGTAAGCACCGAAGAGACACGCGAGAACAGAAGTCTCACCCATTGAACCAGGAATCAATCCGATAAAAGAATGCAACCAACTCATGGAAATAGCGTCGGCTCCACCCTGTGCAGCCATAGCGAGAGAAGTTGCCCCTGTGTAGCCGTCAACGGCAACCCAAACAGCATCACCTGAAATCTGTGCGGGATAGGCAAAGAACAAGAACGCTCTTGCAGTTAAAGCGGGGTTCAAAAAGTTCTTCCCTGTTCCGCCGAAAATTTCTTTACCAACAACCACGCCAAAAGAAATACCGACAGCGACCTGCCAAAGAGGAATCGTTGGAGGAAGTATCAAAGGAAAAAGTAAACCTGTTACTAAAAAGCCCTCATTCACTTCATGCTTTCTGATGGTAGCGAAAACCACTTCCCAAAAACCACCGGCAATATTGCAGACTAAAAAAACTGGAGCTAAATAAAGAGCACCATGAACAAAATTTGAAATAGGGTTACTTGGATCAAATCCTAAACCCAACAACGCCATAATTGCGCCTCTCCATCCTTCAACAGAAGTTTTTCCCATTGAGTGAAGGACGCTATTGGCTTGGTATCCAGTGTTGAACATCGCCATTAAAATACATGGCACAAGAGCAATCGCTACCGTTCCCATGAGGCGCTTAAGATCAAGACCATCTCGCACGTGAGTCTTTCCCGTTGTCACATCAGCTGGAGTGAAAACAAAAGTGTCTAACGCTTCATAGAGTGGATAAAGAACCTCAAGCTTTCCGCCTTTGGCGAATAAGTGATGTTGTGAATCGAGAAATTTTCTTAAAGGTTTCATTAGCCTTCCTTCTCAATAGTTGTAAGTGTTTGACGGAGTAATGGTCCGAAATCATCCTTGCCTGTACTGGCGAACGTACAAAGAGCTAAATCTTCTTCGTCCAATTCAAGAGCACCTAATGCTTGAGCAGCATCATTATCTTTGGTCATAAGTGATTTCAAAAGAGCAGATGGCAATATATCAAGAGGCATAACGGCCTCAAACATTCCGGTGGGAACCATGGCGCGCTTTGAACCTTGAGTATTGGTTGTAAAAGGAAAAAGTTTTCCTCTTATGAAGTGTGAAAGATAAGTACGCTTGATAGAAAATTTATCAAAGCCTGGACCTTGCCATCCAAGAAACTCTCTCTCTCTACCTTCTTTCACGACTGAAACTTGATTAGCATATCTTGTGAGATAATGAAAAACATCATCACATTTTTGACCGTAGAGAACCGAACCACTGATCACTCTCAATTCACCGTTACTGGTTCTGCCTTGAACGAGTTCATTCACATCACAACCCAGACGTACGCGGAAGACACTCGGTTTTTTAACCATCGGTCCAGCAAGAGAAACAACTCTTTCTGTCATCAATTGACCAGAGATCAACAGTCTTCCGATCGCTACCACATCTTGATAACCAACAGTCCAAACTGTTTTCTTTGGGCCAACCGGATCGAGAAAGTGAATATGTGTACCAGCTAATCCAGCTGGGTGTGGTCCATCAAAATCGACGACTTGAATATTATCTTTTGATTCAACAGGAACTGATCCGCCTCTTCTCTTACAGACATATGTTTTGCCATCAATCAATTGAGAAAGGGCCTGAACACCTGTTTTAAATTCTGCTTTATTTGGCCCGATCACAAGTTCTGGATCAGGTGAATGTGGATTTGTGTCTATTGCTGTTACAAACAGGGAATGAGGTTTGCTATCAATTGCTGGAACTTTGCTAAAAGGACGAGTTCTAAAAGAAGTCCATAACCCTGATTCTATTAAAAGATCTCTTAGTTGTTGCTGAGAATACTCACTCACTGATTTGCCACTGTAATTCTTAAATGTAACTTGAGATTCTTGAGAAGCAACTTCTACGATAATATTTTGAAAAACTCTTTTTTCGCCTCTGTTAATAGAACGTACCTTGCCTGCAGCAGGTGAAGTATAAATAACTCCTGGAGTTTTTTTACATTCAAAAAGTGGTTGGCCAATGAGAACATCATCCCCTTCCTTAACTAACATTGTAGGCTTCATTCCAACGTAATCTGGGCCGTTGATGGCAACAGTGCGAGAGGAAACAGTCTGTGCAATGAATTGTTCTGGAGCACCAGTAAGAGGGAGATTGAGACCTCGTTTAATTTTGATCGTGGTCATGATCCGGTCCTTTTTCAATAAGCTAATCACCCCTCCATTTAAGGAGGGCTTTCACTTCGATTTTTTAAAGATTTACCGAACATTTATATCAAAACCGACAAGCGATGTAAGCTTAAAATATTAATTTAATATAAAAATGTTCAAGAATTTTTTATGAAATATTTCTATTTAAACGCAATGCGCACTAGTCACCAATAGTTTTAAAAAACTTTTTGCCTTCAACTTTTTGGAGTTTAGGTAGTTCATAGAAATGGTAAGAATAGCGCTGGCTAACGACTGCAAAAAGCGAATCATCCTTTGGGGAAATAGGGTCAATCACTTCTGTTCCATTGGGAGTTCTCAAACGATCATAATGATCTCGCCAATATCGACTACGGGCGTAAAACTCTGGAAACTTCTCTTCATAGTCTCCTTGATAAACCCCTGTAGCTTCTTTTTTCTTTTGAGCTTTCGGAATCTCAGCAGCAGTGCTCTCACTACTTCTTTTAGCGATTCTGAACTCATTGTTGTCTTTTCTTTTTTGGCTCAAGGATTCCACTAACTGTCCCATCATTTGAGGGCTAGTGCCAGCTACCGACGTTAAGCTGGTATTATCTTTCACACTTTGAAAAAATCGGTTTCGGTACGTGAACGCAGAAGAAAAGCTAGGATCACTTGAATAATCATTATTAGCGACAAGATCATCGAGATTTCTATTAAAACAATTGTCCTCTTCACATTTTTTTAATTCTCTTTTGCGAGCTTCAAGATCATCAATCACACCACTTGATTTCAATTTATTAAAGATGTCCCCTACTTCAAGTGAATTATTTGAGAGATCGGCAGCAGCATCACGATATTTTTTCTCGAGGGCTAAAGACTCATCAATAACTCTGGCGACAAATTCACGAGACTTATTATTTCGAATGAGAATACTAGAATCTTTGGCAATGACTTTATCACAAGCTTGAGTAATCGGAGTTCGAGAGGGAGAACTCGTGATGAAACCTTCCCATTGGTCTACAATATGTTGATAAGTATCGACTCCTTCATTTTGATAAGGAGTTATTTTTTTCACACAATCTTCTTTGAGTTTTTCATAAGTTGGAAAACGATTATAGTGGGCCGTCATAACTGAAGCTTTTGCCAGTTGAAAATCGGCCAATTGAGAAAATGTTGTTGAATATCCTGTCAGCTGACCTTTTTGATAATCTCCAGCAATTGTTTGCTTATCTTTTTCTTGCATATACTTTTCAGCTGCACCCATAAGATTAATTTTTGTTTCTTTCTCAAGATCTTTGTGAAGCTTCGCTTCCGCGACAGCAAAATCGTCATATTCTTGCAGGGCCACTCGACAGGCTTCCGAGTCTTGAGTCTGAAAAGTTCCTGGATCACAGGTTGATCTTTTATCATATGTCGTTTTATTTAACGTATCACCAAGCTTTGCTCCATCCACCACTGTTGTTCCTGCACAAACAAACTCATCACTTTTCTGCTCCATACAGTCATAGGCATAACATTCTTGAATATGATTTTGCATTTCACCTGCTGCAATTTCAGCTTCTCCAGTGGTCCAATCTTTAGCTTCTTGAGCAACCATTTGAGATGAAGCTCCAAAGCGAGAAGGATCAACCTTTCCCTCACGACAATTGTTAACACTCTCACAAAGAGTTTGCCCTGATAGAGTTTGGCACATTTTGTATTCGTGACTACCTTCAGCCACCTGACTCTGTTTTTCTTTTTTTAAAGACATCGCTGCAGGAACAGCCAGGGCTCCCATCAGAAGAACCGATCCCGTTCCGCCAATTGATCCACCAGAACCACTAAATGGAGTTCCCGTAGGACTGCCGCCAACAATGACTTCAGGGCCTCGTCCAATAACATTTCCGTTAGCAGCGATTTCCTCTGGAGTTAAAGTTCTGCCAAAAGATTGAGGAGGTGTATGTGATCCAGGAGTTGGGTTATTAAAGGCCGTTGGTTGGAAGTCTAAACAATTCACACTTCCGGTATACCATTGATAGAGAGTTGGATAAGCTTTCTGCCAGTCTCCATAATTGGGAAATTTCTGAGCAAATCCATTCTTATGATTTAAGATGACAACTTTACCTTTATTAACGACATTTTCGCATAAGCTCTTTTGAGTTAACAAAGGAGGTACTGTACACCCAATAGATTGACCACAAGCTGCCCCTGAAGCGTTACATTGCAAACCTTCATGGAGCATAATACTCCTTGGCTCAGCGGATTGATTATTTAAACTTCCATCTTGACCGTAAAGAGCTGTACCTGAAACGATTTTATAATCCATTGTTCCGAAAACTTCGACATAAGCATTGATGCTCGATTGCATCTGAGCGCGAGTAAGATCATTCTTTCTGAGATACGAGTCTAGACTGGTATTTCCATGCCCACAGGTTCCACCGGTCATCAAAAAACCAATTGGAGTAAAATAACTCCCACTCACATTTGATTTAGCAATAAAGGTTTCTAAAGAGTGATTCGCCGACTCTCGAGCTGCTCCTTGTACGCTAGCTCCACCAGTTCCATGGGCCGCTTGGGTAGCTCCTAAAAAATTTCGATTTTTCATGTTGATGAAAGCGAGTCTTGTATTTGAACTCGGTTGCTCGAGATCAAAAATGCCTAAAGTACAAGTTTTTGAGTAAAGGTTTTTATTAATATAACCAGTAAGGGCCGTTTCCCAAGCTTCCCCAGATACATATTGCATCATGGTTTGGCCAAAATCTTTGACCATTTTCTCCCACTCTTGGCGATTGGGCTGCCCTGGAGTTTGCGACCAAGCAGAACTAGAGAAAATGAACAAAAAGAAAACGGTTAAGCACTTACAGTTAAACAGCATTTTTTATACTTTTTCCCCGATCCACAAGGACATGGATCATTTCGTCCAACCTTTGGACCTTCACGTTTAATTGTATCTTGGATGAGTTGACCATCATAGAAGTACCATTGGTCATCTTTCTTCTTGAATTCAGCAATTTCATGATGCTTATGAATTTTTCCTTGAACTTCGTAAAAAGCATTGAACTCGACAATGCCATCCTTATCTTTGGCCTCGCCAGCTTGTTTTGAAACAATATTAAGACCGTGCCAAACTGAGCCCTTGGCCCAAGCTTCAACTTCCTCAGCTTTAACTTCATCTCTTTTATCTGGGTGGTGAGAATTGATAATAAAATCTACGTTATGAGTAGCAAAAGCGGAGTAGCGAGCACGCATAGTCGCTTCAGCAGTTGGTAGCTTTGCTCCATCATGATATTTTCCACAACATTCTTTGTAATCAACATTTGATCCACATGGACACTCTTGCATAGCAAATTCCTCTTCGTTTAATTATATTTTTAAATTCTGCACATCATAACAATCTTTTAATTTCTTGAAAACCAGTAAGCGCGCGATAAAAGTTGAGTAAAACCATCCCCCACCACATATAGGCGATATCTTTATAGATATAAGAGAAGACAGTTAAAGGTAAAAAGCAAATAAGGACACCCAAAATCATATGCTTTCTTAAATAAGAAAAACGATTAAATCCGAAGAGAAGACCATCATATACAAATGCTGCGGCATTAATCACTTGAGAAACAATGATAAGAAACCAAAGTTTCAGCACGAGATCTAAAACTTTTATGTCATTTGTAAAGAGAGCTATAAATTGAGAACGAAACAAAAGGTAGAAAAGAGTGAAGAACAGGCCTACAACACCCGCTAAATGCAGTAGTTTTTCACTCATCATACGACTTTCTCTTTTATCATCACGACCGAAGCTTTCGGCACCTATAATAGTTCCAGACAGTGCAATACCATCGACGACATAAGCACAAAAAAGCCATGCTTGAAGCAGAATTTGATGAGCGGCCAAGGATGTAACTCCAACCATTGAAGCGATTCGTGTAGAGAGGAAAAAACTAAAAGTTAAAAAGAGTGAACGTAAAAAAAGATCACGAGAGTTCAATCCCATTCTTAACCACTCTCCTCCCCATAAATCTTTCAAAGGAGCAATCAAGAGGTGCCGATATCGAGACAAAAACCATGTGAGACTCATAAATGTCGTTAATGCCGTTGAAAGAATTGTTCCCCATGCGGCTCCAGCAATCCCCATGTGAAAATGATAAATAAAAACATAGGACAACAAGGCGTTCAATCCTGTCGTCAGGGCCATCATCACAAAAGCAGCTCTGACATGGCCCATTCCTCTGAATAAAGATAACAAAGTGAGGAAAAAGATACTGATCCACTGTCCCCAAGATCTAATACTGAAATAGGAATCTAATTCTAAAATAAAACTTTCCTGAGCCCCGGCAAGTTCATACCAAAATGAACGCCCAAAATAGAGTAAGCACGTTGCAAAAATCCCGATTCCTAGAGAGAGAATGAGGCTCATTCTCATCTGTCTTGAAATGAGTCGCTCGTCTTCTCGTCCACGATAATGGGCCACAGCTTCCAGAGAAGCATTTACTAAAAAATTGAAGACCCATGTGAGTGAATTAAAAACAGTGCTAGCAACGGCGAGGGCCGCAAGAGCTTTAGTTGAGAGATGACCTACTAAAGCAGTGTCTATTCCTGAAGCAAAAACTTCAACCAATGAAGTTAAAATAGAAGGAATAGAAAAGAAGATGAGACTTCTATAACTCAAACTCAGCTTTTTCATTGAATACTTTTATTAGAATGGTTTGTTAACGGCCAGGTAAGCAGCCATTATCATAAGCCCAATAATGCCGACTAAGGCCATACCGCGATTATTAACTAAGCGCTTACCTAAGATAGGCGTTGCTGCAGCAATGACTAGCCAAATGGCCATCTTTGCCCAAACCCAACCAGGAAAACCAGCTCCGTGGGAAATGCCAATCCGAGCGAGAAGACCCATGCCGCCAACTAAAATCAAAAAACTTGTCACACCTGTTGCGATCTTAACACTTTTTTGCGCTGTCGTGCTTGCAAATTGAAATGCGGCACTACCAATGAAAATAAAAATCATAGCGAGATGGAGTACTTTGTAAAATTCATAAGACATAAAAGTTCCTCATATTTATTTAATCTAATTTCGTTCTTTATTTTTCTTAATTCGTTGATCTAATTTATTCAACATCTGTTTAATTTCTTCAATTGAGGTTTCCATCATCTCCTCATCATGTTCGATTTCACTGACTTCCTTGCTCATTCTCTTCATCTTATAATCAAGACGATCAATTTCCCTACCTAAAAAGGCGTTTGAAAAAAGAGCTGTATACGTAACGAAGAAACCTGTTCCCATAAACATTAAAATGATACCGATGGCGCGCCCTGGAACAGTTATAGGCACAACATCCCCGTAGCCAATTGTGGTAATGGTCGCAAAGGCCCACCAACAAACATCGAAGAGACTCTCCATTTTAGGATTTAATCCCGATTCAAAATGATAAACGAGAGTCGCCAACAAAAAAGTACAAAGATTGCCAAAAATAGTCAGGAACCAAAAGGGGGCTGAAGTCAGCAAGTTTTTAACCCTACTGAAATAAATCTTAACTGTTGGCGTCAATTCTCTTTGAATCACCTTTGCCTCTACTTGGGTAGTCTCCACATTTCCATTAGAATAGAACTCATGGAACTTAAAAGAAAGCCCAAAGGCGAGAAAGTTTATCGAGGAGCTTACAACTATTTTAAAGGCGACACTTTGTATGCCGAGGAAGAGTTTGAAGTTTATAAAGATAAAAAAGAACTATCGATGAGTTTTTTCAGCAGCATGTTTTCACGCGTAGCAACTGGAGAACTTCTCAATATTTATGTCGATTTCCAGGTAAGCAAAGATTTCATTCCTCAAAAAGTTCTGATTGAAAGAACTATGGGAAATGAAATAGTCCGCGAAATGTATGACTTCGATAAGAGAAATAATATTATTGATTATTTTTTTATAACGAAAGATGGCCAAGAACATTGCCAAATTCAATCTGGACCAAAGTTTCACATCACCACACCAACGACCGTGACTTCTATGCTTTTTTCGAAATCAAAGAAAGAAGATACTTCGGGTAAGAACTTTTTCTCTTTGATTGCAAGTCATAACAAGTGGAAGTTTGAAGAAGCCCCAAGTGCCAAGACTATTATCTTTCAAAAGGTTTCTATTAATAACGAAAATATCCTCATTGAAGGGCAACAAGTGCAGGCGCTGCAATATCGAATGCTCGAAGATAACCAAAACCTCGATGAAGAGAAAATGGAGAAATTACCTAATATAAAAGTCTTTTTATCAAAGCACGTTAGCATTCCTTATATCGTTAAAGACGATCATGGAACGAGAATTCAAATCAAATTTTTAAACGACTTAGATAAAGAGTGAAGGCTCAGCTTTCTCTCGACGGCCTTCAATGTAGCAAGCCACATCTTCACAAGCAACAGAAAGGTCTGCTCTCAGGAGCTTATAAGGCTCCATCAATTTAACCAGCTTGTTCATGGTTCCGCCTTTCCAATTGCGAACGCGGGAATCAGCAACAATAATTCCACCGTAATCAGTTTCTGTTCGAATCAATCGTCCTAGCTTTTGTTGAAGTGCACGCGCTCTATGGGCAAGGTAATAATCAGCAAACTCATTCCCTAATTCACGATCATAGAAAGCTCGTCGTTGATCGATCACAAGCTCTTGTCTAAGATCAGGAATCTTATCGACAAAAACAAATTGAAGCGCTTCTCCAGGAATATCAATCCCCTCTCCAAAACTTTCCATACCGACAAGCACGCCTTCGCCACAATTCTTAAACTCATCGACAACTTTATTTCCCATACCTTGAACGAAAACGGGAATTTGACCTTCAAAAGCCGAAAGCAATAGCTCAACTGCCATTTCAAATCTTTTACGAGAAGAAAAGAGAAGAAGGCTTCTGCCATGGAGGCGTTTAATCAAGGGAACCAACTCTTTCAAGACTGACGGAATATAATCGGGAGAATGAAGAGAAGGGGTATTATCACAAAGGTAGACTTTGGTGTTATTAAGATAATCATAAACGGGAGGCAAGAAGAAGCCACTTTTAAAACGTCGGCTTGGATCAAGATAAGTGTATCCCGTCACCCACTCCATTCCTTTCGCTCCTTGATCACCATTAGCATTGGCCAGAGTCGCAGAAGTGAAAACAACTGATTGAGTCGTCGCCAATAATTGATCATGGGCCTTTTGTCCCACATCAATCGGCTGGCTTCTTATCGCATAACCTTGCTGGGAATGATAAAAAAGAGAATTAGTCATTTTGTCTTTTTTCTTAAGCGCTGAATCTAGAGCAGCAATGAGATCTTCCAAAATACCGACAAAGCTTTCAAAACGAGTAAAAGCGGTTATTTCCTTTTCATCATTTAACGTTTTATCTTGGTATAAAGTAATAGAGGGCAAAAGATCATTATAATAATTCCCAAGAATGAAACGAAGACTCTCGAGATGATTAAAAATGGCACGCCCTAATTCATCAATGGGTCGATCAGGGTCAACCATTGGGAGCTCATTCCAAAACTCATCGCTAAAGCGGTTTGATTTTTTAAAATAAATTTCAAACAAATCTCCCAGAGGCAAAAGATGATCCATCATCATTTGATGGGCCTCCAAGGACCGAGAACGAAGATGATTTATTTTTTCAGTTGCTGTATCTGGATCTGATTGAGACATCATATAAAAAAGAGCACCAGGTCCTTGCATGGTTGAAAGTGAACGTGCAAAACCTTCAATATCGCTTTGACTGGCCTCTAATGTAAAAGCTCTCGTCGTCTCTTCTTCTAAACGATGAGCTTCGTCGACCACAATATATTGAGGTCGAGCAAATCCTCTTGGCCAACTATACATGAGAGCATGATTTCCAATAATCAGATTAGCGTCTTTAGCTTCTCTCAACCCTCTAATATAAGTACAATCGCTAGCAAAAGGACAACGACTTCCCGTGCAGGCCCTAAAATCGACAGCGACTTCTTTTTCTCGCTCTCTAAAACCTTTTATTTTCATTTTATAGATATAGGGCAAATCATCACGTAAAATAGCTTCTTCCGAAGAAGCATGAGAATTGTGGTAAAAAGTCATTTCCCAAAAGACTTCTGCAAATTTTTGATCCTCAGTACTTGAAACAAAAAGAAGATCTTGGTCTTTCGCTGTATTTCGAAACATCAATTCACAAAGATGGTTACTCGAACCTACCAATCGTCTAATAACGAGCTTTGACTCATCAAGTCCCAAAAGTTTTCTCAACTGTGGAACATCTTTATACATGGCCTGATACTGCAACGTTTTAGTTCCAGTAGAAATAAGGACTTGTTTTTGATTCTCTAGAGCAAAAAGAGCGCTTGGAATCATGTAACCCAGGGTTTTACCTGTTCCCGTAGGAGCTTGCACCAATGCATGGACATTGTTTTTAAATGCTTGTCCGGTTCTTAGGGCCAGTTCCTCTTGAGCAGGACGGTATTTAAATTGAGGAACTACTTTTTGAAGTTTTTCTTCATTAGAAAAAAAGTTTTTTATATTTTCACCACTAAACTCGACCAGGATATTAGGGTGGAGTTCTTCAACTACTTTTGCTTCTAACTTTTCTCTTCGCTTTTCTTTGTACTTGGCCAAAGAAGTATCGAGATCAAATTCGATTTGTTCAGCAATTTCTTGAATATCAGCACTATCTAAATTTAAAAAATGATAAAAGAAATGATTATCGAGTTGATACTTTCTCAAAAGGACAATCAACTCATGCTTTTTCTCACGATCCTGTTCCAAAATCTCTTTTGCCATGATCATGACTTTCAAGAGATCTAATGAGTCCTCGAAACCACGGTGGACTTCCCCGCCTTCACGAAGCTCCCATTCGACAATAAAGTTCTCGAGTTTAAAACTTCCTGTTTCGGGAAAGATCAGGGGTAGAAAAAAGAGAGAGTCGACAAAATTCCAAAAATCTTCTCTCTTAGATATTTTCTCTGCTTTGATATTGAGAAAAGATTTTTCAAAGTCGGCATTATGCGCCAACAAAGTGTGTCCTTCCAAATCAAGAACATCAGCTTCAACCTCACTCCACTGAGGAGCTCGGCTCAACATCTTATTATTAATGCCTGTTAACTTTTGAATAAAATGAGACAGTTCAATATCTGTTCGAACAAGGGACTGAAACTTACGAACGAGCTTTGTCCCTTCAAATTGAAGGAAGCCAACGTCGATAATGGCGTCGCGACCAGGGTCAATGCCAGTGGTTTCTAAGTCAATAACGGCCCATCGCCCCAATTTTTCACTTGATAACATGTCTAATTACTTTCCTTGATGATTGATAGTATCTTTATTTTTCTGTATGTTAATTACTGATTTTCAGACCTTCAAAGGAAAAGCATGTCGACGGCCGTAATTTTTCAGATTCAGTCTACTTTGATCGTGGCTTTAATGACTTACGGAATTTATCTTCGCCGTAATCGCGCAGCGCACATTAAAGTAATGTTCACCACAATCATATGGGACATCTTGTTAGTTCTTCAAATTGAGCTTTCTCGCTCAGCAATTTTGAAGGCCAGCCACGCTATGAATAATCCGATGATGCTCAATATCCACGTTAGTATTGCCATCCTCACTGTCCTTTTTTACTTTGCCATGCTGAGAACAGGTTACCTCTTCAAGAATGGCCGCAATGATATCCGTCCCCTCCACAAGAAACTCGGTTGGATCACGTATACTTTACGTTGGCTCACCTACATCACAAGCTTCTTAGCAGTTATCCCAAAGGAAACAATGTAATGCCATTTGAATCAGTGAAATCACTTATCAAAGAAAACTTACCTGATGCCTTCATCGAGGTCGAAGATATGACTGGAACTCAGGATCACTTGGCGATCACAGTTTACTCAGATCAATTCAAAGGCAAAATGCTGATTGAACAACATCAAGTCTTGATGGATATTTTAAAAGAAAAATTGAAACAAGAAATTCATGCCGTCAAACTTAAGACATTAACAATTGAGAAGGCCCGAGAAAAAGGCTTAATCGATTAGGAGATTTTTATGAATAAGAACCCTTTTAATATTATCAACTCAGACGCTCCATCGGTCAAAGGTGAAGCCGTTACAGAGCGAGACGCAGATAAATCACTCGAGATTACGTTAAGAATTAAAAATTTGATTAGCTCAAGTGATATTTTTTTGTTCATGAAAGGCGTGCCAGAGGCTCCAATGTGTGGCTTCTCAGCCAACGTCATTGGCATTCTTCAACAAATGAATGTTCCTTTCAAAACTTTTAATATTCTTGAAGATTATGATCTTCGAGATGCTATTAAAGCCTATTCGAATTGGCCAACATACCCACAGCTTTATTTTCGTCAAAAACTTATTGGTGGAAATGATATCGTCACTGAGCTTTATGAGTCTGGTGAGCTTGAAGAACTTTTTAAATCTTAAGCTTTTCGTTTTCTAATGAGATAAAGACCAAAAAGACAGACCATGATTGGAAAGATCATTTGTGAGAAGTAAAATCCAGCAGTCGCGAGGACTCGAATCGTATAGGCAACTTTCGGAGAAGCAATAATATAAGAGGTGTATTGTGGGGCCGTCTTGTAATACCAACTAATAAACATTTTTCCTAAAAAGAAATGTTTCAAATAATGATCACGAATGTGTTTGTAATATTCAACAACCGGATGCTCTTCTTGAAAACCCGCGGATAAAATATAGCATTGATTTTTGGCAAGCAAAGCTTCAATCGCCAGAGGTGTCGCCGATAGGGCATTGGACATAAAAGTCGCCATTTGAAACTTATCTTCAATTCCAACTGAAACACTGTAAGTAAGAGAATTGGTCAATTCCTTAATCTTTACCTCAGCAGACAAACTCGTAGAATCCACATCTTTCAGTAGTGCATTATCAAAAGTACAGCCGAGAGCTTGAACCGTATTGGCTCCGCCATTAATACAAGCGACAATGCGCTTTAAATTAGTGATGGAAGTCCCAGAATAGATGGCCGTAAGCTGCTTATCTCCAGGTCTTAGATCAGTTAGAGTGAGCGTTGCTGAGCTATTAATTTTTTGAGAAATTTTGAGCTTTAAAAAAACGCCACCAGTGTTATTGCTGGAATCAATTGTGACAGGATCTCCAATAACTAAGGTCGAAGAGTCCGAAAGGAAATAATAAAGGGTGATTTCTTTTTGAGCTGTTGTCGTATTGAAATCAGTACAATTAAATTGGGTTATTCCGGAGTCACAAAGGTTATTGAGATTGAGATCGGCCGTTGTGGTTTGATCTGTCACTTGTCCGATGGTCGCCATTGATGTTGTCGCAATCTGGTAAGCTGAGCCAGAATCTAAAACAGCAAGATACAGATATCGATCAGCTCCATCAGAATTCGTCGTTTTTAAATTAACCCGAAGCGTACCTGTAAGAGTGGTTCCATTGCCTTGAGGAACCTTATTTGTAGCTCCTGCAAAAGTAAAATAGGGAAGCTGATTATCGCTAGCGTCCCGAATCGGAAGATAAGCGACATGAGGGGCCGTACTAGAACTACCATCGCCAGAGGTTTCGACATTTAAAGTGAGGTAACTCGCTCCCGCATTCGTGGAATAAAAATCGACATCAGTGTAATAGCGAACAGAAGTGGCAGCGTGAGCCAATGATAAAATTGAAGAAACCAGAAATATTGCAAATGTTTTCAACACCTATCTATTATCCCTATCAACAACACAATTCGTCAATCAAACTCTCCACTAGACCTGCTCTCTTCCCAGGAGCATAATTTTAAGCATAAATAGACCTCGAATAAGGACTCTTCATGCAAATGATTATCAACATCAATGGACAGATTTTGCCTCCAGAGAAGGCCAGTATTCCGGTACTCGATCGTGGTTTCTTGTATGGAGATTCTATTTATGAAGTAACCTTGACCTACGACAAGAAACCTTTTCTGATGAAAGAGCACTTGGACCGCCTTTGGTCCTCAGCTTCAAAAATTGAAATGCATCTTAAGTATTCTCGCGAGGACATTATTCGCGAAGTCCAAAAAACAATCGATCACTTTGGGATCCCTCGTGCCTATATCAGAATTATCATTACTCGAGGTGAAGGCGAAATTGGGCTTGATCCCAATCTTTCAGACGACAACAACTTAGTCATTATCGTCAAAGAACTGCCTGAGAACCCCACTTGGTGGTATGAAAAAGGCGTCCATATGATCATTGCCGATCTGAGACGTTTACCGAAAAAAGTACTTGATCCCAATCTCAAGTCAGGAAACTATCTATCCAACGTGATGGCCCATCATCAGGCCAAAAAAGTCGGAGCTTTCGACGCCATCCTTCTTAATATGAGAGGCTATGTGACCGAGGGAACCACTAATAATATTTGGATGGTGAGAAAGGACAGAGTAATTACTCCGCCTCTCGAAGCTGGGCTGCTTGAAGGGATTACCCGCTCAACTCTCCTCACTATTGGTAAAAAACATGGCATTGAAATGGTGGAAGATAATTTTACCGCCGATGAGCTCAAATCAGCTCAAGAAGCCTTCCTCACCAGCTCGACCCGAGAAATTGTTCCCATCACAAAAATTGATGATGAATTAATTGGGCAGGGCGTTCCTGGACCTATGTATCTGAAACTGCATCAAATCTACCGCGACTTTGTCCGGAATAGTCTCAGAAATTAAGGGTTTGGACAGTTGACGAGACGCTCGAATAAGTGATAAACATTGCTCCTAATTTTTGTAGTCTATAGTTAGTGAGGTTAGTGACAATGGCACGTAGTACGACAGGTAGAGCACGTTTTAAATTGCAAAGGGCCCTAGGGCTTGAACTTCCAGGTCTTGGTAAGGCCGGCGCTCTTGAAAGACGCCCATACGGTCCTGGTCAACACGGAAACGTAAGAAAGAAAATTTCTGACTACGCTGTTCGTTTGAAAGAAAAGCAAAAGTTGGTTTATCACTATTCATTAAGAGAAAAGCAACTTGTAACATACGTACGTCATGCAAAAAGAGACAAGTCTCGTGCATGGATCGATACTCTTGTTATCAACCTCGAATGCAGACTTGCAAACGTTGTATTCCGTTTGAACTGGGCACCTTCAATGTTGGCAGCCAATCAAATGGTTTCTCACGGACAAGTTAAGGTTAACGGTAAAGTTGTTGACCGCGCTAGCTTCTCAGTAAGTGTTGGTGACACGATCGAACTTACTGACAAAGGTTATAACAACCAAAACTATAAAGTAGCTCAAGAGAGACCACGTCTTCCTTCAGTTCCTGCTTCTTTCAATATTGAAGGTACAGAGAAGAAGAAGGCCGTTATGTCAGCTCTTCCACTTGCTGCTGACGTTCCATTCGAATTCCAAGGTCAGTTGGTGATCGAACATTATTGGAAAGTTAAGTAATTTAAAAAGTTTTTTTAGAAGAAGGCCGGATTTATTCCGGCCTTTTTTTTTACTTTTTTCTAAGCTCTGTTGAAGAAAGATCCTCATAGTCATGATGATCCAATAACTGAATGAACAAATGAGGATACTGCTTTTTCAATTTTACCCTCTGCTCTTCAACCAGCTTAGGATCTTGTCCTCGCGGAGAAACATAGAGTCCTTTTAAATGGTGAAGCAATTGACTCGCCTCTTTCCATTTCTCTATTCCTAAAAAAGTATCCTCTCCAATCAAAAGCCATTTTGAATCGAGCTTAATTTGGAGCAACCAATCCACAGTCGGATTGACTCTATCTAAGAGGAGAAAACCTGGATAAACCGAAAAATTCGAGTTTTCTACTTTTCGACAAATATCAAGGTAATAGGACCAAATGTTTTGTCTTTCATGAACTTCCTTCCAGGGATTTTGATCTGGAACGATGATAATGGGTTCAGCAGGGCAAAGGTCTAGTGAAACCCGATGCCCCATATGCCAAGGATTAAAACTTCCGCCAAAAAAAATGGCCTTATTTTTGATTTCACTCTTTAAAAAAAGCTTTGGGATTGGTTCATTGGTATTTGCAAAGGGAGGGAAGCGATCAGCGACCCACTTGATTAACTCACGCTGTGACTCTTGATTCCAATTCATTTCTGACAAGGGAGATACCCATTCCCCTTCTTGAGAAGTTAAATTCCATTCATCGTCTATTTTCTTAGCGAGAACCTCAAATTGACCTTTTTGATAACGATAATCCATAAACAACAATATCATGGAGCCCATTCATTGCAAAAGCTGATGAAAACTGGCACCATGGGCCATGGGATTTGAACTTGATTACAACGATTTAAAATTTAGAATTTTGGTGGAGGAAGACCATCTTTTTCGCCCCTTAGATCCTCGCTTTCAAAAGCTCAGAGGTTTTAATCTCAAAGACATTGAAACGGGTAAGCTCTCTTTTTGCTCTCTAACTATTTCTACAAATTTTAATAATGAAGAGCACGTCTTCTTTAGTTGTGGCATCCCACTCTCCTACCAAAAAGGTGAGGAAGTGGTGATGGATGAACTTTGCGATGTATTAGAGGCCAATTCCCTACTCGACCGTATTTCAGAAAAAGTGCAAGAATACCATGGAGACATCATGCCCCCATGGAGAATTGATTAACAAAGAATAGGATTAAAAGAAGCACTTACTCTCTCATGTCCTGTCTCGGCCAAAACAGCATTATCCCAATCTTTCTGAGTTTCAATTACTGGCAGCAACGATAAATCAGCTTCAATACGAGGGGTTTTTAAAAGCTCCCAAAAATGCTTTCCAAAGGTCATGTCTCCGTACCAAAAAACCTTATCTTTATTGAAAACATTTATAGGTTCAAAATTTATATAGCGATAGTTCAAACAAAGAGGAAGAACCTCCACGTTTGAATCAATGGCCGCTTGAAATAAAGGACGGCGAAATCGAAGAACTTCCCGACCTTCGGTCGACGTAGCTTCAGGAAAAATGGCGACATTAATTCCCGATTCAAGTCCATGAGTTAATTCTTTAATCTCTTGTGAAAGATGAGATCGACTTCTTCTTTCGACAAAGAGACATCCTCCTAACTTTGCAATATGCCCCAAGAAGGGAGTGTCACGCATTTCAACACTTGTAACAAAAGCAGAAGGAAAATGACTGGCGATAATCAAAACATCAATATAGGAAAGATGATTTGAAATAATGAGATAATTTTTTTCTTTGTTGTACTCACCAAGAACATTGACATAGATTCCTAAAAACTTAAGCACAAATTTTGAGTATATCCCGATAATCTTAATAAGTGTTTTTCTCATCTTATTCGGAGAAATAATATAGAAAGGATACAACGGAATCGTCAGCATAAAATATGTGACGACACAGAATCCAAAAATGCCCCCCCTCGTGAGAGCAAGTAAGAGATTTATCATTTAAGCCTCCTTAAAATAGCGCTTGCGATAGCTTGAGTTGAGTTTTTCAAGATCGATAATCGTAAAATAGTCTTGGCATTTAAATTCAATATCCAAAGCAGGTGTCCCATAAACTAAAGCACCTGCACTGATATATGATTTCAAAAGAGGTGGAACTAATTTCTTAGTTTCAGCTTCATCATAATGAGTGTGTAATATTTCTTCGGAATCTAATTTCATATCAAACTTTCCGATGGGATGAATATTGTAATCATTCCCCACCATATTTTGGTTTTGAAAATAATGAGTGATAGCGAGGGCATTCTCTCTTGAAATAGTCTTTATAGAACTACATCCAAATAAATAGCGCGCACCACTTCTCACACTATACTCGCCAATACCTCTCCAAAGAAGGTCAATAACCGCTCCGTTGCGGTGGCCATGATGGATACAAGCTCGACCGAGTTCCAACTTAATTCCTTGCTCTTTGATGAAATGATCAAGTGAAAATTCTCCTTGAGAGTAATAGTGATCTGCCCAAGTCGAGCACAGTATACGATAAGTCCCAACAATCTTTTTTGAATCCTTATCTAGAATAACGATGTGATCACAAACGTGATCAAATTGATCTAAGTCATAATTGTCTTCTTCTTCTTCAGATCCATCCTCAAGAAAGATTTGATACCTAAGCTCAAAGAGTTCGATGAGTTGATCTCGAGTTGCACTTTGAAGAATATAGCGAGGAGTTTCAATAAATAAATTTAAAGTTGATGTGTATGATAAAAAACGCGGTGAAAACTTTATGTCCCAAGCTTTAGGTAATCTAAAAAGTCTAAATGGCCAAGACTTCAATTGGGTTAAGGCATTCATCATAGTGTGTCTCCTGTAATATAGAACTCTTCATGAGTTTGACTATTGTGGTGAGATAGATCATCTAAAATGCTCTTGATTAAAGAATTGAGGGCCATTCGACGAGTAAGAAGAGAGGAAATTTCGACATACTCGCTCCTCGTATGTAGCCCAGCTCCAACTGCGCCAAGTCCATCAAGATTAAAGTTTGTTGGAGTTGTAAAATAATTAATGTCAGCGGCACCACCCGAATGAACACCTGCTATTTTTCTTTCCTCTATTAATTGAGTTCGATGAAGATATTGATCTACCAAATTCATATTCATGTTTTGAAAGGGCAACGGAGGACAATCATCTTCCAAAAACCATTCAATTTGCGAAAAGTCTCCCGTTAAATAGCAGGGACATTGCGGATTTTTTAGAATATCGAGAATAGAGAGATGCAATTGATCTCTTGAGCTGAAGCAGGGGTATCGAACATCAAGCTTTGCTTCAGCCTCGCCACAAGTAATATTGTAATGCCCAGCCCCTCCCGAAAAGGAGCCCACATTCAACTTAATTTTTTTATCGTAATTATTGAGCTTATGAAATTCGTAAATCATTCGAGAAAGCTCATGAGACGCGTTGATGGACTTTTCTCCAAATCTTCCTGCATGTGAAGACTTTCCTTTTACTTTTATTTGATACCATCGATTTCCATTGCGCGAGACGATGATATCTCCATTTCCCATCGAAGGCTCTAGTCCCAGATTCGCAACCGCATTTCTTCCGAAATCAGAAAAATAGGAACGCCAACCTATAGAACCGGCTTCTTCACTGGGAGAACTAATCAATCTGACTTTAAAATGAGTAAATGAATCATTCTGAATCAACTGCTTCAATGCTTGAATTGCGATAACAACTCCCGCCTTATCATCAGCAACTCCAGAACCTGTTATATGATTCGAAGGATAATTGATGTGAAAAGGTTGACTTTTATCGGGAGGAAGAACTGTATCGACATGACAAATTAAATTGATAACTGGTAAGTCATGACCTCCGTAATCTGCTACCAATAGATCTCCACTCAACTGGTCCGAATGAGGGATTCGATTGACATTCATCCCTATATTCTTGAGAATTTTTTCTAGGAAATCTTGAGCTCTATTAACTCCTGCTCTATTTTTTGTTTGAGAATCAATCGATATGAGTTCAGTTAGGAGTTGAAGTGACTCAACTAACTCTTTATTATGTCTTGAAGTTGCATTTCTGAAATTCAAAAAATCTCCTTCTCTTACTTCCACTTAAAATTGAAGCATACATATCCACTTAAAAGACAGTTTGAATTCTTATAGGATTAAATTAGGGTTTTGTTAGCAAAAGCCCTGAATCAAGAATGTGTTAAGATTTGTTTTGATTACGAAGTGTCTCTTTTCAATATCCTAAAACAGACTATTTTATATTCATGGGGCATAAAAACATATTAAGGCACTACTCTCCCGATGAAGTTCTTTATCATGATGCCGACCATTTTTTTCAATCGTTAAATTCTGAAATTCGTCGCAGTCAAAAGTCTATCTGGATGGAGTTTTATACATTTGAGTTTGATTCCATCGGAAAATCCATCATTAAGAACCTCTCCACTGCTTCGCAAAGAGGTATTGATGTTCGCCTCATAGTAGATGGAATTGGATCATCATCACTAACCACTCAGCAAATTAGATTTATTAAAAAACTTGGCATTAAACTCAAAGTTCATCACCCGCTCCCCTGGCAAACTTCAAAATTCGCATCATGCTCTATATCCGAGTTTTTTAATTCGATTGTTAACATTAATAAAAGAAATCATCGTAAGCTCTGTCTTTTCGATCAGAAGATTCTTTATGTAGGCTCCATAAATATGAGTCAATTGCATTCAAGGCGATTTAGCGGAGATTTTTCGTGGAGAGACAATTCTATTCGAGTTAGTGGTAAACCTGCAGATCTCGTTAAGGAAGTTTTTGAATTAAGCTGGCAAGGAAAGTACAGCGGATGTCGACTTTTCGGAAAAACGCTTTCTCCTCGAAAGTCGTCTTTGAGAATCAATCACACCAAGCAACTTCGTAAGTATTTTCAGAATGATCTCCTTTATCGATTGAAGACCGCAAGAAAAAGAATTTGGATCACGACGCCATATTTTGTTCCGGACAATAAGATACTTCAGCAACTCAATGATGCTGCCAATAGAGGTATTGACGTAAGAATCCTCATTCCTCGAAAAAGTGATATGAGATACTTTCCACTTATTAACTCCCTCTTCTTTAGATTAATAAAAGGATCGGGAGTAAAAATCTACGAATACTTGCCTACTGTCTTACATGCCAAAAACACCATTATTGATGATTGGGTGCTTTTGGGATCAAGTAATTTAAACTCTAGAAGTTATCGTCACGATTTAGAAATAGATTATGTTCCGAAGTCGCAAGTAGCTAAAAACTCGATTATTCATCAATTTTCATATGATCTGCAGCAATCACGCCCTGTGGAACTTAATGATATAATAGGTAGATATATGGTACCTCAGATTGTTGGCCCATTTTTTAAGCTCATTCGGTATTGGTTATGAAGAAGCTAAATATAATTTCTTATAATATTCACAAAGGTATGAATCCTCAGGGAACTAAGTTTATATTGAAAGAAATGCGGGAGCATTTAAGGGCCATTAATGCAGATATTGTCTTTCTTCAAGAAGTGATTGGGCAAAACACCAAATCAAAGCATGAACTTGATCTCTGGCCTGATCACAACCAAGTCGAATATTTGGCCCATGATTATTGGCCTCACATCGCTTACGGGGCTAATAAGCTCCATCAAAAAGGACATCATGGCAATGCTATCCTTTCAAAGTTTCCGATTGAAAATATTGTAAATTTTGATCTTACGACTAATCGATTTGAACATCGAGGACTCTTATCCGCTGATCTTGATATTGGCCTAAATATTCCTTTCCACTTATTTTCGACCCACTTAAATTTATTAGAAAGTGGTCGAATCGCTCAAACGGAAAAAATTATTTCAATAATCGAAGAAAAGACAAAAGATCAAAGCCCACTTCTTCTTTGCGGTGATTTTAATGATTGGAGAAAAACAATAATACAAAAATTAAATCAAGACCTATCATTACTTGAAATTTTTCATCACCATGAGGGCGATCTCATTAAATCTTTTCCTTCCTTTCTCCCAGGATTATCTCTCGATCGTATCTTCTATAAAAATCTGGAAGCCATTCAAGCCCAAGGATTAAAAGAAGGTCCATGGAAAAAGCTATCCGACCATCTCCCCCTTCTTGCTGAATTTCAAATTAAGTTAAAAGATTAGTAGGAATTATTAAAATGAACAACGTCATACTTTTAAGAGGGTTGGTCAGAGAAAAACGACATTGGGGTGATTTTCCAAAAAAACTTGAACAGTTTCTTGATGGAGGCAAAGCTATCCCCTTGGATCTACCAGGCGTAGGGCAAAAAAACGATTTCCCTGCCCCCTTAAATATTTCAGATTATGTAAGAGAGCTTAAACCTGAGCTAGATTCTTTAAAAAGGAATTATTCTGGCCCATGGTCCATTATCGGAATTTCAATGGGAGGGATGATTGCCCTTGAATGGCTCGCTCTTTTTCCAGAAGATTTTAAAACTGGAATTATAGTTAACTCTTCTTCTTCTGATCAAGTCTCAGTTCTAAAGAGAATGAGCCTAGAAACAATACAGATGATTGCCAAACTTTTCTTAAAAAATGATTTGAAGGAAAGAGAAAAGGCCATATTGAATATGACGACCAATATGACTGAAATTAATGATCAATTACTTGATAGTTGGACCCAAATTGCTAAAGATGCTCCAATAAAACGAGAAACATTTATTCGGCAAATTTTGGCAGCATCACGTTTCAAATCACCTTTATCAATATCGAAACCTCTGCTTTTTATAGCTGCCAAAAACGATCGATTAGCAGCCTCATTCAACAGTGAAAAATTGGCAAAAAAATACAGTTCTTCCTTTCTGATTCATGCGAATGCCGGACACGATTTATCTTTAGATGATGGACCATGGTTGATAGAAAAAACGATTGAATGGTTGAAAAAACATGAGGCGCAATAAATGCGCCTCATGTTTAATTAAATTAATTTAAATTTAGCGGCAATCTCCAGCATAGATGTCACGACGATAATGGCTAACGTCATTTCCAATAAACTGAGCTTGAGAAGTTCCACCATCTGTCAAAGAGAATGAAAAGTCTTTAGCAACTGTTTCCATATAATAACGAACATACTGTTGACCAAATTCTGTTCGATACTCAGTCCAGCAAGTCCTGTTACCACGAGCATCTGTTCTACAGACGGTATAGGGTCTTTGATAAGTGCAACTTTGCCAATTTTCAAGAATATTACCTCTTGTCACAGCTGTTGCGACATCACCAACGATATCGTACGGCTGACCAACTTGGTCACGTGTTAAAGCAACTCTCCCGTTATCAGGGATTGGAGTATCCTTCGGTATTTTAAAAGTAAACTCACTATCATTTCCATTCAAAGACAGTACCATTCTCTTCTTCGAAGGAAATTCAACCTTGGCCTTATATTGCCCTACTAAAACTTGTTCAATTCCATTTTGAGACTCTAGGGTGATATTATTATGCGCAGTAAAGTTTCCATCAATAGCATTACAGCCAATCAAAAGGAATAATGACATCAGTCCAAACCACTTCATAAAACCTCCATGTTTTGAGAATTAATCTTTTTTAGCTTCTTCTTTCTTTTCAACATCACATTGGCAGTTCTTCATTTTGCCATCTTTGCTATATTCACATTGCTTATCGTTACAATCACGCTTGCTATGATGTGAATAGTGAGAACAAGAAACTGTTAATGCCAAAACCATAATTGAAGATAGAAAAAACTTCATCGACTTCCTCCGTGAAAATAAATTTACAGTAGATATTCTATCCAGATGTTTTCATTTTGACAAAAGGCAGCCTAAAAGGAGAGCGAAAAAGTTACTGGACCACTATTTTTAATGCAGACTTCCATCATCGCTCCAAACTTTCCAGTAGCAACTTCTACTTTTGTTCGAATTTCATCACAAAAGAGCTTAAAAAGGATTTGAGCCTCCAAAGGTGGCATAGATTGATCAAAGCTAGGTCGGTGCCCCTTTTTTCCATCCCACGATAGTGTAAACTGACTGATCGCCAAGATCTGGCCCTGTGCATCGCAAATATTTTTACCCATTTTCCCATTATCATCTTCGAAAATTCTTAAGGCCAAAATCTTTTCGGCGGCTGCTTTCACTTTTTCAAGATCATCATTCAGCTCTAAGCAAACAAAAAGAACCATTCCAAATTCAATCTCGCCAACAACTTCATTTTCGACGAGAACTGAAGCTTCTTTTGATCTTTGGATAACGACTTTCATGGCTTTACTTTGTCTCTTGTGACGGCCCACGTCTACTACTATCTTCTAAAGGAGCTGTAAGAATGAGCTTGTTAAGTTTGTCATCATTCATAGTCGAAAAAACTTTTATGGAAACTATTGAAACACTAACGGTTATTACTATGACTACAAAACTGCTTTTAATAATTTTTTTCATTGCTGACCTTTGAGTTGATTTAACAATTTTTGATCAACTTGAGAGGGATTTCGTGTTCTTGAACTCTGAAAAGTAGATAAGGTCTCTAATATGACGTAAGAACTATTTTTATCTTCATTTACGATGTCCGAAAACTTTTGTGTTTCATCAAAAGTTACAAAAGTGGGTGAGCCCTGATTATATCCTATGATTTGCCATTTGTTCATTTTGCTCCAACCTGGTACAGACTTTAATTTTTGTACCAAAGTTAAAAAATTTATCCATTCGTTCTTTTCAATTGAATGAGAAGAAAGTTGTAATCTAAATTCACTTCTCTTTTGCTTATAAAAGTAGCCTTCAAGCACTGCTAGTGTTTGCTTCAGCTCGGGCCAAAAACCGCTCAGAACATGATGTCCATCCCTATTAACGTGCTCAAGTAAAGGCCAAGGAAATTTTCCATGAGGATATGACTGAGACATGAGAACTAACAAATTATAGAGATCGCTTGATACTGAATCTTGATCTACTTGTGCAGGTCTTCTAACTTCTCTTGCGTTTTCATCAAATAATCGAGTTGACCAATTCTGAAGTGGAGTTAAAGAAACTAATTTTTCTGCACAAATTTTATGATCACAATTGTCAATTTCAATGACAAAGAGGCTCTTCATTTCATTTAAGTGATCTTCCTCAAGTGATAGCATTGGCTTTCCCAAAATATTTTGAGGATTAACAAAAACGATGGCCAGGCTTAAGCCAAAAAGAAAAAGACCTCCAAATAGCCAAGCCCAGATATTCTTCAAAAAAATTCTCCAATGATAATAATAACTTCTTAACTTTTCGGCTAAACCCGACAAGAACTATAGGACTTTATTTTTTTCTCGATTTTACGATAACTTAGCTTTTCCTTTTGCAAGCTTGCTTTTGTTTAATAGAATAAATGACATGAACAAACAGATACTTATTGTCGACGATGATCCTAATATTGTAGATGTCCTAGAAGGATATTTAGAAGACATTCCATGTCATATCCACAAAGCGAATAACGGAAAGTCAGCGATCGAAACTTTGGCGCAAAATTCTATCGACCTTCTCATTACAGATGTCATCATGCCTGATATGAATGGGATCATGTTGTGCGAATATACTCGAAAACATTTTCCTCAAATCAAAATACTGGCTTGTTCTGGTGGCGGAAGCTCTGGGAAGCTAGTCGCTTCAATGGCCCTTGATGAAATATTAGATCATGGAGCACACAAGGCTTTAATGAAACCCTTTACCGAGGAAGAATTTTTGAGAAAAGTTCACATCTTACTAGGTGTAAAGTGAAAATAGTTTTTCAGCATGATCATCCACTTCCAGTTAGAGCTTATGGTGGCATTGAAAGAATTCTCTATTGGTTGATGCTTGAGCTAGATAAGCAAGGTCATGAAGTCACACTTATCGGTCACAAAGAGAGTAAGTTTCCTGGTACCAGAATAAAACTAATAGAAAAACCGGAAACCAATTGGTTCGAGAGCATTCCGAAAGATACAGATATCATTCATCTTTTTTACAACTTCGTCGTTCCAGGTAAAATTCCAACTTTAACCGCTATACAAGGCAATGGAAAACCGGGAGAACTCTTTCCTATTAATACAGTCTTTTGTTCTTCCAAACATGCTCAAAATCATGGTGCAAGTGCCTTTGTCCACAATGCGCTTGATTTTAATGAATATAAATTTATTGAAAGACCTATGAATTGGGATCATTTTTTATTTTTGGCCAAGGCCAGCTGGAAAGTAAAAAATGTTAAAGACGCAATCTCAGTCTGCAAAAAAAGTCACAAACATTTACATATTGCAGGTGGAAATTACTGGTGGCCTTCTAAATATATTCATGGCCATGGAATTATCGGTGGAGAGCCAAAGATAAAAATCATGAACCAATGTGATGCTTTAATTTGGCCAGTTCGTTGGCATGAGCCTTTTGGAATTGCAATTATAGAAGCGATGGCCTTAGGACTTCCAGTTATCGCCTCACCCTTTGGATCTCATTCAGAAATTATAACTGAAGAAACAGGAATCATCGTTAACAATAAAAATGAGTTAATTGAAATTGTGCAAACTTGTCCTCGTCAATTTAATCGCAATTTAATTAGAAAGTATGTTGAAAATAAATTCTCTATTTCTAAACTCTGTCACAAATACATTCAATACTATGAAAAAATATTGTCTGGTGAAAATCTCAACCATGCCCAACCACAATGGTCTTTAAAAACAGAAGCTCAAGAATTGTTGAGTTTCTAGCTCTGTTATTGTTTGTAGATAATCATTGCCGAAAAATAATGTTCACCATGTTCGTCTAAGACGTGCTGAAATTTAATATCGATTACATTTAAACCAGGGTTTTTATTCAGATATTCATTTATTTGACTCTGAAGCTTAACAGAGTCGACACTGTGAAAAATCTCCACTTTCAAAAGCCTCTCCTTTCTTGTGATATGATTACTAAGTAAAGTTTGGCCAATGATTGGAGAATTGTCCATGGGCTTAGTTATTAGTAAAAATGGAATGATTAGAGATTTTGCTCTTCCCTCAGAACTTCCACTGAGAAGAGTCGTAAAATCGCATGCCAAAGAAACAGAATTTGATGACGTTCTTGATAGTGAAGATAAGGACAGCAAGGATCGCGAACATCAACGTCGTAGAATGAAACAAGCAGAATTGAGCTACCATAAAACTGAGCAAAATACCCAAACCTCTCGACATATTTGGCTTGCAAAAGAAGTCATGACAAGACCGGTTCATACATTAGATGAAAAAAGCTCAGCTATTGAAGCTTTAGAAATGATGAAAAAATTTCTGTTTCATCATGTTCCCGTTACAAGAGAAGGCGTGCTGGTTGGCATGGTTTCTGACAGAGACTTACTTCCCTATTCTGAAAGAGAATTAAGGAATATGAGTTTAGATCAAATTGGTCCAAAAGAAATCATTGCAGCAAAAGACAACACAGATTTGAGAACAATCTCTGCCATTATGCTCTCACAAGGCATTTCGGCCATTCCCATTCTATCGAAAACGTCACTGCTGCTTGGGATTATTACAAAAAGCGATATATTGAGATTGGTAATCAAGAATGGTCCTTTCGAAATACATGTCTAAATAAAACCTAACACAAACACAATTTGTAAATATCCCTCCTTTTTAAGTTATAATGGACTAAACATTATTGTCTAAGGAAGGATATGAAATCGTTTATTTTGGGACTTCTTTGTCTATTGCCTCAGTTTTTATTTGCTTCAAGTTTTTCAATTCCGCCATATACACTTCAAACTCCGGACCAATCAGTCATCTTAAAATTTCAACTGAAAGCATCTCAGGAATTGATTCTGGAGCAAAATATTGGACGAAAAAGCAGAATTCTTTTCGATGGTCCTATGAGTGCTGAAAAACTCGAAACCTTAACTTCTGAACCGATTCAATGCGATCAAACATTTAAGCTCGAATTAAAAGAAAAAATTACAGACAAGATTCTATATCAAAAAGTTTTGAATGGATCTCCTTGCTTAGGTAGTAAAGTTAATCGTCCACTTTATTTTGGGTTTATCAGCGATACTCAACAATACAATGATCGTCATCTTTCAATTGCTCAAGTCATTGAAAAGAAAATTCAAGAAAAAGATGTTCAATTTATTTTAAATACAGGAGATATTGTTCAAGAGGGTGATCAAGATAATGAGTGGAAGCAATTTTTAAGTACTGGCAATATTTACATGGGAAAAGTTCCTCTCATTGCAGCCATAGGCAATCATGATTACAGAGGAACTAAGGGTAAAAATGTAATACCTAAACTATTTAAAAAATATCTTCGTTGGAATCAATCAGACGACCAAGGTGACATGGTTCTCGACTTCGAATCTTTTAGATTAATGGTCTTTAATAGCAATTACTTCAAAATAAAAAGAAAGGAAGAAAAAAAACAGCTTCAGTGGATGATCAATCAATTTGAAGAAGCCAGGCGGCTTAAAAAACCAATGATCGTCTCAATGCATTACCCCATTTTTTCATCCTCAATGAATCGTTTTACATCGGGTTCAGTTCGAAAGATGAGAAGACGTCTAGAACCTTTGCTTCGAGAATATGGAATAAAATTGGTACTTTCTGGACATACACATATGTATGAAAGAAGTTTTAAAGATGGTGTCCATTATGTTGTCGCAGGGCCAGCTGGGGGCAGAGTAAATGACCCTTCATACAAAAACAAATATAAAGTATATATGAATCCCGACATTCTAACATACACTGAGTTCAAGGTATTTGATGGCTTGATTGAGATGAAAACTTGGAATGAAAAAAATGAACTCGTAGACAAAGTTCTCATTGATTTAAATTCTTAATCACCACTTGATCACTTGATTAGGAAGTGCGATTTCAACTGGAAATTGACAATCACTTTGAATTTTAGATCTCAAAATATCTAAAGACTCTTTTTCTCCATGAACGAGCATCACTTTCTTTGGATTCTTAAGTTTTTTAAGCCACTCTAGCAATTCAGCTTGATCGGCATGAGCAGAGAACATTTCCATCTTCTCAATTTTTGTTTCAATTTCAATTGTCCCACCATGCATTTTTAAGACCCTTTGATCACGGGCAAGGTCATAGCCTCTCGTTCCTTCGGCTTGGTAACCAACCAACAAGATAATATTATCAGAATCTTTTCCCCATGCCCAAAGATGATGTAAGATTCTACCTCCCGTAATCATTCCACTGCCTGCGATGACGATCATAGGCCCTTCAGTCTCATTAAGCTTAACGGACTGTTTTACATATTCGATGTAATGAGGAAGTGAAAAAATTTCAACTGTTTGGTCTTTGGACAATTTATGTTCTTTTAAAAATTTAACATAAAGCTGGGTGACTTGCGTTGCCATTGGACTGTTCAAATAGACAGGAATTTTCAAGTCCGGATACTTTTCGAACACTTGGTATAGCGTATAGATGATTAATTGAGCCCGAGCAACTGCGAAACTGGGGATCATCATAACAGCTTGCTTCTTCTTTAATTCACGAATAAGATCCGCTAATTTTTCGACCGGATCTTCAGCACTGTGCAAATGAGCCCCATAAGTCGATTCCATAACAATGACGTCCGATTCAATTGGAGCTTCTGGCATAAGCATAAGAGGATCATTTGGTCTTCCAAGATCTCCAGAGAAAAAGATACTTTTTGAATTTGATGTAATATGTACTTGGGATGCTCCGAGAATATGACCAGCACGATAAAATGTAATCTCAAATTTTCCTACTTTAAATTTTTCGTGAAATTTAACCGGAGAAAAAAGCTGAATCGTCTTTTGAACATCTTCAATATCGTACAAAGGTTTAGCGGGATGATGCTTGCTATAGTTTCTCTCATTCGCATCTTTAGCATCTTCCATTTGAAGCATCGCCGAGTCTTTTAATAGAATTTCCGCAAGAGAAAACGAAGGAGCTGTTGAATATATCTTTCGTGAATATCCCTGCTTAACTAACAAAGGAAGTCGTCCACTATGGTCGACATGGGCATGCGTTAAGATAACACCGTCGATTGAATCGATATCAAGGTTGAAGGGTTCCCAATTTTTAAGACGAAGTTCTTTTAAGCCTTGAAACATTCCACAATCAATGAGTATCTTTGAATCACCTGACTCTAATAGATACATAGAGCCAGTTACAGTTTCCGCTGCTCCTAAGAAAGTTAATTTCATTTTCGTCCCCTGTAATGATGTTGTAGACTTTCGGCCTCTTCTATTACTCGATACAAAGTGGACTCTCCGACTCCGACCCTACTTAAAACCCGTGGATCATGAAGTAAGTCTCTTGCAAAGATTTTGCCCTCTTTCAATAAAAGGTTCTTTTGATTTTTGGTTAATGATGAAAGGCAAGTTAAAGGGTGCATGCCAGTCTCTGAAACGAAGCGTGAAATCGCTTGATGATTAGGCAAATTCTCACCAATCAGAGCAAGCCCACTACATTTTGCATACTCTATAGCATCACTACTGAACTTTGTATTGGAAACAAGCCAAAATTCATCTACTTTATTTTCAGGATTACTTTTCAAATCCATCCAACGGGCCCAAACATACAAAGCCACTTTGATATCATTTGTTCTTTCCATTGCATTATGAAATTTGCACTCAATAAAGATTTTTCGTTTTTCTGTTTCAACTTGAATATCAATTTCATGGTTGATGCATTTGCCCTTTTTTATAATATTGGTTTGTACAGCATATCCCTTTTCCGCGAGCAGCCCTGCAATAAATTTTTCAAATAAAAATCCTTCTGGACCTAACTCTAAAAGCGCCCTATTTAATCTGTAATCAGCAGCAAGTCGCTTTGATTCGCGTTTTAATGCTTGATAAGCTTGCTTACGAATCTGATGAGTGGTCATCCCACTCTTGAGCTTGCCATGAATTTTACTGATAACTGTTTTTGCCAATTTCTCAGAAGCTCCTGATCGAATCAGTGATTTGTACAACTTTTCTTCGTTAAATAACTCTTCCCTACCCGATGTTTTTTTTACTAGAATTTTTCTTCGAGACACTTCTAAGCCTTGGTTATAGATAACGATAGTTTAGATAGGAAGAAGTGATTTGTTAAGCAACACTTTTGATTTCATTTTTAATTAAAGTAAGTGCTTGCTTGTGAATTTGAGATATTCTTGACTCACTGAGGTTAAGCTTCGTTGCAATTTCCTTCATGGGTTTATGATCAAAATAGTAAAGCATTAGAACTTTCTTTTGTGATTCTCCTAACTCATCAATTTGCTCCACGATTTCATCAATTGATTCTTTTTCAATTGCCGAATCCAATTCGTCTTGCTGCTCTGGAAGTCGATTAAAACTTTGATAAATATCATCCTTATCAAGACGTCTTAAAAGTTCATAAAACTTAAAATCATCTAAGGCCAGCATCGATTGCATTTTGTCATAGTTCAAGTTTCCTTCTTGAATCATTTTGTTTTTAATCTTTCGAGCTTTCTTAATTTGATCTCGATAGTATCGCGACGCCCAGTCGAAAGAGCGAATTTCGTCCAACATCGCCCCTCTAATTCGATACTCTGCAAAAGTTTTAAATAGGATATTTTTTTTGGGGTTAAACTTCTTTCTCGCCTGCAAAAGACCGCAAACCCCACAGGACACTAAATCATCATAATCAAGACTTGATGGATAGCGACGCAATACTTGCTTGGCCATAATCTGAATAGAGGGCAAAAATTCATTGACCAGCTTTTCAACCCTTTTCTGATTCATTATGTTTTTAGAAAATACCTTTGCCGTCACACTCATCTCCCGCCTAGGACAAGTTATTATAACCAATCAATTGTCTCAGAGACCAAGGAACTTTCGATTGACTGATGGTTAACAAATTTTTAACTACTTAGCGAGACTCCCCGGTCAAGAAAATCATACATTTGAATCCACTTATGCCAACAATTCAAGGCATTTGCCCTAACAAAACTTCTTTAGAAAATTGTTCATTTTTCCGAAAAGCCTAGGAAGGAGATCATCTAACAAATGACTGAATCTCAAACCAAAAGAATTCTCATCGTCGATGATGACATCGACGTCTTAACTTTCGTTCGAAAAGATCTCGAACGCGAAGGTTATGAAGTCGATACTGCAATTGATATCAATAGTGCGCTTGATCTCCTTGCCAAAAGTAAATACGACTTGGCCATGCTAGATATTATTTTAGAATCAGATCTCACGAGCGAAAAAATCGTTAATCACATTTACGAAAATGGTCATTTAAATTCACATATTCCAATAATCGTCATGAGTGCTCATATCTCAGAAAAATACGAAGCGAAGATTAAGCAAAAATGTCCAGATGTTAAATTTGGTATTAAAAAGCCTATTGCAAGAGGAACGATTAAAAATTATCTCGCAAATATTCCAGGTTTTGAAGTTATAGAAGAGACAGAGGAAATGGCGTCAAAAAGTGACAAAGTGTTCGATATCATCGATTCAATGAGTAGACTTTTCGATGAAGCAGATGAATACGGACAAGTTGATAGCTCAAGTGATGTTTTTAACGACGACAAGCATATCGTCTCCGGTTCTAGTGCTGAAGAAGATTCGCAAAGAGTGTCTGGCTTTAGTGAACTGGAAGGAGAGGAAATTTTATATCAAGGCAATACTGATCATGTTGGTATTGAAGATGGGGAACTAATCAAGGGATCAAGACAAGATCTCGCTGAAGAAGCGATCATGGTCAAAGGATCCAAGCAAGATCTGGCCGAAGAGTCCCAGACCATCAAAGGTTCTAAGCAAGACCTGGCCGAAGAGTCCCAGACCATCAAAGGTTCTAAGCAAGATCTGGTTGAAGAGTCCCAGACCATCAAAGGTTCTAAGCAAGACCTGGCCGAAGAGTCCCAGACCATCAAAGGTTCTAAGCAAGATCTGGCCGAAGAGTTATTGCGTATCAATGGTTCACTTGAAGACGAAGAGAGTCTCCTCATTAAAGGGTCGAAAGATGACCTGTCTGAAGATTCAATGCTGGTAAAAGGCAATCGAGAAGACTTAACCGAAGAAAACACGATGATCAAAGGATCACGAGAAGAAATCAACGAAGAAAACACGATGATCAAAGGATCACGAGAAGAAATCAATGATGACAATTCGCTGGTTAAAGGCGAAAAAACGGTCATTAAGGATGAGAATATTGTTATCAAAGGAGAAAAAGCCGCTCCTCATAAAAATGAAAAAATCACTATCAAAGGTGGCAATGAAAAGATTGAGTCTGGAAATTATCATATTAAAACAAATGGCGATAATAAAATTGAACAACATGCTTTAAGTTCTAAAAAATCGCCTTTACAAGAAGCTGTCGAACTTTCTCAACATCAGAATCCTAAACAAACGAATGAAGTCATTCCGGAAATGGAGAAGCAAGATGTCTTCGATCCGAATCAAAGAAATGACCAGGGTCAAACACTTGTCATGAGGGCTGCTTCTCAAGGCGATGAATCGGCCATATTACAACTTCTCGAATCTGGCGCTGATCCTAACCTATTATGTAAAAAAGGAAGAAACTCTTTGCATTATGCTGCCATGTCAGGACAACCAGAAGCCATTAATAAGTTAGTCGAAGTTGGAGTGAAGCTTCAGCATAAAGATTCAAAAGGATTTGACCCCATGGCCTTCTCGATCCTCTCTGGCTCTACAGCTGCTGTACAAGCCTTTATTAAGGCCGGTAGTCGATTAGAATCTAAAATCAATGGTAAAACTTATCTCATGATGGCGGTTGAGAAAAATGACCTCAACACAGTTAAAGTTCTTCTCGCAGCAGGAGTCAATTTGGATTTAAGAGACCCTAAAGGTCTGACGGCCTCAGACCTCGCAAGAAAACTTAAGTATCTAAAAATACATCAATTTATTGAAGCCTATAAGCAACTTAAGAAGAAAAAGGCTGCCTAATTCTTAGACACCCTTTCCAAATTACCCAGCAACAACAATAAGCTCTTATGCCTTGATATTCTTTAGGCAATATGAAAATGAATCGTCTATTAGTATTAATTTTTTCACTGGTTCTAAGTTTACATTTGTATTCTGCGGACTCGGCAATTGAAGCTCAAGCAGGAGTAGAAGCTCAGCCTTGGGGTGCCGATGCCATGAGTGTTATTTCAAAAGCAAAGGATAAGAGTTTCGATTTCGTTCATGAACAAGTAGATGATGTTTCAAAACGAATAGGAATGTCGATTTTCGAAGAATTAACTCGTTTTGAACTCTTCAAAGTTGAGAAGAAGCATTTTGCTGGAAGTATCAACGTTCAAAGACGACTTTTTCCCAATTTTGATATTTTTGATAGTTATACAGTTGTTGATACATTTGAATTACCAAGCACTATCCCACTCCCAGCTCTTATTGATCCCAAGGAAATCGTCCCAGGAGTCTTAGGAGGGCTTACTTTTGGAGTCTATGGCAACTTAACAATTACAAATATCAGACAAGTAAGCCCTCTCAAAATGGAAAGGTTATTAACCTGGGCTTCTCTTAAAGATGAACTTACCCATCTCAATCCTAAAATTGCGAACGCCGACGAAGAAGTTAAAGAGTTAATGTCTAAATACGATATCTCCAAAAAAGATCTCATAAAGCAAATAAAAGAAGCCAACAAAGAAGACAATGATTATGAATTGGATTCAAAATTAAGTAAGAATATTGTTGCGAATTATCTTGATGATACTGAAACAAAAGCGAGATTTGGAAAGATTGTAAATATATTCGCTTCTCCTCTTCGTCTACCTCTTGGATGGAAAGGCATGCAAAGGCTAACTCCTGGAGAGATTGTCTCGTATACTGCGAACGGACTTGTTCAATTAGCCGGAAATATTGGCTGGAATTATATGGCCGATGTTCCCCTTTTGTCTCCTCGTGGACAAGTGAGTCTCGTGACCTACCTCAATGGAACTTATAGAATTTCCATCATGAAAGAAGATGATCGCTTTTCGCAAGTCAAACTGACAAGAATTGGAACCATGGGCGAAGGAGCTCATTTCTACCCCCTTCTATTTGGCTACAAACTCTTTGACGGTGTTGCTGTTATGGGTCTCAATGTTTCGAAAGAAATGTCTATCACTCCATTTCGTTTTAGTTTGAACAAGTCACGATCTGAAACGTTTGACCTTGTTTATCGTTACGACTTGACGACCGAATCTGGGAGAGATTGCTTTGACAAGGCCATTACCGGATTTTTTGCTTGTTCTGAGAATAATTTAAATAAAACAGTTGATGAAGATGAAGAACCAGGAGTTCAAAAAATTGTTAGTTCAGTAACTAATGCAAAAAATTTTTGGAGAGATACACAATTTGAATTGAAATATCTGTTTAAACGTTATGCCAAGAGAGGAAAAACGTTTACTCATGCAAAGATCATACTTCCTGATGGACAAGAAGAAGAAGCTCATTTTGTTAAGAATGGTTTTTCTACGAGAGAAAGAAACTGGAGTACTATTTTCGGAACGAATGAAGCACGTTCTCAAACATTTCAGGTATCACTGGATGAAAGTAAGTATGAAAAGGGCGATCCTGAAGGATTAACTCTTGAGCTCAAGTACTACATTCAAGATGATAGTACAACAGGAAGAGAGTTTAATCGCTACACAAATGAACTCAATGACCTCATTGGTCTAGATGGAATTGAGCATCGTATTTTTGCGATCGCACCAACCTCTGTTCCTCTTATTCGTAAAAATCAAGATGGGATAGAAGAAGAGACGACAACGACCGCCCTATATGGAGATAGTCAATTTTATTTTAGATTCCAATTCAACACGAATCATTTAAATAAATTCATTTATCAAACGGATAGTGATTTCAAGCGAACGCTTACTCAAGTTTATAAGCTTAAAAAAGAATATCAAGTTCTAGAGGATGCTCTCAACAAAGATCAAAGCATTAAGCAATTTCGTTTCTTAAAAGCAAAGAAACTGTTTAAGAAATGGCTTATACTAAGAGATTCCAAATCCCTTGATGAACTTCATAAAAAAATCATCGACTTTGTTTACGAAGAAAAGGATGCCATCAAAGTTCTTAATATGATTCGCTGGTCTGTTCCAAATGAAGAGTTTGCCTTTCATTACAACGCAAACAATAAATCATTTGGTAATAAATCTGATCAAGGTAATATCTTTTTTACCACTGATACTGTCACGGGCAGAGCATCTCCAAAAATTAACTTCGATACAATTGGTCCTCGTACAAAAGAAAGTGCAGAGGCAAAAGTGGTCAGTCTTGAATCGAAAAGATTAGAATCAGGTCTCATTGAACTCAACTTTGACTTGAGCATCGATCCATCATTTATTTTTATTGATCTTAAGAGGCATACTCTTCATATTGGCGCAGATGAGAATAGACTCATTCTTCCAAACAAAAATCGCTTCGCTAAGGGCAAGAATACCTTGATCCTTGACCCTAAAAGTGAAGAAAAATGGATGAGAGAACTTTGCACTATTTTAAAAAATTCACATACCTTCAGATTGGGCTTGGCAATTGCTGACCAGGATCAAAAATGGAGCTCAATCAAGTCAACTGACTTCATTGTTCGTCATTTGACTAAGAATCCTGATCTTCAAGGACCTTGATTCAAAGAGAGAATTCTGACAAGATAAGCGCATAAAAGGAGTTATCTATGCGTTTTCTTCACACAATGATCAGAGTCAAGGATCTCGATGCTGCTTTAACTTTTTTCTGTCAAGACTTAGGACTCATCGAAATCCGAAGACAAGAATTTCCTGAAGGTAAATTTACACTAGTCTTTTTAAGTACCCATGAAGGTGCTCCCGAAATTGAATTGACTTATAATTGGGATCAATCAGAGCCATATAGCATCGGACGATTCTTTGGTCATATGGCCTTTGAGGTTGAAAACATCTATGAGACATGCCAACGACTCATGGATCGAGGGATCACTATTAATAGGCCTCCAAGAGATGGGTATATGGCCTTTATAAAGTCTCCTGATCAAGTTTCGATTGAATTATTACAAAAAGGACCTGCTCTAGCTAAGCAAGAGCCTTGGCTAAGTATGCCTAATACAGGAACATGGTAATACTAATGGAAAGTCTGATCTTTAGAAGAGCTGATATGGTCGAAATGATCGACAGCGATGAGTTGAAAGAAAGGAATTTCTCCAACATTTTTTGGATCATTGATTAATTGAGAAATTTTTTTCATCGCCTGTCTTTGAATTTTTAGCACTTCCCTATATGAATCTTCATTTATGGATTCCGACAGATTATAAAAAAGGTTTCTACTGATATCTCGATTCTTTTTGGTATTAATGAATTGGGCGCAGGTTTTAAAATTTCGAGCAAAGACTTGATTACTCAAAGTAAATGATTTATAGCGCGCGTGAAGAGTACCGTTCTCTTCTATAATGAGATCCTTTGAAATTAACTTATCCAGCCGATCTAGGCCTATTATGCCAAGCATCTCACTCACTTTTAATCGACTTGTTCCGCTCGTATTGGCAGCAAGTTTATAAATGAGATAAGTAATTTCATCATTCAACTCTCGTTCGAGTTCTGGAATATGTTGATATTGACTATTTTGAGCTTGAATTCCAAAAGTCTGACTGAGTTTTTCAGAAATGGGCCCAGGAAACATTTTTACTAATTCTGAAATTCTGCGCTCTTTTGTAATGGCCGCTAAAATTTCAAGAATCGTATCTCCGCATGGTTCCGTTTTGACTTGATCATTAAGAATTCTTCTCATAGTGGCTTCTGAGACTTCACTTCTCTTACTCAAAGCATTGACTGATAGCTGTGGATGATCTTTTAAAAAAGAATTCATAACTTGTTTGATGTGGGCCAACACCAGACTATTGCTCATCGGCAGCTCGTCCTTGCTATAGATGTAGGCACTGGTAAGTCGCCATTTACCATTTCTGTATAACGAGATCTCATGCCCAGCCATCTTTCAACACGAGATTGAGCCGGAGATAAACTTCTAAAGACTTCTGGAGCAACTCTTAAATTAACAATCACTCTTCCGCTATCTATCTCTGAATTCCCCCAAGTAAATCGACCATTCCCACTGCCTTCTCCGCCATGGGCAAAGAAACCGTTTCCACTTCCTTCTCCACCTTTGTAAAATTCAGTCCAATCACGCTCGATGACTTCGCCAGCATCACAGTTAGGAGAGCGATAATCGATCATTAGACCATTGATCCCTTTCTCTTCTTTATCCCTTCCACCGCCTCTTTCATTTTCAAGCCGTGTTTCAATATCTTCAATTTGATAGGCTTCCGAATCAATAATTTTAATACCGGCTTGCCAGAGGGCTCCGTAAACAAGCTTTTCTTGAGATGTCCCTTTTCTCTCCGTGACTACAGGATTGACCTTATCAATCATTGAATGTTCACAATCTGGAATTTCAAAGGGAGAACCATCATCTCTTTTAAGCTTATTCATCTTGAATATTTGAGCGCGAGTAAAAATTCTTTTTTTACCAAGATCGATTCTTTCAATTTCTAAAATAGGTTTCTTTAAAAAGCGTGTTCTTACATCTGATTCGTTGCACTTTCCGTTTCGCTGCTCCCTTTCACAATAAGTAAAAACGGGATTGCGTGGTCGAATATATCCCTTTTCATAGCAGTGTCTCTCAAGAGAAATCCAAGTTCCACCTGGATAACTTAGGGTCTGAGTAGCAAAAGCACTTCCCAGCATTAAAGTTTGAATCAAACCTAAAACAAATATTTTCATTAACATAGTGGTACCAATTTGGAGTTGGGGCAGTCAATTTAAGGATAGTCATCGTGAAAAAAGTTCGTCATCCCATTCGAGATGACGAACCCGTAAAGTATTGAAATAACGAAAGAGGGGCAGTCGTTATTTAATAATTAGTTACAAGCTGGCACAGAGAAAGATTTCTTGAAAGCAACAGATGTACGGTTGTCATCTCTTCCAGAAACTCTGTAAACGTTTACCATCATTGAAAGAGGGTATGATCTAGTTACTGTTCTGTAGCTTGCACATGTATCGTGTTCACGACCAGTCCAACGAGTACACTCTTTCGCAGTATAAGTTGCTGGAGTTTCCAAAATGATCATTTCTGAATCAACACAACGATCATTGTCTCCACGGTGCTCCCAACGAAGACATCTTTCATAACGACCACCACGGATCATTTTTACGCCGTCATCGTTTGTATATTGGCACTTGCCATAGATTGAAGAGAAAACAGATCCACCTTCAAAACGAACTTGTGGAAAATCGGCTTCGTATCCGTGAGCACGAACAATGTCTGACCAATCAGAGTTTGCGTTAATACGAGCTGCATTTACAGTGAAAGTGAGAGCGAGAGCTACTAAAGCCAAAAGTGTTTTCATATCATCCTCCATAGATGTTTTTAGTTATGAGCAAACTCTATGGATCTTTTAATTATTTGTGGAGTTGATTGATCAATTGCTTACGATAATTTCGACGTGACGAATTTCAAAATAAGATTCTAAGCCTTTAACCTTCGTCATGAATGTTAATCTAAATATAAATGACGAATTTAAAGGTCGATTGTTCCAGGAATTGCCCCATCCTCTATTGAAGGAGCCTTTTGTTGATCGGAATATATTCTAGAGTAATAGGCATCAGGACCTTTTAAAGTTTCAACTTTTTGAAGAAAAACAACTTTTGTGTCATCAGCCATAAGGTTATAGAAAGCTTCAAAATTCTTTTGACCTCTTAAAAGCTTTATCATCATATTCTCTTTGTGTGACCAGCGATCTCTTAGCATAGACATAGTGGGGTCACTCTCGCCCATATAATACCAACTCTCTTCATTCATTTCCTTCTTTAAACTGTTCTCACAAATTTGTATTCTTTTTGGTGAACGTTTGATCGTTTTTCCATCTTGATAATACTCGCCTTGAATATTAAGACAGCTTAAAGTGTTGGCTTCAAAACGAAGCCTTAACATATCAGCGTAGATGTTTCTGGTACGAGACAGACTTCCACGACTAGTTGAGCCAGTTGAAAGATCTTTCGATGTCATATAGGAAATGTCATACGATGTTTTAGCTCCTGCTGAAACGATTTTCAAAAAAGGAATCTCAAATTTCATACCGATATCAGCACCAGTAGACCATCGACGAGAACGAGACTCACGTTCTGACTCTGATTGAAAAAAGAAAAAACCTGAACCAATATTAATCCGATCTGTGGACGAGTAAACTCTTTCAGGGATCGAAGTTATTTTTTGAATATGCTTCAAACCTTTGACTTGTAAATATTTTTGAGGTTCTCTCATACACGAAGAGAATTTCGGATCTTGAACTGTTGAATCCCAGAAATAACCAACTTCAATTCGAGCTGGATAAATAACAGAACAAAATCGATTTAAATCTCGTGCAGAATATTGAGCTCTAATATAGTTTTGAAGTTCGTTCTCGTTCAAATTAATTTTTAATTCATTCACAGCCTGTTTTTGGGTTTTTATGACAAGAGACTCCATTCCTTCAACATTCTTATGAAGCTCGCGGTAAAGCTCCAATGGCGAAACTTTCCAATTGCTACTCAAAGTCCCCTCTTTCGTCAGTTTTACAGGAGAGGGATGGTTAAGCTTATCTTGAACAGTTAGATTTAAAGATTCTAGTTTTTCTCCACTTTCAAAGCTTTCAAACTCCCTCATTCCTACACTAAACTGATGAGTAGAGGCATGGAATGGTCCAGTTACTATAGCATTGAGTTCAGGAGTATCCATGGCTTCAAGCTTGACGATGGCCAAAGTGCGAGTCACGGCCTTAGGAAAATCCACAAAAAGGAAAGGGAGTTCGATCGTTGTATTGATTTTTCCATCTCGAAGCTCGACAACCGAATCATAGCGAGAAAGCACATCAAAATCAGATAAATTAGTTGCATTAATTTCCATATCTCCTTGCTTGGGAGACAATAGAACAAATTGAATTCTAAATTGGCCATTAAACATTGGTCGAGGTCCAACGTCTCCACGAAACTCATGGCCAAAACTTAAAGAAGGCTCTAATTCAAGTTGATAAGACTTCACTAAAGAGAGTTCAAGAAATTCGTTTATTCTAAAGCCATCATCTTCGTTTCCTACAAACGTATAGCGCATTTTATCTACAACGAGACGAGGCTTCTCTTCTGTTGCGGCCCGCGGAGCAGGACCTCTTCGATAATCCCAGAAAAACTCCCCTTTGATCTCAAAGGGATTAATTCCATAATCTCTAAGCAGCACTTTGTCTCCATGCTGAAGAGTAAGGGTTCTCTTTTTCCACGAATTTTCAGTCATTAATCGAAATTGATCTTTATAGGCAAATTGAATACAACCTTGACCATCAACTTGGGTAGATTTCTTTTCAATTACCTTCTCATCACTTCTAATGACGACTTCAACAGATTGCCCTATAAGTCTATCCATTTTGATAAGTGATGACTTACTTTTGATACAAACATCGAGCTTTGAGATAAATTCCTGAACTTGAGTCGTCGAAGAATTCTTATTTGTAAAACCAACGAAACCGACTTTAAGATTTTCCAAACTCATGTTGTCATCTGCATCAGCTTTTCTTTCAGCAAGGACTTGTGAAGGATCGATATGTTCTAGATTAATGATGTTTCCATCATAAGGGTTGATTTGATACGAAACTACTTTTTTAAATTGGGGTGTGCGAGTAATTGAAATTTCTTTTGAGTATTTAGTAAATTGTAAATTCCCATTTTCAGGTACAGAAACTTCTTGTGACCAAAATAAACATCCAGATGCATCTGCATAGCTCTGTTGCCCATCAATCGTCATTTCAATTCCTGAAAGCTTACTCAAAGTAGCACCATCAACAAAACAGGCCTTAATCAGGAATCTTTTATGAGTAACGACAGAGGAATGAAGAGAATTCAGAGATAAGGGAGTCACACTTTCTACCGATAATTGATTCAGAACAAGCGAAGACTGCGCTTCTGTAGACAAATGGATTTTGTCTTTTTTATTTCCACAGGCAACCAGCAAAAAAGCCGATAGCAGAAAAATCATTTTTTTCGGTTGTACCGAAAAGCCCATAGGATCCCCTTTTTGATCTTGATCTTTTATAGCAAAGAATAAGGTCTATAAGTGAGATCCTGTGCTTTTTACACAGTGCAAGATGCCTATTGTATCAATGAGTTACACCTCAAAATCAAACCCTAACCTACTAAAATCTGGTAAGTTAAGTTTTTGTCAAATAAATTTTGAGGAGTTTCTCTAGGATCAGAAATGGATTCTGCTATAATGATCCAGCATTTCATGAGAAATGCATAGAAATTCATAGGAGGTATTCGTGCTCTTTGACGAAAATCTAAAGAATGAAGATATCAACATTGATTTTGCGGCCATCGACATTCAAGAAAGAAGTGAAATAGCGAAACTCTTTGATCGGCTGGAACGACTCTCTCCATCTCGCGGACGAATTTCATTTCAACTTGTAAAAGAAAATGATGTGTTTGTCTGTGCTCTCGAAATAAATGCACAAGGTTTTCAATTTGCAAAGTCGACTGTTCACGACGGAGCTCTCTCTGCAACCCAAGAAGTTCTTGGAAAGGCTTTCGAGGCCTTGACTGTTTGGAAGCAAAATCGTTTTGAACAAAATGAAGTCTAATGGCAAAAAATTATTCCGCAATTAAGTTCAAAGTCGCTGAAGATTTAGGTGATTGGATGGGGATTATTATCCCCATTTTTTTTCCCGAAGAAAATCGCTTTGAGTATAAGTTTCTCCATCATCAGGATCATGATGGCATAAGTATGATGACAAAGCTGATGACAGGAAGAGGACTTGAAGTCCTTTCGCAACCGACTCTAAAAGAAACTCAAGTTCCAGGTCGCAGACATAGAATGCAACTTCTCTCACAATTTATTCAACTGACAAAAAAAGGTAATTTAAAGTGGAAACATAAGATAGCAAAAACGGGACGTCCCGATTGCTTTGCCCACATCTATCTCGATAGAACAGGTACAAAAGATCTAGAGAAACTGGCAAAAGATAAAGAAGTCACTTTAACAACTTGGATGCTATATCACTTAGACTTAGTCATTTCCAAAAATTTATTAGATGAAAGCTCAGATCGAAAATGGGTACTCCCTCTTAATATGAGAACTCAAGCAACTCCACTTCAATCGGGAAACCATTCTGCTTCCATTATTTTGAATATAAAAAATAAATCGACACCTCAAGAAATGCATCAACAGATGCGAAATTTTCTCAAAGCTCAATTGCAATGGGGTTCTTCACTTTACAGCAACATGGCAGGACTAATTGGTTATCGGGGGACGCGATGGGTGGCAAAAAAGATAAAAGACGTAGGCACTGGTGTTTTTTCTAATCTTGGTCATTGGCCAGTAGGCCTCAATCAAGAAATTTCAGCAAGTCTCAAAAATGAAGCATGGGGTGTCGTTGCTCCTGCCTCACAAGTTCTCCCAGTGGCAGCAGCGATGATCATTTGGGATGGACAGATTTCTCTTACTCTTCAATTTCATCCGAGTCTCGAGGTATCCCCGCAACTTACTGAAACTCTCGCCTCTCAATGGATTCAGTCAGCACTTCGAGAAAACTATCAATTTCGACCATTTGAGCTAAATCTTATTCATTATGAAAACCTTTCAATTCCAGAGACTTAATCGCAGATTGGAAAAGCACTTCATTTATGGCAAGCTTTCCCATGTTAGGCCATAAGTCGGAGAGGATATTTTGAGCCATATAAATTATTTATCAGTTCCTAAGGTTAGCGGTATGTCCCGCCAGGAATTTAAAAAACAATTCATGGAAAAAAATCTTCCATGCATTTTAACTGATTTTGCAAAAGATTGGACTGCTCTTCAAAAATGGAATCCAGAATACTTCAAAAAAAGCTACGGCAATAATCAAGTCAAAGTTTATGATTCAACATTTTCTCAAGCAGGCTCTACTTATATGGGGAGCAAAGCGACTATGGGTTTTGGGGAGTATCTTGATAGAATCGCCCTAGGTGAAGATCTTCGCATGTTTCTCTACAATATTTTTTCAGATGCTCCTGAATTAAAAAATGACATTACTCTACCCCAAATTGTGAAAGGTCTTTCAAAAAGATTTCTATTCATGTTTGTTGGTCCGAAGGGAGCGATCACGCAAATCCACTACGACATCGACATGTCCCATGTCTTTCATACTCCTATTGAAGGTAGAAAACGCTTCGTACTTTTTTCTCCACAACAATCAAAAAAACTTTATAGACATCCTTTCACAGTCAGAAGCTATGTAGATGTCGATCAACCTAATTTTGAAAAATTTCCAGCTCTAAAAGAAGCCCAGGGTTATGAGATTTTCTTAAATCCAGGAGAGACGCTCTTTATTCCCGCTGGTTATTGGCATCATGTTGAGTATCTTGATGCTGGCTACGCAATTTCTCTCAGAGCTCCAAATCATTCACTGGGAGGAAAAATGAAAGGTGTTTACAACCTTTTAGTGATGCAGATTATCGATCGTTTTTTTAATAAGCTTTTTCCATCTCAATGGTTTAACTGGAAAAGTGCAAAAGCGCACAAGCTCGCTCAGGTCTAAGCCAAGAATAGAACAACCAACCATTTATTCTTCGAACTCTTTCTTGATCCCATAAATGTCACATATAGTAAAAAAGATCGTCGACCTTTGGCCTATGAAAGTTTGTCCAATATTGTCGACGATCAAGGTGAAAATTATCAACTCAGAATCAAGTTCAATGACCCCGAGATACAACACTAGAACTGAAATTGTTCTATACTAAAACTCCACTGCTCCTTTTGAGAATGTTGGCTTTGGTCATGGCTGAATATTGGTATTGCGGGACTTGAAAGTGGCGGGCATTGAATTCCTACGTAACCATAAGAAATATTCTGACTTTCATGGTGCCAAATCAATTTCAGAGGTCTCATGTTTATCGCGGAAAGTGAATTTCCCTCCCAGCGGATAAGCTTTCCTTCATTTAAAATTTCCGCTCCACTTATTTTAGTCCATCCTCTCAAACTCATTGTTGAATTCTCTAATTGAACATTAATCTTATCTATGGGAATTAATTTTTCTTGAGGCTGACTTGTAAGCATCTGGTAAGATGCTGAACACTTTCGAACGATAGACTGTCCTTCGCAAAGACCTTTTTGAATACGACCACCACCTACTTCACAAGGTTTTTGCCCAACCCATACAACATCGACCTCACGGCTTACCAGATGGGGCTTAAGCTCAGAAGAAAGCAGAGTAAGGTCAATTCTCTCCCAAGAATGCCCCCCCAAGCCCCTTAATCTAAAATCTTTAACGTCCATTTGATACTTCAAGAGTGTTTGTTTCTTAAGATTTCTCTTCTCATATGCAAATTCTGTATTTTGCTGATGATAGACAACTCCTTTTTCAATAATGGGAATTCCTCTTACAAGCTTTTCATTTTCATAGAGCTCTATTCCTGAATGAGGTGAAATAAAAATGTGAGGATTTACTTTCAATGAAAAAAGTTTCGGATTCATTGTGTTGGATACAATAAAATGAGCATAGTTCTCTTTTGCCTCATGCCAATAAATACTTTTTTGTGGAGTTTTCCATTCCGAGTCACTTAACACAAGCACAAAATCCCATTTCATCTTTCGATTTTTTACTTTGTCTTTATCCTCCTCACTCAATGTAAAGGTCCAGTGATATTGGCCCTGTGAAATTTGATTAACGACAAGATAAGAATCAAGCGGATGAACTTGCGCAGTAGACCAGTCGTAAATTCCTAGGTCTATTTTGGCACTCTGAAAAGTCAGAAGATCATTCAAATCCCAAGATAAAAAACCCTCCATTTCCAATTGAAGGATACTCTCTTTCCAAGCTTGCTGTTCAAGCATCCACCTCTCTTGAGTACTCATTTGAGGAAGAAGCAAGTACTGTTGTGGTAACGCAGGTGACGGTAGAATATGATAATCTGTAAAGTCTTGCTTACTTGTTTCAAAAAGGGTTGATTGAAAATCGACCTTCAACTCCATTTTGGTTTGAGATAATTTGAGACGAGGAAAGTTAAATTCCGAGCGGTCAAAATTTCTTTTGAGCTCTAAAGAGTTACTCAATCCGTCACCATCTTCGTCAGCGTCAGTGTCAATCATTTCAATATTCGAACTAGGACCTAGATACTTTGCGACTCTTTGACCGCATGAAGAAGTGAAAAGCAGAAAAAGAAGCAAGATAATACGTAAGCTCATTTGACCTCCAAATTGAAAGTTAGGAAAATTCAATGTGAAGGAAAATTGGCAAAGTGTCTTATTGAAAGAGACTTCAAAGTGTCAGTTTTTCATTTATGAAATGCTACCAAATAAAGTCTAGCTCAACAATCGCTGTATCTTTTCAAATTGTTTAGTTGAAACAGTCGTTCCTATATTCTTAACCTCTGCGGCCATTTGCCTCATTTGATTAACTCTTTCTTGGGATGGCGGATGAGTGCTCATCGCATCAGTAAATGAAGCAAGCATCTTATTCTGACTCTTCTTATAATCACGCTCCATCTCTAAAAGCCGATCATAGAAAAGTCCGACATGATCCTTGTCGTAGCCCGCTTTGTAGGCCACTCGAAAACCTATCCGATCCGCTTCCATTTCATCTTCTCGAGAGTTCGCCATAAAGCCAAATTTTTGAATGAGTAAACCACCTGCAACACCAGCTCCTGCTCCGTATAGGGCAGCTCTCGCAAGACACTCTCTGTCCTGCTTGCTACATAACATTTTTCCTAAACCAAATCCTGCTGCTCCACCGAGAAGGGCTCCAGCTGCTCCAAACAGAAGAGATTTGCTCTGCTCTTTTTTAGCCTGGGCCATGCGTTCCGCTGTATGACGGGCCTTAACATGTCCAATTTCATGTCCCACAACACCCGCCAATTCGGCTTCACTTTTCGCCATTTTAATCAAAGGAGCTGTAACAAAAATCGTTCCCGCGGGCAAAGCAAAAGCATTAACCATTTTAGTTTCGACCACTGTAAAATTATAATGATAAGGTTTTCCATTGAGATCATTTGCTGCGATCAACTTGTTTCCAAGTGAAGAAATGTAGTGTTGAACCTCTGGGTTATTATAAGCTGGATACTCTTTTCTTAATTCAGGAAGAGCTTCCTTCGTTAGTTGCCTTTCTTGATCTGGATTTAATGCAGCCTCTTGACCTGAATTATCACCTTCTCTTGTTCGGTGTTGAGTCTTGCTAGCGCAGGCAGTTAGCAATAAAGGAAGGCTTTGCAGAAAGGCACGACGACCAGACTTCGTCTCAATGAGTTTATTAAGCTCAATTTCTAACTTAGACAATGATTCTTTTGATTCCATATCTCTCTCCTTACAAAGTGCTATTTTAAGCACTTTTCAACAGGGATCAAGACCTCTATGCCCGAGTAAACTACTCCTGATAGAAGAATTGAGTACCTAAAGAGTTTCTTCCCCATCAAAATAAATTATTAACTTTTAGACTTAGGAATCGATATGAAATTGCTCTGCTCAACAGTCCTTTTTTTTACTTTAATTCAATCTTCAGTGGCAACTGTTGTTCTCAACGATAAAGATCTATCAACTCTCGATTTAAAAGAAATAAGAAGTGTTGCCCCCCAACTAAGTCCAGATCGAATAGAATTGAGCGACCACCCGACTCGAGGAACATCTATTCAGAGTTTCCTCTCTAAAAACGGACAACTACAAAAGATTGTAGAATTGCCATTTGCAGAGAATATAAATTGTAATGGATCATCAATTACACTTAATGCCGAACTTAGAAAAGATGGCTATTTCCAAATTAAGTCTCGCAAGAATTATTTTGTTCATGCTCAAGTAACTTGCGGTAAAATTAATAAACTTATTTTTGAATCAGCAAGTGATGCCGGTCAGGCCATCGGCATTTGGAATATTGCCTCGCTTGCACTTCAAAAATTTCTACAAATCAATCGAGATGCTTTCTGGAAAAAATCAATTACGATCAACTGGCCAGCTAGTGGCGACTACTATTCATTCAATACAGTAAATATTACCCGAGGCGATTATTGGGACGTTGTCGGTCATGAGCTTGGTCACGCCATTTACGATCAGGCAAATATTGGTTCCTTTGGGGGAGGCTCTCACAAAATTGATGAATGTTATTCACAAGCACTTGCCCTTTCTGAAGGCTGGGCATCTTTTTTCTCAGCATGGATAAGCATTGACCTCAACGATCCAGATGCTAAATTTGAATTTATGGTTCCTCGTCGTGCTCCCTTAAGAATTGAAACAATACCAAGTGATGTGTGCCCAGGTGAAAAGAATGAATGGCGAGTCACTGGATTTTTTTGGGACCTCATTGATCTTCATCAAGACGATGAAGATTTGAATGAGTCCTTCCAATTATTATGGGATAAAACTCTTAATAAGAAGGCTAAGACAACGAATGAAATCGCAGCGAATCTCATTAGTTTGGGACTTCCTCAAGCCCACATCAATGAAGCTTGGGAACTGAATTTTCTCATAACTCGTTAATGATAATCTACTTCTCCTTATTTTTCAGTCTTGTCCAAGCTCAAACGACTTTTATTTTTCATGAAGGTCAATGCTTTGAAGTCGATACAGAAACTTATGGCCAAAAGCTCGCAGCAAAAGTTCTCACTTCGAAATGCCGGCCAAATAAAGTCATCAAGAAGTGGAATCCCGATCAAACAGGAATTGATGGAACTTGCTATGAAGTCGATGAAGAAACTCAAGGACAAAAATATTTAAAGAAAGTCAATCAAAGCGAGTGTACTCCTCCTAATCATTACACTGAATGGATTACTCTTTCAGATGGTCAAGGAATCTGTCTACTTAGAGATAAAGCAACCAATGGCCAAACAGTCACAATGAAAACAGATAAAAAAAAATGCGTTTCGAAGCAATCAAGTTTTGTGTGGAAACCTAATGAGAGCAATCCCCTCAATGGGAAGTGCTATCAAGTTGACCCCGTAACAAATGCTATCATCAACACCAATGATCAAAATTGTCGCCCAAAAAGCCTATCCTATCTTTGGGTTCCCAATAAACGTAGACCCCTCGAGGGCTATTGTTATGAAATCGATGGAGTGAATGGTGTTGCTGGATATTCAAAAAGCACTAATAAAGAAGCCTGCAAGGCACGTGATTTAGGATTTCAATTTGACCCTACGTCAGGAGAATGCAGGCTCAATGCCGTTTCTTTAGACAATCAACCGATGCAACTGAAAGCAAACTTGAAAGATTGTGACACTCAAGAAAAAATAAAGATATTTATTAGAGAATCCCCCATCGCTGGGTCTTGCTACGAAATCTCAAAACAGGATCAAGGGCAGAGTTATAAAAAACTTCTTCCTGATGCTGAATGCAGACCCCCCGAAGGAAAATGGAGCTATCAAGTTTTGACCATTAAAAATGTGGCGAAGTGCTTTGCTTTACCGACCTCTGGATATGACTCCCAGTATATTGAAAGTGTTGATATCAATTATTGCCAAGAGAAAACTTCAAAGTATCGATGGCAACTAAAAACTGATGGTCGCGGCGGACAATGCTTTCAATCAATAGCTGTTGGTGACAAAATTTTTGAACAAACGACTTCAATTGAAAAATGTAAAACCTCTGAAATCTATCAAACGTGGTATAACTTTGGCGATTTTGACGGTGGATGTTTTGAAGTCGACAAAAAAAGTGGTCCTCAAGGATTTTTTAATCAAATTGACTCGAAGTTTTGTAAGCCCATTTTTACAAAATTTATTTTTGTTAAAAACTATGGAAAGCTCGGTCAATGTTTTGAAGTTGACGAAGAGACCATGGGAAAGAAATATCACCGAAAAGCAGGAATTGGGCCTTGCAGAGAAAATCTTAAAACTGGACCACTTTGATGGTGTTCAGAAAATATCAATCGCTCTTTCATTTTGTTATTTAGTGCTAAGTTGAGCCATTCTTTTCAATGACTTAAATCCATTTCTATCAACTTTAAATTGCTTCATCTAAGGCATGATTCG
>Ga0210050_1000347_pt1 | contig 61382 bp, 67 predicted proteins | sample CryGey132114_all_FD_185463 | JGI IMG/M metagenome (GOLD analysis project Ga0210050, IMG submission 185463) | Groundwater microbial communities from aquifer - Crystal Geyser CG22_combo_CG10-13_8/21/14_all (SPAdes) (version 2) | ecosystem: Environmental > Aquatic > Deep subsurface > Groundwater ... | reverse complement strand
CCATTTACCACCTCCTGAGAAACAGTAAATATATCATATATATCAGTAGTTTAACATCATTTTAATAGTATTATTTCGACCTATTTCCATAAATAAAAAACATGCTTTTAAGGGTGCGGAATGTCGGGTTAAAAATAGCAATCTGATAGTTACAGCTTGGCATGGTGAGGAGCTGATAGGTATTGCGCGTTCGATGACGGATTTTCATTATGCCTGTTACCTTTCTGACTTGGCGGTTCATAAAAAATATCAAAGGGGTGGCATAGGAAAGAAACTTCAAGTCAAAACTCAGGAGCAATTGGGACCGAACTGCAAGTTGATTCTGGTTGCTGCCCCTGACGCCAACTCCTATTACGAGCATATTGGTTTTACAAATAACCAAAGGTGTTGGATTCTTGAGCGTAATACAAGCATCAGCAGCTAACCGGGCGCTCCATCCGACCGCTCAACCGCCGCGCGGTTTCGTGTCGGCTGAGCTTGGTCGTTGGGCAACAAGAGAGCTTCGCACCGGAGTAGCGCATGACTAAGACCACATCGACTTACTGGAACGCATTAGACCCATCGAGTCGGAGTCGGTGGACACCGATCAAAGGGCTAGAGAAAATCGCCGAAGAACTCACTTTGAGTATCGATCCAGTCACCGGTGAATACACCAGATTGACGCGCTTTCTTCCAGGGGCTGATACAATCTCACTCGGTGGGAAGACGCACCCGTACCCCGAGGAGGTGTTTATTGTGAGCGGGCGCCTCTATGACAAGGCATTTGATATGTGGCTGGAAGCAGGGCATTACGCAAGCCGTCCCCCGGGAGAGATTCATGGACCATTTAAAACCGATGTAGGGTGCGTTGTATTGGAGGTGTCGTTTCCTGATCGCCTAGGTGATGGCATTGTCGCCCAACACTGTGCTCCAAGGGACGCGTCGTAAGCGGCTCGCCCCTGAAGTAAAATCAATCGTGTCTGACTCCATTGATTTCAACAGGAGGTTGTCATGCGTGATTTGCAAAAATATATCAGTAATCGGCAGGCTATAGATTCCGCCTTCGGAGAAAACTACGAAGACGACTACCACTCTTTTAAAATTGGAGTTCTTCTTCGTCAAGCCAGGGAAGCCTCGGGGTTAACTCAAGAAGAAATTGCTGAAAGGTTACACACAAAAACGTCAGCCATTTCAAGAATTGAAAACCATTCAGAAGATATAAAACTATCCACCTTGGAAAAATTCGCCTCAGTTCTTGGTCGAAAGATTGAGGTTTCGATTGTATAAAGCAGTGAACAAGCGAGATAATTCAGCTTGTGATAGCAACACTACGAAAGAACACAAAGGATCAATCAATAAACGATGAATGAGCTGAAAAGCATCGGCTACAGCGACTGGTTCCAGCATCGGGCGGATGATGAGAAAATAGCCGCGCATGGTATTGCCCGTGTCGTTTCTGTGCATAAAGATAGCTATACCGTCACCAATGGCGGGGAAGAGGTGTTTGCTGAGCTGTCAGGCAATCTGCTTTATGGCACTGAATCGGCCAGTGACCTGCCGACCACGGGCGACTGGGTATATGCCGATTTTTTCGATGATGATAGCCATGCCATTATCTATGGCGTGTTCCCGAGAAAAACACTGTTGAAGCGAAAAACAGCCGGAAAGCTGGTTGATGTACAGTTGATCGCGGCAAACATTGATGTTGCCTTCATTATGCAATCGTTGAATGACAATTTTAATCTGCGCCGCCTGGAACGTTATCTGGTGATGGTCAACGAAAGTGGCATTGAACCAGTGGTTCTGCTGAGTAAGTGCGATTTACTGGCCGAAGACGATGTTAACGCATTCAGCAATCAGGTGCTGGCTATTGCGCCGCAAACGCGTGTGATGGCATTCAGTAATGTGAACCGGGAGAATCTTGATTCGATTATTGGCTTATTAGAGGCCGGAAACTCCTATTGTTTACTCGGTTCATCCGGCGTGGGTAAAACGACTTTGCTCAACAGCATCATCGGTCATGAGGTGTTTGAAACCCGACCGGTCAGCCATATGCAAAGCAAGGGCCGACATACGACAACGACGCGTCAACTGGTTCGTCTGAAAAACGGGGCGATGATCATCGACACGCCGGGCATGCGAGAGCTGGGCAGCTTGTCCGTTGATGATGGGCTGGATGAAACCTTCTCGGAAATTCTGGCGCTTTCTCAAAACTGCAGGTTTGCCGATTGCTCTCACAGCAATGAAAAAGGCTGTGCAATTCTGGCTGCGATCGAAGCCGGAGATCTGTCCGGGCCACGATATCAAAACTATCTGAAGATGAAAAAAGAGTCCGAATTCAATCAAATGTCCTATCTGGAAAAAAGGAAGAAGGACAAGAACTTCGGCAAGATGATTAAATCAACCCTGAAGCATAAGAAGAAATCATAAAAGCCCGGCAATCGTATTTATGCCACACAGTCCATGACAGATGAGGCCGGATACCGGGAGGCTGCATTGGGCAGATTCATTGCAAAGGGAGCTAACCTGATGCCGCGCAGCTGCACCTGAATGTGTTTTCAAATCTTATTTCGGGCACGAAAGCGTGGATGGAAAAAACAATTTGGGACATAGTTCAGCAAAGAATGAATTATTAATTTCTTAGGCGTTATTCCGGGTTAATTCGCTCAGGTATAAAAAAGGATGGTCTACACATGTTGGCGGAATTGCTGTCATGAAGCTGAGGATGCCTGAATGAAGGTGATAGCTTCCTACAATATCAAGGGTGGTGTCGGTAAAACAACCACAGCTGTGAATCTGGCCTGGCTGGCCGCCTCACAAGGTAAACGAACGTTGTTGTGGGATCTTGATCCGCAGGGGGCGGCGGGATACTGCCTGCGAGTGAAGGGTAAGGGGCACGGTAAAAGGCTATTGAAGGGGAAATCCGATGCCGGGGATGTTATTCAAAACACGAATTACGTCGATCTTGATCTGTTGCCTTCTGATTTTTCCTATCGGAATGCCGATGTGCTGTTGCATGAAGAAAAATATCCGCTCAAGCGTTTACAAAAGGTTATCAAGCCATTGAAGCATGACTACGACATCATCATCCTGGATTGTCCACCGGGGTTGACGCTGCTTTCCGAGGCGGTGTTCCGGGCTTCTGATGCTTTGCTTGTGCCTACATTGCCATCCATTCTTTCGTTACGTTCATTGAAGATGCTGTTGGAGTTCAGGAAAGAAAAATCGCTTAAGGATTTGCAACTATTTGCGTTTCTGAACATGGTGGATCGCCGCAAAAAACTGCACAACGATGTGCTGAATTCGCGGCTCCGCATGAAGAGCTGGATGCTGGAAGGTTATATCCCCTATGTCAGCGAACTGGAACAGATTGCCGAGCGACGTGAACCTGTTTTCGTTTATGCTCCCGGCGGGCGCGCTGCTGAGGGGTATCGTGAACTGTGGAACGAAATCAATGAATGGCTGGGGTTGACTTTGGGCTCCTGAGTTCGTGCGCTAGCATCCATTGCCGGGGCATGATGCCCTGCATCAATCTAATCCGGTCAAAATTTTGGTATCAGAATACAAGCCCAAATCACTGCAATATTGATCAACGAGATTAACACGGCGGCACTACCGATATCCTTGGCGCGTTTGGAAAGCGGGTGTTTTTCCTGTGAAACACGATCAACAATCGCCTCAATGGCTGAATTGACCAGCTCGATAATTAACACCAGTAGCAGCGAAAAAATCATCAGTGCCCGTTCCACTCCCGAAACATCGAAGCAGAATGCCAGCGGCAGCAAAATGACACACACCACCAACTCTTGCCGGAAAGCAGCCTCGTGCACGCAGGCAGCGCGCAGGCCATCTATCGAATATGACGTGGCATTGAATATTCGTTGCAGACCACCGGTGCTTTTTTGAGGATGAGGATTCATAGCCTTGAACCATAATCAGTAGATGGCGGATTTGCCAGATTCAGCTTTGATGAATGTTTGGTGCTGCTCAGAAGTCAGAAGTTTGTGGCTGGGAGGCTGTCCGAGAATAGAAGAATCTGTTGTGGAAAAGCGGATATGGGCTGACATCGCCGAAGAATAAAGTGAACCATCCTGTCCGGTTCGAAAGTAGCCCGGGTTATGCCGAAGGTGTTGGGTATTGGATTTTATGCGCTGGACGTTATGAATCACTGGCCATAGGTTGTTTCCACTGGTCAGCGTCAGACTTCAATTCGAAAGGTAGCGGACTGTATTGAGCAAGGAGTTGAATATAAAACATCATTCTTTACTGCTGCGTTTGATGATGCTTGCCTTGCTGAGTGTTGCCATGCTCGGTATTCATACCACAGGAGCCATAGCGATGGATTTGCAATCGGCCAAGGCTGCCGGAAAAGTCGGTGAACAACCGGATGGTTATCTTGGGATGGTTGCCAGTGCGCCGGGTGTTTGAAGTGCTGCTTTCCGATATTAACGGCAAACGCCGCGATGCTTATAAGCAAATAGCCATTAAAAATGGCACAACATTGCAGGCTGTTGAAACACTTGCCGGTGAAAAGGCCATGCAAAAAACACCATCCGGCCAATATATCAAGGATGCATCCGACAACTGGGTGCAAAAATAATACCGATATGCAAGCAAACGCTGAACCTAATCCCGCAAACAACTTTCTGGCAGCCCATGCCGGCTTGTTGATAAGCAGCTTCCGTCGTTTGACGGGCAGGGATCTGGTATGCTGTGAAGAACCCGCCAGTGATCTGCCCCGCGCATTGTTTGAAGCACCGTTTGCCGTGCTTTCGCACACCACTGATGCCGATCCTGTGTTTAATTATGCCAATCAGACCGCCATGCAATTGTTCGAGATGGATTGGCAAACTTTCACGCATTTACCATCACGGCATTCTGCCGAACCGCTGGCACGGGAAGAGCGCGCAAGATTATTGGAACGGGTTACGTGCAATGGTTTTGTGGATGATTACAGGGGTGTCAGAATCTCCGCTACCGGTAAACGCTTTTTGCTTGAGGAAGCAACCGTCTGGAACCTGATTGATGAAGATGGTATCTATTGCGGTCAGGCAGCGGCCTTATTCCGATGGTCAGGGCTGTAACAAAACGGTTTTTTAAATATTCGGGTTAACACTTCAAGGGGATATCTGCGATGGAAGTAACAACGCTGCACTCAGCCCGGATTATTCATGAATCGTTGTGGACAAAGGGACAAGCAAGACGCAACAGAATTTATGAGTAATCCGGGTTAGAGTCCCCGGTAGGGATCTGTAAACTTTGATGCGGTAGAGGAATCTGTTGAATGGCCGAAATATCCGGCTTATAGACGTAAGCCTAAGTTACCAAATAATAGTTTCACCACAGGTATATTGTGATGCGCGATGGTATACAGCGCATCTGGACTTCGGGTAAATCAACTTGCGTGAAAATGCGACAATTTGTCACACACACATTCCGGGGCATTTGTATATCTTTCGTGGCCAGAGAAAAGGCAGATAGTTACTGTGGTTGCCGGGCGAGAATGCCTTATATTCAGATAAAAGAGGCATCGATGTTTATTCAAGGCTCCGTTGATGAGATGGTTGGAACCTATAATCTGAAACGCTTGTTTGTTTTCAGAACTGCCGTGATCGCCAGTGAGCTGGCGGCGATAGGTCTGGCTGTGTACTGGCAGGCTGCGAAGTTACCGCTTACCTTCATGTTCTCGGTGATCGGGGTTTATAGCCTGTTTAATCTGTATGTGTGGATGGGTCTGCGTAAAAAATCTTCGGCTTCCGCCAATGAGTTTTTTTTGCATCTGGTTCTGGATGTGCTGGCTCTGGCATCGCTGCTCTATTTTGCCGGAGGTTCGAGCAATCCGTTTGTCTCCCTGTTTCTGCTGCCGCTGGTGATTGTGGCGGCAACATTGCCCAGGCGATATGCATGGGGTATGGCAGCGGTGACGCTCGGTTTTTATACCCTGCTGATGGTCATTAATGTGCCACTGACGCAGAAGATGACAGATCATACACATGACAACCTTGCCGGGCACACTATGGCAGCAACAAAAGACTTCAGTCTGCATGTGCTGGATATGTGGTTCAGCTTTCTGCTGGCAGTCGGACTGATTCTTTTCTTTGTCGTTTCCATGGCTGAAGCACTGCGCCAGCGTAATCAGAAGCTGGCCGAGGCGCGTGAGAAACACCTGCGTGATGAACATATGGTTTCGCTGGGCACACTGGCAGCCGGTGCGGCCCATGAGCTGGGTACGCCACTGGCGACGATGGCTGTGCTGACCAAGGAGATGGAGCAGGAGTACAAACAGCAGCCGGAACTGTTGGAGCAGATTGAGATTCTGCGTTCACAGGTCGATCGCTGTAAAACCATACTGGGTCAGATCAGTGCCAGAGCCGGCCAGATCAAGGCCGAAAGTGGGCATAGTGAGGATGTGAAAAATTATCTTCAATACTGCCTAAGTCGCTGGGATGAACTGTATCCGAAGACGGCAATATCAGTGAGTTTGAAAGGCTGCGATCCGGCCCCGTTCATCGTGGTGGATGAAACGCTGAATCAGGCGATTATTAATGTATTGAATAATGCCGCTGAAGCATCGCCTGAACGAATTGAACTGAGGGCTGTCTGGACTCACTCTGAATTGGATATTGAAGTGCGTGATTTTGGTGCCGGATTGAGTCCGGCTGCACTGAAAGAGCTTGGAAAACCATTTTTTACTACTAAGAAAGATGGTTGTGGTCTGGGCTTTTATCTGGCACAGGAAGTGGTGCGCAGACTTGGCGGAGATGTGAGTCTCACCAATCACAGGGATGGTGGAGCCTGTGTTTTAATCAGCCTGCCACTGCAAAAGCTATTAGCGGAGTAGATGATGGAATCAAATGGTGATCTGCCTAACCTGCTGCTGGTCGATGATGACACGCTGTTTTGCCGTGTTCTTTCATCGGCGCTGGAAAAGCGCGGTTTTGCCGTACGGGTATCGCATAATGTGGCCGATGCTATCGGGTTGATCGGTGATGCAGCGCCCGAATACGCCGTTGTTGATCTAAGTATGCCGGGAGACTCCGGTCTGGTGTTGGTCGAAAGGCTGCATCAGATGGATGAACATACGCGTATTGTTGTGCTCACCGGCTTCGCCTCGATTGCCACGGCGGTGGAGGCAATCAAGCTGGGAGCCACGCATTATCTGGCTAAACCGGCTGATGCGGATGAAGTACTGGCAGCGCTGGGCAGGGAATGTGGTGACACTGCGGCGGAGATTTCCGAACAGCCGATGTCCACCAGGCGACTGGAGTGGGAATATATACAGAAGGTGTTGATGGAGTGCGACGGCAATATCTCGGAAACGGCCAGAAAGCTCGGCATGCACCGACGCACCTTGCAGCGAAAGCTGGCCAAGCGCCCATCCAAATCCTGAAGCGATCTCTTAAGGGTGGTGGCGGCAGGGCTTACGGATAGCATGAAAGCAGACCTGTCCGGAGGCTTTTTGATTGAATCCGCGAATCTATAAAACCGTTTACATGTTTCATTATTTTTCCCGTTATGCGTGGTCAGGCGTGGCTTCGATCATTGTGAACCCATAGCTATTCCAAACTGCGACAATCTGTCGCGCGACAATTTGCCTAATTTTCACATTGCCTGACCTCCATAGTCTTCGCTCCGAATTTCAGGGGGAGAATCATGGAAATCACTGAACTGATTGAGAAAGGTGGGCCGGTTATGTGGGTGCTGATCGGATATTCCGTTGTGGCTGTTGCTATTGTCGTGGAACGGCTGATTCATCTGAACCTGTTGCCCGGAATCAGCGGTGATCTGGACGACCTGTATCAGACAAACGGTAAACGTATTTCGCCGGAAGCGGCCATTGCTATCGGGGTTAAAGAGGCTGCGGCTCAGGGTGTGAAGGATCTGGCGCGTGTGGCTTCGCGTATCGGCAGTGATCAACTGGCGCGAATGGAGTCCGGCCTGCGTACCCTGGCATGGCTGGGTAATACGGCTCCGCTGTTGGGGCTGTTCGGTACCATTACCGGTATGATCAAGGCCTTTCAGGTGATCGAAGCGGCCGGTGGCAAGGTGGATGCGATGGTGCTTGCCGGCGGCATATGGGAAGCCATGGTGACCACCGGTGCCGGGCTGGCCGTAGCTATTCCGGTGCTCTTTCTGCTGCATTTTCTCGAAGGGCTGGTGGATAAACGCGCGAGGTCGATGCAGCGGGTGGCTTCAATGCTTATTGAGCGCTTGCCGCATACACCTGAAAACAGCCCCCGCGACCAGATAAAACACAGGGATTCTCTGGCTCATGCAATTTGAGGGGACTCGCAGAAGCGGTCAGGCCCCGAACCTGACACCGCTGATTGATATTGTTTTTTTGCTGCTGGTCTTTTTCATGCTCACCGCCCATTTCGTCCGTGATGAGGGGCTGCCGATTGAGTTGCCGGAAGCGGCCAGCGCAGTGTCTATTGAAGAGCAGCATCCGCTTGAAATCAAAATTTCCAACACCGGTCTGATCAGCGTGACAGATCAGTTAATTGCTGTGGAAAACCTGAGCGACTATTTGCGTCCACTGCTTGCAGGGAAAACTGAAAAACGGGTGGTGATTCGTGGAGATAAAGAAACAGGTCTTGATGATTCGGTAAACGTTATCGATGCGGCCCGTCTGGCTGGCGCTACAGGTGTGGATATTGTTACTGAGCAGCCGCAGCGACCATAAGATGAAGACGATGGCGTTACCAGCAGATGGCTTTGGCAGCAACACCATTCGCTACGGTGCGATTGGACTGTCATTGCTGCTGCACGGTTTGCTATTTGCCGGTTTCGGCGGGATCACTGCAAATACGCAGTCGCCGCAGCCCAGCCCTTCGGTCACTCGCCTGAGCTTTCTGGCTGCTGCGCCGAAGCCGATGGCTGCTGCCGATATTGTGCAGGAGATCGAACCAGAAAAAGTCGAACTGAAGCCGGAGCCGGAGCAGAAGCCGGAGCCGGAGCCGGAGCCGGAGCCGGAGCAGAAGCCGGAGCAGAAGCCGGAGCAGAAGCCGGAGCAGAAGCCGGAGCAGAAGCCGGAGCAGAAGCCGGAGCAGAAGCCGGAGCAGAAGCCGGAAGCTAAACCGGCTCAACAGGTGGTAAAAAAGGCGCGCAATAAGCCTGTTGAATCTGTCCATGAGGTGACAAATCAGCAGCTCAGTGAAGCTGTTTCAGTAGCGGTACAGCAGCAGGTAACAGCTGCAGCGCCGCCGCAACTGGATGAGGGACGGATAGAGCGGGAAACCGAGCGTTATCTTGCCGAGGTAATGGCGCATATCGAGCAGCATAAATGGTATCCGAAAGCTGCACGCAGGCGCGGCATTGAAGGTGAAGTGCACGTTCGTTTCACACTGCATCCGGACGGCACGGCCCGGCAGTTGATTGTGGAGAACGGCCCGGATCTGCTGTTGGCAGCTGCCCGCGAGGCGGTGGAGAAAGCGATGCCGATGCCTGCACCACCGGCAATCATTCACTGCCCGCTCGAATGTGAGTTTCGTATGCAGTTTAACCTGAATGCATCCTGATTATTTTATTCAATAACAGAAGGAGAGATGATGAATTTTAAGATGAAACAACATGTGGCAGGCGCCGCATCTGTAATAACCATGCTGCTGAGTGCCAATGTGGTCACAGCCGAAGATATGGGGCTGATGCATGTGGACTCCACCACCATTGATGACCGTTTTGAATCCAAGCGTGGTGAGCCATCCAATATTTCAATGATATCCGGAGACAAGGTGGAGAAGGCGCACACCGAGAATATCCAGCAGGTTCTCAATGCTATTCCGGGTGTGACTACCGAGTTACAGAGCCAGGATTCGCTGAAGATTCATATTCGAGGTGTGGAAAACCAGCGTTTCATGGGGGAAAACCGGGTGTGGCCGTGGTGATTGACGGTGTCCCCGTGTTTGAACGGACAGGAAGCGTTAATATCAATATGGATGATATTGAATCGATCAAGGTGATCAAGGGTGGTGCATCCTACCTGTTCGGTGAGGATGCGCTGGCTGGTGCCGTGATTATTACCACCAAACGCGGTGCGAAGATGGCTGGTGGCAGTATTTCTACCGAGGCTGGCAGCTTCGGCTATAAACGCGGTATGGCACGCGCCGGTTTTGCCAATGACAAGCTCTCCGGACACGTGCAGGTCAGTCGCCGCGATGCCAAGGGATACTATTTTCAGGGCGACTACAAGGCCGATTATCTCAACGGCAAATTGCAGGGCTACCTTTCTGACTCCAGCGATCTTACCTTTGGCTGGGAAGTGGCCAAGCGCTTCAAGGATAGTCATGGCACGGTGACAGGTGTGACGCAGGCAGCCATTGACCCGACCAGCGTGAATGGCAGCGATTATGCCCGCCACTACAATGTTGATCTGGGTAAATTCTACCTGACCTATGCCAACGATATCACTGAGACCAGTAACCTGATGCTTAATCTCTACCAGTTTGGTGACCATACCAGATTCTGGACCGCCCCTGTGCGTTTTGATGCAGCCGGTGCAGCTGTTACGGATGTGAATGCCTATAGCAACAATAATGACTACAAGCAGGTGCAACGCGGCCTGAAGGGTGAGTGGCGCGCCAGTGGTGAGCATCTCGGCTGGCTCGCTGCAATCGATCTGCGCGACAACAGCTACAAAAATAGAGTGAATGTGTTGCAGAGCTACCGTGCAAGTCCGAGGGCGCCGGTAGTGGCTGCGGGTACTCTGTCGGCTGACAATAAAACGAATGAGAGTATGTTCGCCGGTTACGGTGAGCTGAAGTTCCGACTTGCAGACGGCTTTAGCGCGACCATGAACGGACGTTTCGATCACATCAAGCTGGATTACAATGACTACCTGCCAACGGCAACAGCCTTAAATCTCTCCAAGAGCTTTAATGTCGGCTCGTGGCGTGGTGGGCTGAATTATGATGTCAGTGATTCGTTATCACTCTACTCCAATGCTTCGACCGGATTCCGTGCTCCGACTATCAGTCAGCTCTTTGCCGGCACGATCAACTTGAACGGATCTGTTGCAGCCAATCCGAACCTGAAGCCGGAACAGGCGATTAACTATGAGATCGGCCTGCGCGGCAAAATTGATCTGGTCAGTGGTTTGGAGTGGGATATCGCTGCTTTTCAGATCGATCGCAAGGATTTCATTCTTAATGTGGCCGGTCAGTATTCTGCTCCGGCGACCGGTGTGACAGATCAGTACCGGAATATCGGCGGCATACGTAACCGTGGTGTCGAGCTGGCAGTAAAGAGCGACCAGGAGCAGTTCTTCTCGATGGATGTCGCTTATACATTGCTGGATGCGAAGTTTACTAATTATAGTAATTTCAATTTGCAGATGGGGCCACGTGGCAGACAGACGGTCGTACCTTACAACAACACAGGCAAAGCCGTCCCACGAGTATCTAAACATAAGCTGTTTGTGGCTGGTCGCGTTAAACCAATTTCCGGCTTCACATTAAGCGGTGAGATGAATGCTCAGACCTCCTATTTTGCTGATGAGATCAATCAGGAGAAAATAGGCGGTCATGCCGTATTTGATCTGATAGGCAACTACGATTTCTCTGTCGGGGCTAACAAGGCGGTGAAATTCAATCTCTTCGGACGAGTCGATAACCTTTTTGACCGCACCTATTTCAACACTGCGCATGGTACAAACGACAGCAATGGTGATCTGACTTACAACGCACAGGACCTCTCGATTGTGGTCAATCCGGGACGCCGCTGGACTGCCGGTATCACGGCAACTTTCTAATTCGGGCTAAATACATTCAACAAGGAGAAAATGATATGAACAAGATGACAAAGCACATGATAATAGCTGCCATGATGGTTGTACTGCCGGTCAGTGCCATCGCCTGTGAGACCAAAGGGGTGAAGTCGCCTGCCTGTACGTTGGATGGCCATGGCTCCTATCACGGTAAACAGGGGCACAATGCTATTCCGGGCAGAACTCCGGATTATCTGCGCAATATTCTTAAGGGCGCAGATCGTATCGGCCTGAACGGGAAACAGCGCACCATGATCGGTGAGCTGCTGGTAGAAGCCGAGAGTGATGCGGCGAAAGCGCATGCCGAGGCAGAGGTTACAGTTGCCGAGTTTAAATTACGCCTGCACTCCGGCTCGCTGAGCGACAAAGAGGTGAATGCCTACACGAAGAAGATGGGCGAGCTGCGTGCCGCACAACTTGCCGCTAATCTGAAAGCATCGGTTGCCGCTTCACGTCTGCTGTCGGATGAGCAGAAGGCGAAGCTATACACCTCCAAAAAGTACGACTCTAAAAAGTACGACTCTAAAAAGAGCGACTCCAAATGAGAGGCGTATGGCTTGCAGGCGTGTTGGCGGCCATGGCAGTGATGCCGTGTCCGGCTGCTGCCGCCATGCACTGGGCACCTGCGCCGGTGGAGCATGAAAAGGGCCATGGCGGTCATGACAGAAGTGCTGGTAAGGCATTTGTACTGGTTGACGGGGAGGGGGCAAACCTCACGCTGATCAATCCGAAACTGCTTGAGAAACCTCTGGCTTCAGAGGGAAGCAGCGTGACGCTTAAAGCAACCGGTATGGGCAACTACCACGCGCTGCTGGCACGGCGCAGTCAGGCCGGGCTGCAGGAGTCGGCAATCCGTTATCATTATATGAATGGGAAGCCATCGGGCACGTCACCCTCGCTTTTGATTGCTCACGAAAAGTCGGCGCTGGAAATTGTACCGGATCCTCTGGCACGTGAGCACTGGCGCTATTACGCCAATACTGATGCTCGCTTTATCGTCCGCTTTCAGGGAAAACCGCTTGCAGGTGCAACTGTCATGATGGCGACCACCAACGGAACGACTGTTGGATTTATGGCTGATGCTGACGGCAACCTGAGTATACCGCTTCCTGAAGATTTTGCAGAGGTGAAAGCGGGGCGTGCAGATAACCGGCCTGCCGAATTCGTACTGACGGCAAGTCACCATGATGGCGACAGCCGGTTTGTCACCACCTTCTCAGCTGCCTATCACGTCAACCCCGAACAGTGGCAGTCCACCGGACTGGGGCTTGCCACGGCCGGTGGCGGCATGCTGCTCGGTGGCGTGATGATTTGGCGAATGCGCCGTCGTAAGGAGGATAAGTAATGCCACTCTGGAAAAATCTCTCTGTCATCCGCAAGGGCGTGCAGCTTCTGGCGTTTCTCTTTCTGGTCTACGGTTCGGTCTTTGTCGGTTTCTATTCTGCCGATAAAATTTCCGGTGCGTTTCCTGCGCTCTCCTGTGCCTATGATGCAAAAACGGCTGACTACTGCGTTCTGATTCCACTACAGCATCAGTTTGGTCACAGCGTAGGACGGGCTCTTGCTGCAGGCACATTCACACTGAGTCTGCTGCTGCCGATTCTGACAACGCTGGGCACTTTCCTGATTCTCTTCGTGTTGCTGAACAAAGCCTTCTGCGGCTGGCTCTGTCCACTTGGATTCTTCCAGGAGGTCATGGGCATGATCGGTCAAAAGTTGCGTTTGCATCGCACAGAGTCGCTGGATGATAAACTGGTGGATCGCATTCGGCCTGCCAAATGGCTGATGCTGAGCTTGTTGGTGATTCTGTTTCCACTGGCCTCAGGATTAGGTTTTGTCGGCCAGGAGCTGGGTGATCCGTTCTGTAAAATCTGCCCGAGCCGCATTTTAACAACTCTGGCAGCCGGGCAGCTCAATCAGCTCTATATCGATACCTCGTCAATCGGTTATATGATCCTCTCGATCATTGCCGACACGCTGTTCGGTCTGGTTCTGGTACTCTCATTGACCATGCGTCAGCCCTTCTGCCGTATCTGCCCGATGCTGGCGCTGCATACGCTGTTCCGTAAAGTGGGGTTGGTGAAGCTGGTGAAAAACTATACCTCGCGTTGCGATAAGTGTGGTCTCTGTGCCAAAGCCTGCCCGATGGATATTCGCGAGATTCACACCTCCAAAGAGAAGGATATTCTTATGCCTGACTGCACACTGTGCGGGCGCTGTGTGGAGTTCTGCCCGGACAAGGGTGTGATGGCGCTTAAATATGCGGTGATTCCGATCAAGGTATCCGATCCGTACTATTTCAAGGAACGTAATCGTGCTCAAAAAGTCTGGGAGGGTAAGAAAACAACAGCCCGCCAGTCGAAAAAGAGCTGAATGTGGAGGTGCTGTTTTCCTCCATGCTGGCGACATTCATCATCGGCCTCTCCTTCGGGGCCGGTGCATGTATGTTTACCTGTATTCCAACGCTGGGTGTGATGTTGCTGGCGCAGGATATCGGAGCCAAAGAGACCGCATTGCAAACACTACGCTTTAACCTTGGCCGCATGAGTGCGTATATGTTGCTGACAGCAACATCCGGATTCATCGGCGCATCGCTGGTTGGTATGCTGAAGGTAAGCCATGCTAACTATATCTTTGCAGTCATGCTCTTTATCTCCGCTATATTGTTGTGGTACAAGGGTAAAGTAAGCGCTTGCTCGACTGCCCGGAACAAGCAACTCAGGGCAGGATTGTTTGGTATCGGTTTTTCTTTGGGGCTACGTCCCTGTGCACCATTGGCGGGTGTGATGGCTGCATCGGGTGTAACCGGCTCAGCCTTATATGGGCTGCTGCTAGGGCTATCATTTGGAGCCGGGGCCATTGTCATACCGCAGCTTGTGTTCGGGTACGGGCTGGGTAGAGCTGGAGCCGAAATCCGTTCCCAACTCAGGGGTAGGCAACAACAATTAGCACGAACAGGAGCTTCGATTCTGGCTTGTGTGGGTGTTGGTGTAGGGATGGGGTGGATTACTTTATGAATGCGCAATAAGCAGGCTTTGATTTGCCGGGTGTTTGGTATGGCATCATCGCGGTATAAATAAAAAACTCTGTTCCGGACAATGAGCAGCCATTCATCTCACGTTTACTTTCTGCGCGACAAGTAGATAAGGAGACTGCCAAAGGCCATGGGTAGCCCGGAAATCAGCAGAACGGTTAAAAGATCGTAGAAATTAAATGCGGCAACGACAAGGAAAAAACCTCCGCATGTCCCTGATAGCGTAACGATCAGCCAGCCAACGATCTCTAGTGCTATTTGCCAACCACTGCGTGGTTCACTGTTGTTGGTTGCCGGTTCCGGCTTTTTATTTTGCATGTTGGTCTCCCTGTTTGATTTCAAAGCGATGAAAAAGATTCCGCGTATCGAAGGGGATGATTCTGCCGTCATCGGTGACGAAGTGGATGCAGGAGCGTTTGACACCGCCAAGGCAGAAGTTGAAACGATCCATGAACTCGACGATGACGACGCGGAATACAGCATCATAGCCCAATCTGGCCGGAGCGGAGATTTGCGGCAGGCAGCAAAGTAGGGCGTGCAGCTTCTCTTCGCCCGCATCGCCGATGCAGGAGAGTGAAAGCAGCTCATTGATCCGTTGGCGCAGATGGGGGAAACGCTCGAAGCTGATGCTGTTGGGCAGTGTGCGCAGTAGTTCTTCGCGTGGAATCATGCTGGTCAATGGTGTGAGCCCATCTTGCTGACGCAGGCCGTAGCCGATGCAGATGGATTGCGGATTGCAGGGCAGCGGAATCAGATCCTGTTCCGAGAAATAGTCGCTCTGTTCGATAATGCCACGCCTGATCTGGCTGAGGGTGATACGTTCGGACTGCCGGTAGTTGTCGTTGCGCCCACAATCCTGAACCGTTTGAAACGTCACGCCGCGTACACAGTTCCAGCCGAGGGCATAACGGATAATCTCGCCCAGCTCCCCATCATTTACCCCCTGCTTGACCACGCAGACCAGCGTGGTGGAGATCCCTTCGGCCTCCAGGTGCTCCAGCGCCTTGTGGTGGATGCTGCGCAGATCGGCTCCGCGAATGTTGTGCAGCGCTGCCGCTTGCAGGGAGTCGAATTGCAGACTTACCTCGAAGCCGGTGCGAAACTCCGCCAACGCGCGCACAAAATCGCGATCCTGTGCCAGCCGCAGACCGTTGGTGTTGAGCATCAGATGACGAATCGGTTTGCTGCGCGCCAGACGAATAATATCGAGCAGCTGTGGGTGCAACGTCGGCTCACCACCACTGAGCTGCACCAGATCGGGTTCGCCTTCACTGGCAACCAATCTGTCAAGCATCGCCTCCACTTCGGCCAGCGTGCGAATGCCGCCGCGCCCCGGTGCCGAATCGGCAAAGCAGACCGGGCAGCTTAGATTGCATTCATCGATGATCTCTATGATGCCGAGGCAGCTGTGCTGCTCATGATCGGGGCAGAGGCCGCAATCGTACGGGCAGCCTTTGACCGTCTCGGTCTGGCAGACAAGCTGCTGGTCGCCCGGCTTCAGGTATTGCTGGCAGAGCCGGTAATAGTCGGCATCGTTAGAGATCATCCGCTCCAGCGATCCATGATCCGGGCAGCGTTTGCGAAAGTAGATGCAACCATCACGTTGAATGATCTTGGCAGGCACAAGCTCCTGACAGGTTTCGCACAGCGAAACGGTCTGGCCTAAAAACAGATAATCACGCGCTGTCGCCATTGGGACTCCTTGGTTGCCGGATCATCCACAAAGCATGGATCGCCAGCAGTATCATCAGATAGTGAAACAGATTCAGGCCAAACGCCAGCTCAGCATAGGGCTTAAGAAACTCCCAACAGAAGCGCTGAAGCGCATACCAGAGCACAAACAGGTAAAAACCCAGGCGGAGCATCAACATACGGCGATAGATCAACGCAGGTATAAACATCAGCAAGAACAGCAACATTGACGCTGATTCATAAAGCTGCACCGGATGACGATGCAAGCCGTCGCCAAAATCGTAACCCCATGGCATATCTGTGGCCACCCCGAAGGTAAAATCATCCAGTCCGGCGAAGAAGCAGCCCAGTCGACCCACGACCAGCCCAACAGCCAGCGGCACCACAAAAATCGCCCCTGTGCTGATACGAATGTCATGCAACCATTTGTAGAGCTCCACCCCCATGATGCCACCTGCAATAGCTCCGGCACTGCTATGGCCCAGTCGAAAGCCCTGCCAGTTCCACGCCACGCCCGCTTGCAAATTGAGCGTGCCAAAGAGAAAAGCGCCGAGAATCGCGCCGATGCCCAAATAGAAGAAATAGCCGGGATGGAGATCGTGATCAAAATGGTTCGCTGCATCACCAGGCAGCCGAAACCGAACCAACACACCCGCCCCAATGGCACAGCCCCAGGCAAGCAGATCAAACAGCGTATGCACCAACATGGCATCAAGTTCAGTGTGAATGATGATCTCCTGCCTGTTTGATTATTACCATGGTCGCCAACTGTTGCCGCGTCTCAAGCCTTACCCTCAGAAGACGGCGATTGCGCCGCTGGTGGATGCGCCCCGATTCTGATCAGGTTATCGGCAACAAAGTGATGCGGCGGGATAGTCAAATTCGTTCGGCCAGGCGAGCCCTTGTAGACCCTCCCAGCCAAATCGAAGAGAGAGCCGTGACAGGGGCAGTCAAAACCAGCCAATCTGGCGTAATCCGGCCAATCGTGCTTCTCCAGATGAGGCTTGAACAATAATTTGCAACCGAGATGGGTGCATCTGTTGACCCCGACGAATATATCCTTGCGCAGTGAACGATAGGCGTTTTGTACATAGGGCGGTTGTTCCGATTCCTTCGAATAGGGGTCTTTCAGATCAGGTAATAGCTGATCCAGGTAACTTAACTCCTGTTCCGTTCTGCGCACGATTGCTATGAAGCCAATCAGATGCCATTCATTGGTCCAGGGAACCTCTTTCATGCCGCCCGGCGGAATATCGCTGATATCGACAAGGGCGTTGTGCTCATCCAGATACTCCTGCTCTGTCTGAACAGGACGCATGGAGCTGATAAAGGGAATAGTCACGACAGCGCCACCAGCCACCGTCATGGCGATGGCCGTTTGTTTCAGGAATTTGCGTTTTGCGTCATCCATGTCACAGCTCCTTTATCGACTTAACTGTATCCGATTACCACAATATTCAGCTAACGCGCAAAAGAATCAAAGGGTTCTGTTAACCACAGACTTGGAAGGAATCTGAATGAGACGTGGAGACACGTTTGTTGGAGGGCTGCTGGGTCGCGAAAGCGGCTTTTGCAGGGGAACTCACACTGGCAGTTAAAGGGTTTGAGGCAGGCAACAGCCCCCGGCCACTCGGATGAAAGGTCAGATTTTCAACCTGAAAGTCTTTAAAGAGAGAAAGACATTCCAGCACATTCAGGGTGGTTATCGCTCTTTCGCAGCTAAAGGCAATCTATTAGTATGCAAAACGCTACCAAGCCTGCCCACGATTGGAGGAAATATGGTTATAAATTTTATTGTCCTTTTCTGCTGTGTTCATAGCTATGGCCGGGTTACACCTTATCGGATTTCCATGGTGGTCAATCATTGGGTGGCCGGTCTGGTTACTGGTTAGCTGGATAACATATTTTTTACTGTTTAAGCTGCTGCGGTCAACAAAGGTAGTGGATGAAAAGCCCTCGAAGTTCATCACAGTGGCAGTCCCTGTCATAACGTGGTTTTTATTGTTTTTTTGCGCTTTCATTTTGGTTGCATCCTCCTCTTATTTTGAAGAAGTTTATCTCAGAATCGCAAAACCATTCGGTCATGCACCTACCACAAGCAACGAGCTGATCAATACAACACTAAGCAACAAAACGCTCATTCATCCTAAGAATTATGTTTGGTATTATTCACATCAGACTAGCGGCAAAAAAGACATGCTGTTTCTGGAGGCCCTCTACCCTGAAATGAAGCCCTATTCCGCAGACAACAGAGAAGAGTTTCTTACCACAGGGATAGGAAGGGTAATCAGGATTACCGTCAGTGATCAGGGCGGCATACGATCCGATATATTTCAATCATACTACAGTGAAAAATATCAACTGCGCTCAGATGGTCGATTCACTGAACTTTCGAGATATTTGCGAAAGGTTGAGAGCAATGACGGATTTGGCGCTGAACTCTACCTATTGGGTAAACGGGAGCAGCCGGATTTCTATCTGATATGCGATAAATATGAGGGCTATAGCTATCCGCTGAATCCTGGATGCGAAGCCAGAGGCGAGGTGTGTGGTCTGAGTATTGAGTACGTGTATAGCCGTGATTACCTCAATCACTGGCATATGATTCATCAACGGGTGATCAATCTTGTGCAATCGTTTATCCAATTGGACTCCTACACCTGCAACGCTGAGCAGGCATCCATAGAGTCCGGCCCAAAAGTTCGAAACAGATCTGATTGCAAGTAGGTTAGTCCATAAAAAAACCGATTTTTTTGAATAGCTTTCTGTTTACCAAAGCGATAGCGGGCTTGTTGTTTCTTCCGATTTACCATTGCCTATCCAAATACTCTCTCTCTCTACGCCTTAGGTTCAGTTGACGCCTGCGTCGCTGGTGGATGCACCCCGATTCTGATCAGGTTTTCGGCAACAAAGTGATAAGGAGGAATGCTCAAATTCTCTTTCGCTGGCATACCCTTGTATACCCGCCCGGCCAGATCGAAATAGGAGCCATGACAGGGGCAGTCAAAACCGCCTCGCCAATAATCCGGGCCGTATCTTTCGTACGCATAATCGGGTTTGAATGTCAGTCCGCAGCCAAGGTGAGTGCAACTATTGATTGCGACGAAGATATCTTTGCGCAGAGAGCGATGGATATTTTGCGCATAGGATGGTTGCTTCGAATCCTGAGAAAATGGGTCGAGAAGTAGTGGCTGTAGGAAATGCAGATCGCTAATTTCCTGCTCGGTTCTACGTACGACCGTGATGATTCTTACAACATTCCATGCCATGAGCCAATTCATTTTTTTCATGCCGCCCGGCGGAATATCGCTGATATCGACAAGGGCGTTGTGCTCATCCAGATACTCCTGCTCTGTCTGAACAGGACGCATGGAGCTGATAAAGGGAATAGTCACGACAGCGCCACCAGCCACCGTCATGGCGATGGCCGTTTGTTTCAGGAATTTGCGTTTTGCGTCATCCATGTAAGCCCCCTGGTCAAATCAGCTTTATTTCGATCTTTTGCAGAGTTCGGTGTAAGTTCCGGAAGCAACTCCACAATAAAATATGCAATGGAGCCAGCCAAAGGAAGCATCAAAACAATCCAGATCCAGTAGGTGCTTCGCCCTGTCTTGGCGATATGAACGATAAATGCGACTTGCAGCAGAACAGAAAGGACTATTAACGGCATGATAACTCTCCAGATTCAAAATTTATTTCAGAATAAATAAACACAGCTTTCAGATCGACCAAACATGAACCATAATCCCAGTGTCCGGCGCTTAGCCCTGAATCTGACTTTTGTGATTTAATGTTTCATTCTCATAACGATCAAGAGATGAGAGCCGGATTCATCTCGATGTGTCACTGTTTTTTTTTATTCCATTATTTACAAGAGCAAAAGTCTGCATGAGTCAAAATTCGTTGTAATCATCAACATTGATGATAATGAACATTTATTTCTGAAGAATGTCACTTTTTTCTCGGTTTCCACAATCTGCGTGAAAATGCATACGGCGCCCGGGAAAATGATGAAGGGGAATGTATGGCTTTTCACGCTGCAGCGAGAAAGTCGCTAGACATGGATGTAACAAGGCTGAAGACCTTGTCTGGAAGAGCAGAATTTGCTGGTGCGTAATTGGTTTCAAATGATAAACAATAGAACTCAAGCTCTGGCAATTTACTTCAGAGGTAAGTGCTCAGGTGCGTGGGTTACTTGCAATACAGCGGAATACAAAAAATGATGTAATGATCTTTTGAGTGTTGGAAAACACCTGCCTCGGGTGCCCGTTTTTTCGTCACAGAAGAATTGAAAGCCCGGACTAAAACTCTAAACGTGTTCCCTGACTGACCAGAATAAAATGGATGCCAAGATCATTATGGCTGGCCAACTGCTGTTCGATGATCTGGCGCGTGTTATCCGGTTTGCTGGCGAGTAGACATGGTTTGATATGGGCAATCACCACTTTTAATCCTGCCAGAGCCTGCTGCGGCTGATTTGGCTCCACCATCAAGGCGAGTTTTCTGAAACTTTTCAATATCCATTTGGGTGTCAGATGACCAAATAACAGTTCTTCCGGATGTGAATCGACAAATGATGCTTCGATGGTGATCATGTGCAGTCTGTTTTCACGGATCAGCGGGGCAATTCGTTTCCAGAGATCTTCGGTGGTTGTTCTTTGCTCTACCTCATCCGGGCCGGTATCTCCCATGTAAAGCACGTAATGACCATCGTGATCGATCAGAAAAGCAGCGGAATCTGCCGAATTACTATGCGCCAGAGAGAGCGCTTCAACGTGCATGCTCGTATTTTCAATGGGGGTGCGCCTGCCTTCGCTCAGGCGCTGGTATTGATATTGGCCGACCGGATTTTTGCCTTCATTGCCCATATTGGGCCAGCTTACCCAGTTGAAAATCGAATCGCGAATACCGTCAATGGTTTCAGGCAGACCGATGATGGGTTTGGGTGTGTCATTCGGCGAGACGCTGACAAGTCCGTGAAGGTGATCCAGAAAACTGTGGGAAATGAGATAGGCTTTGACATGAGATTTTAGAACGACGCTTTCTACACATTGATCGGGCTGGTCCTGCATCGGAATATCGTGGAAGCATCCATTGTTGGCGGCGACCTGTAAGCCTGCGAACAGCGTGCCCGCATCAAGGCAGATGAAATCGCTCGATTGATATGGTGCCAGCAAATAAGCATTCAGATTGCTTTCGTTAATGCCGCCCTCTACGCCCAGAGAAATCCAGACAAATTTTGGCGGTAAATTACGCATGACAGGCTTCATATTGACGCATAGGAGAAAAGATAAACCTCAATGCACAAAAATGCGAATGGAATTTCTTTTTTAAGAATTTTCTATAAATCGATGATTATTTTTTTGGGGGCTGTAATCTGTTCCACACATGACAAATACGATGATTGATATAAACCTGAGTTCACAATGGATGATTGCCTTGCTGTTTGGCCTGCTGCTGCTATTGGCGGTGTTGCTGGTGAATTTCCGTAAGCAGCAACAAGCTGCGAAAATGCTGGAAACTACAGTTGAGATGCAGCACCAGCAGCTGGGGGAGCAATCCCGTCTGCTTGCTCTGCAAACAACCGAGCATGCATTGCTGGGTGAACGTCTGAGCCAGCAGGCTATGCAGTGTGAAGCATTGCAGCAGAGGCTGGATACGCGGGAAAAGCTGATTGCTTCACTTCAGCAACAGCTGTCGGAAAGTCAGTCCGGCATAGCGAGGCTGGAAACGCGCCTGACCGAGGAAAGGAAGGCTGCTGCTGAAAAGCTGGCCTTGCTGGATGAAGCCAAGGCAAAACTCGGCAATGAGTTCAGGCTGCTGGCCAACCAGATCTTTGAAGAAAAAGGCAAAGCCTTAAGCGAGCAAAGTCGCGATACTCTGGATGCTGTGCTGAAACCGATGCGTGAGCAGTTCAGGGATTTCCGCTCACGTGTTGATGAAATTCATACCGATGAAAGCAAAGAGCGGGCAAGTCTGAAAGCGCATCTGGCACAATTGGAGCAACTGAATCGTCAGATGTCCGAAGACGCGATTAATCTGACACATGCGCTGAAAGGAGACAGTAAAGCGCAGGGCAATTGGGGTGAGATGATTCTTGAGCGTATTCTTGAATCTTCAGGCTTGCGTGAAGGACACGAATTTGTACGTGAAGACTCCACCACCATCGATGCGCATAAACGTCTGCGGCCTGATGTGGTGATTCGCATGCCGGGTGATAAACATATTATTATCGATTCAAAAGTATCGCTGACCGATTACGAACGGGTGATTGCGGCAAATGACAGCGAGACACGCAAGAAATACCGCAAGGCGCATGTGCAGAGTATCAGAAGCCATATTCGCGGTTTGTCGGATAAACACTATGCACATCTTCCCGGTATTCATTCGCCTGATTATGTGTTGATGTTCATGCCTGTTGAGGGCGCTTACATGATGGCGATTGAAACCGATCAGGGGATTTTTGAAGCGGCTTTTGAGAAGGGGGTGGCTGTGGTAACCCCTTCAACACTGTATGCCACACTGAAGCTGATTGAGCAGCTTTGGCGAGCGGAAAAGCAAAGCGATAACGTGATCAGGCTGATTGATCGTGCCGGGAAGCTGCATGATAAAATGGTGTCGTTTGTCGAATCGTTTGTGGATATTGGTAATCGTCTCAAGCAGGCACAGGATGCGTACGATCTTTCGTTGAACCGTATGAAAGATGGCCCTGGCAATGTCATTCGGCAGATCGATGAGATCGGTAAACTTGCCGGAAAAACAAAAAAGGAAATGCCTGCATCCATGCTCGGTGAAGTTGATGATGAGCCATTGGATAAACTTGGAGATAATCTCAAATGATGATTGAATTAGGCAACATCAACGCACTGAAAGTCGTTAAAGAAGTGGATTTCGGTTTGTATCTGGATGGTGGTGATGCGGGTGAAATTCTTTTGCCGACACGTTATGTGCCCCGCCATTATACGATCGGAGAGCCGCTGGATGTATTTATCTATTGCGACTCCGAAGATCGGCTGATTGCCACAACTGAAAAACCGTATGCCATGGTGGGAGATTTTGCCTGCCTGAAAGTGGTGTCTGTTTCCAAAACCGGCGCATTTCTGGATTGGGGCCTGTCCAAGGATTTGCTGTTGCCGTATTCGGAACAGATTCATCGCATGGAAGAAGGTAAACGTTATGTTGTGGTTGTGTTTGTCGATGAACAGAGCAACCGCATTGCGGCTTCGGCAAAGTTGGACGATTTTCTATACGAAGAAAATGAAGGGACGTATGTGGCTGGCGAAGCAGTCAGCTTGTTTGTCGCTAACAAAACTGAACTGGGCTACAAAGTGATTATTAACCATGGACACTGGGGGCTGTTACATCATCAGGAAGCCGTTCGCGATTTGAAACGCGGTGAAGTTATCGAAGGTTTTATCAAAGGCATTCGACCTGATGATAAAATTGATGTCTGCATGCGTTTGCGGCCATCCGAAAAAACCGACTATGTGGCTGAGATGATTGTGGATGCACTCGGGCATGCGGGCGGCTTTTTACCACTCACCGATAAAAGCTCGGCCGATGAGATTCATGCTCGCTTTGGTATCAGCAAGAGCACCTTTAAAAAGGCGATTGGCGCATTATACAGAAAACGCGTCATTCTTCTTGAGCGTGATGGCTTGCGTCTGATGGACAAACAAGACAGCTAATACAGAATACTCACACGCTTGTGATGAAAATGAGAAGGAGGACTCTTTGGCTAAAGTTTCTAAACATGCAAAGAACAAACCGGTGAATCGCATATCAAATAACAAAAAGAAGAAAATCATGCTGCTGGCCGATGAAGCGCTGCAGGCGCTGTCGATGCGGAATGCAGTCTGGGTTGAGCAACGCTGTCAGCAGATATTTGATTTGCATCCGGATCACCCCGAAGCCTTGAATTTGCTGGGTATGCTGGCTTCGCAGCGGGGCCAGATTGATGATGCGATGGCGCTCTTTAGCAGAGCTTCTGAACAGGCACCGGGTGAGATCCGCTTTCGTGGTAATCTTGCTGCGATGCATATGTTGCGCGGTGAGCACCAGAAAGCCTTGGTGTTGTATCGTGAGATTCTGAAAAAATCGCCGCATGAAATGGTGGCACTTGCCGGTGCCGGAACAGCATTATTGCATCTGGGTAAATATCGTCTGGCCGTGGAATATCTGGAAAAGGCCAGAGATCGTGACCCGAAAAATGTGCATGTTTTGCAGCATCTGGGCTCGGCTTTGCATAAGCATGATGAGCATGGAAAAGCTGAAGTGGTGTTTGATGCCCTGTTAAAAATCCGGCCGGATCATGCGGTAGCACATTTTGCAAGGGCTCTGTTGTCGATGGAAGGTGGTCATATAGAGCAGGGAATTTTGCAGTTGCGTCAGGCCATTCGTTGTAATCCGACGTATGCTGAAGCGTATAAGGTGTTAACGGACTGCAAGAAGATTGAACGGGATGATGAGGATTTTGAGCGTATCAAGACTCTGTATGCTGCCTCTGAAAACAAACCGGATCGACTGCCTTTGGCGCTGGCGATGGCGAAATGCATGGAAGATCAGGGTGATGACGAAGGTGCATTTAAATACCTTCAGGAGGGTAACGGTTTAGCCCGCAAGCTTGCTCATTATGACGCTTCAGAAGAAGCCGCTATCATGCATGAAATCAGGCAGGTGTTCTCAACTCCCGTCGCGGTAAAAGAGCAAGTTGAAACCCTTCCGGTCACGCCGATTTTTATCGTAGGTATGCCGCGCAGCGGTTCGACCTTGCTTGAGCAAATGTTGCGATGTCACCCTCAGGCTGATGGTGTCGGAGAGGTACCATATTTTTACGAAACCATGGAAGCACAGGGCTTGTTGCATGATCGGCGCATGCAACCGGATCAGATGAGTTCGGAATCACTCGCGTTGGTGGCGAGTCAATATTGTCAGATGTTGCAGCAGAAGTGCAGGTCAGATGTAACGTTTATCGTGGATAAAAACCTGACAAATTTCCTGTATCTGGGAGCCATTCATGCAGCCCTGCCTCAGGCGAAAATTGTGCACATGCGTCGGAATCCTATGGATTGTTGTTTATCCATGTTCAGGAATGACCTGCAGGATTCAATGTTTCAGTACTGTTATGATTTGCAGGAGTTGGGTGATTATTATCGGATGTATCAAAACATGATGGAGCACTGGCGAAACACATTGTCTGCTGATGCATGGCTTGAATCAGATTATGAAGCTTTGGTTGCATCGCCAAAGCAAACGCTTGGTCAGATACTCGATTACTGCGGACTACCCTGGGACGACGCATGTCTGCAATTTCAGGATGCTGATAATCATGTGCAAACAGCCAGCGTTTTGCAGGTGCGCCAGGGTGTATATCAAAGTTCCGTGGAAAAATGGCGTCGCTTTGAGAAACAACTGGCGCCGCTGGCTGAACGTTTGCAGAAGTAACACCGTGTACGTGTAGCACCGGGAAACCATGCTTTATGGTTTCCCGGTGTGTTATTAGCGCTTAAAACGCTGGCAAAGCTGACGACTATGTTGCCAGCAAGCTGCATCTGCCTCTGGCAAGTCGGTCATGCGCCATTGCCAGTTTTCTTCAAGTGTGCCGGGGGTGTTGAAACGGGCTTCATGGCCCAGTTCAAGGAGATCCTGCATCGGGATAATGCTCAGGTGGGCAGGTGATGCCATTGCGGATTCGATCAATGCCCATGGCATGTCTGCTTCCTCAGCCTGTAAGATGCTTAACGCATGCTCGCGTGTATAGGCATCACAACTGCTAAACCAGCCCAGCGTTGTGTCATTGTCGTGTGTGCCGGTATAAACCACGCTGTTTTCTTCATGGTTGGCTGGCAGGTAAGGGTTATCCTCTCCGCCACCGAAGGCAAAATGCAGGATTTTCATGCCGGGAAGGCCGAAAGCTTCGCGCAGAGCGGTGACTTCATCGGTGATAATTCCAAGATCTTCTGCAATTAAAGGCAATGACCCCAGTGCTTGTTTCAGGGCTTCCAGCATGGCCTGTCCGGGGGCCTTCCGCCATTCACCAATTACACCGTCATTGCTGTTGCCCGGAATTGCCCAGTAAGCTTCGAGGCCTCTGAAATGATCAATGCGCAGCATATGCATGCGGTGAAACTGGCCGCGAATTCGTTTAATCCACCAGTCAAAGCCATCTGCCTGCATGATTTCCCAGTGGTATAAGGGGTTACCCCAGCGTTGTCCTGTTTCCGAAAAATAATCCGGAGGTACGCCAGCCACTTCTTCGCACAGGCCGATGTCATTAATGGTAAATAGTTCGGGGTTCTTCCAGACATCGGCGGAGTCATGTGCCACGTAAATGGGTAAATCGCCGAAGAGTTGAACGCCGGTGGATTCTGCATGTGCTTTCAAATATTGCCATTGCCGATCAAATAAAAACTGCTCAAAAACGCATTGTGATATGGCTTCGTGGTGACTGGATGTAAATTCAAGTAAAGCTTCGGCGTTTCTGTCTCTGATTGTCTCCGGCCATTCCCACCATGGGCGATTGTGGTAGGCCTTTTTAAGGGCCGAGAACAAGGCGAAATCTTTTAGCCAGTCCTGATGGGCTTGTTCAAATAAAGCGACGGAAGCAGCTAATTCGGCATTGTTGGCAACACTTTGCCAAAAGCCCTGCGATGCCAGTTGCCGCTGTTCGGCATGTGTTTGGTCCTGGCGAATTCCACCCAGCCAACCGCTATCCACACATTGGCGTAAATCCAGAAAGTCAGGGTTGCCGGCAAACGATGATAGGCTTTCATAGGGCGAGCCATGGTCATGGGTTGGACCTAAGGGTAAAAACTGCCAGATTTTGTAGCCTGCCTCAGCCAGTAAATCGATAAACTCTCTGGCTTCAGGACCAAGTACACCTTTGGCAAAAGGTCCCGGCAGAGAGCTGATGTGCAGCAGTACGGCAGCGCTTCGCTGCTTGAGCCAGCTATCCATGACAAGTCACGCTAAAGAAAGTTGAAAAAAACATCATGCGTCAGCCCCGCCACGACGCATGGCACCACCACCTTCTGCATCACCACCGCCTTGTGATATGGAATTGCTGAGTGAAGCAGACTGTGGCAGACCAAGCAGCTGATACAGCTTAGCCAGATGCTGGCGGTACAGGCGATCAAAATCACGTACTGCATCACTCGGGTTATAATCACCAAACCACCAGTTCCAGTCTGAACCTTCACAAATACGCAACTGTTCAGCGGCGGCGTGTTGTTGTTTTTCACCTAATGTGCCGACATGAGCGTCAAATGCTTTTTTGGCTTCGATTAACAGTTCCCAGCCGCGTGTTTTGGACTTGTCACCAATCCAGGTCGATAGGTTGCCGTAAACCCAGGAGCCCGGGGTCAAGTGTTTGAGGTGATGCGTCGCCGGATGTTTGTTCAGGTATGCACTGAACGTGGTCAAATTATAATCTTCGTGGTTTGCAATGGCCTGATACAAACCTTCCAGAAAGGGAAGGGCATTCTGGTCAAAGTGTTCCCATGCATTTTCGCCATCCATAATAATAGCAACCAGTGGTGCTTTCATGCCTTTTGTGCGGTGGTGGATATCCGCCAGTTCATGCATGAAGTTGGCAATTGCATCGTGTGTTGCCCATTTCGAGTACTCAAAACCGATCAGGTCGGACAGGCGGTCATCACGGAAAAAACAGGTGATGGCCTCATCATCTTTGCCGACAATCCAAGGATGATACAAATCACGGTTGCCTTGTTGCTCACGTAAATTGGATTTGAGTGAGTGGTGTAATACAGACTCGCCGGTTGCACACCACTGGAATCCGGCCTTACCAAGCAGGGAAAGTGTGCCTTCACACACGGCACCTTCGGCAGGCCAGACACCGGAAGGTACTTGGCCGAATAAGGCTGCATGGCTTTCACGTGCCATCGTAATGTGCTCAATCGCACGCTGCTTGCCTCCCGGATATGGTTCTTTAGGGATCAATGCATCAGGTACGGTGGCTTTGGCGGCATTGAAATCAAGCATCAGCGGAATAATCGGGTGGGCATAAGGTGTGGTGGTCAGTTCAATGCGTCCACTTTCGACCAGTTTGCGATGTTTTTCCGGGATTTCAGTGAGCAGGCCGGCAATCAGTGTTAACAGGTCGCGGCGGTCCTGATAGCTGAAGTCGCGGCCTTTTTCTATCAGACGACGCGCGACAAAGTTGTTGCGGCGAACTGTTTCTGCCAGCCAGCCTAAATGGTACCAGGTGACCAGATCGGTAAAATAGTTATTGCCAAGATATTCAGTGCTTTGATGGGTTTTGGCTTGTTCTGATAAAGTGAACAGACGGCTGTAATCCGGGTAACGGTGAAGGTTGCGCTCATGGTTCAGGCGGAAACAGGATTGCAGAAGAAAGATACGATCTTTGTCGGAGTAGCAGCCCTTGTCACTGGCCAGAGCAGCCAGCAGCGGGTCGGCAAGTTCATGAAACACACCATCCAGATATAATCGCAGGGAGGTTGCATAATCCTCGATCTGAGCAGTTAGTGACGGTACGTAATTAATAACAGCGTGAGCCTGTGGGTTCTGCTCCAGGATCACCGCCATATCGGTGTAATCTTTAATGGCATGCAGGTATACCCAGGGTAAATGGTAACGGCCGGAGTCTGCTTCTCGATAAAAAGGTTGATGCATATGCCAGTAAAAGACAACGGATAATGGTTGGGTCATATTTTTTTCCTTTGAAAGAGATCGATGGTTTGATTTAACTGGATGAGATAAAACATGTCGGCAACTATGAATTATTTATCCGGCCCGGTATATAAATACGGCGGTCAGGACTGGCCGGACCGCCGTGTTTGACCCGTGATGCTAGTCGAAAGGCTTAAACCTCGTGAAGGTTTTGTCCGAGCATTTCAGGTGTCACCAGCACGATGCCATTTTCACTGACGTAAAAACGCTTGGCATCATCTTCGGGATTTTCACCAATAATTGTACCTTCAGGCACAATTGTACCTTTATCGATGACGCAACGCTTGATACGGCAATGTTGCATAATCTCCACATCAGGCAGGATGACTGAGTCTTCAACCGTTGAATAGGAGTGAACCCGCACGCTGGAGAAGAGTACTGAATGGCGTACTGCTGAACCTGTAATCAGGCAGCCGCCTGAAATAAGTGAATCGACGGCATAGCCGCGACGGTCGTCGTCATCAAAGGCGAATTTGGCAGGAGGTAATTGTTCCTGATAGGTCCAGATAGGCCACTCCTGATCATACATGTCGAGTTCCGGTGTCAGGTCAGCCAGATTGATATTGGCTTCCCAATACGCATCAATCGTACCAACATCACGCCAGTAAGCAGTGGAGCCGGTATTGGCATCAACAAAGCGGAAAGCAAAAGCGTTGTCGTGTTCAATGGCATGTGGAATTAAATCATGTCCGAAATCATGCGTGGAAGACTCGTTTTTAGCATCTTCACTCAAGCGTTGGCGCAGATAACTGGTAGTGAATACATAAATGCCCATTGAGGCTAAAGCCTGGGTGTCGTCGACGGGCATAGGCTTTGGATTATTCGGCTTTTCGGCAAATTCGACAATGCGCTCCTTATTGTCAACGGCCATGACGCCAAAGGATCTGGCTTCATTAATCGACACGGGAATGCAACCTACGGTGATGTCCGCGCCTTTGGCAACGTGAGCGGCAATCATTTTGCCGTAATCCATTTTATAGATGTGGTCGCCAGCCAGAATGATGACGTAATCCGGATTGTAGTGGCGGATAATATCGAGGTTCTGATATACAGCATCAGCTGTACCTTCGTACCAACCTTCACCGGTGCGTTGCTGTGCCGGTAGCACTTCCATGAACTCACCGAACTGACCGGACAGGAAGCTCCAGCCGCGTTGCAGGTGACGTTGCAGTGAATGGGATTTGTATTGGGTCAAAACCGAGATGTGGCGAATGCCTGAATTAATACAGTTGGACATCGGGAAGTCGATAATGCGGAATTTACCACCGAATGGTACGGCTGGTTTGGCGCGCCAGTCGGTTAATGCTTTTAATCTTGAACCACGTCCGCCAGCAAGCACCAGTGCAACGGTGTTGGCTGTAAGTTTACTGATATGTCGATCCATCTGAAGACTCATTGGTTACCCTCCATGTGTTTTGCCCTAGGCGGCATTGTATCAGGAAAAGTTGCTAATGGGTATGCCAAATCAAAGGCTTTTTTGTTTTCTGCGCTGCCGGAAAAATTGCTTTAACTGCGCAGAACACGCGTCTTGCAGCACATGTGCCCGGGTCAGTGGCTGGTGGTTCAAACGGTGATCGTCGAGCAGCTGATACAGTGATGCAACAGCGCCGGTTTTTGGATCATCCGCACCATAAACCAGTCGGGCAATACGTGCGTGAACGATTGCGCCAGCACACATGATGCATGGCTCCAGCGTGACAAAAAGCGTGGCATCAGTCAGGCGATAGTTGCCGATGGCGGTACAGGCTTGCCGGATTACCTGTATTTCTGCATGGGCAGACGGGTCATGTAAGGCGATGGGTTGGTTGTGCGAGGCGAAATATCGACCATCGGCCAGTTGTAATACGGCACCAACGGGTACTTCTCCCATCGCGGTAGCTTTTTCTGCTTCGGCGATGGCCAGTTGCATCATCACTTCATCCTGATCTTGCATGGGGTGATGACAGTTCAGCGGTTGTTTTGTTTGGGGTCAAACATGTCACGCAGCCCCTCACCCAGCAGGTTGTAACCCAGCACGGTGATTAAAATTGCCAGTCCGGGAAACAGTGATAACCACCATGCCAGTTGCAGATTGTCTTTACCCTCGGTCAGAATATTTCCCCATGACGGATCAGGAGGCTGTACGCCCAGACCGAGAAACGACAGGCCCGATTCAACCAGTACCGCTCCGGCGATACCCAGAACCGCTGAAACAAGGATCGGGCCCATGGCGTTGGGCAACAGATAACGCATAATGAGCGACAGCGGTGCAACGCCGAGACTTTTGGCGGCCAGTGAAAATTCACGTTCGCGCAACGATAAAAATTCCGCCCGCACCAGACGGGTCACGCCCATCCATGAGGTCAGGCCGATCACAATCATAATATTCCAGATCGAAGGTTCAAGAAAGGCAATCACCGCCAGAATCAGGAAAAACGTCGGAAAACAAAGCACCATATCAGTCAATCGCATCAATAAGGTATCAACATAACCACCGGCATAGCCTGCAATGGCACCCAGTGCGATACCGATCAGCATTGAAATGCCGACGGCAACAAAGCCGACAGAAAGCGAAATACGTGCGCCATACAGCATGCGCGAGAAAATATCCCGGCCCAGCGTATCCGTGCCACACCAATGCGTTGAGGAAGGTGGCTGCAACATATCCCGTACATTAATAGCGGAAGGATCATACGGTGCAATCCATGGCGCCAGCAGTGCCAGCAGGCTGACAACCAGCACAATGATGCCGCCCAGACACATCAGGGGATAATGCTTCAGCAGGTCTTTCAACAGATAGTTCAGCATGGCATTCATGCTGAACCGGTTCGAATGCGCGGATCAACCAGTGCATAGGAAAGATCCGCAATCAGATTACCAACCAGAGTGAGAATGGCACCGATCACCGTAATACCCATGACAAGAGGATAATCGCGGGAAAGCACCGCTTCATAAAACAATAAACCCATGCCGGGAATGGAAAATAACTGTTCTACAATAACCGAACCACCGATGAGGCCGGGGATGGAAAGTCCGAGCAGCGTTACAATCGGCAGCACTGCATTTTTAAGGGCCAGCTTATAACGGATCGTCGATTCGGGTACGCCCATGGCTCTTGCTGTGGTGATGTAATCAGCGCGAATCACTTCCAGCATACCATTGCGCATAAAGCGGCTCATGCCTGCCAATCCGCCAATCGCAGAAATGCCGATGGGCAGGATCAGGTGTTTGATCATGTCCAGTTGCTGTTCGAGCCAGTTCATGCTTTGCCAGTTGTAATTGTGGATACCGGAAATAGGCAGAATCTGCATGTTCACACCCAGTGAAATCATCAGCAATAAACCTAGCCAGAATGATGGAATGGCAAAGGCAAGGAAGACGAAGATGGTCATGCCACGATCAAACCAGGTGTTCTGATGTACGGCTGAAAGCACGCCAATGGGAATGGCTATTACGATGATCAGCAGCATGGCCAGCGCATTGATCCATAAAGTCACCGGAATCCGTTCACTGATTTTTTCCAGAACCGGGCGTGCATCAGACGAAAAAGACTGGCCGAAATCAAGCGCTGCCAACCGTTCCAGCCAGTGCCAGTATTGCACGTACAGCGGCTGATCCAGTCCGTAATACGTGCGCAGGCGCTCGATATCCTGAGCCGATACCTTGGGGTTGAATTCACTGCCGACGACGCTGGGCTCACCGGGAGCCAGATGCATCATGCCAAAGGAAATAATGGTGATGCCTAACAGCAGGGGAATCATGCCGAGCAGGCGTTTGAGCGCATAGCGTTTCATGGGCGTGTACTTTAACGCAGGAAATTACGAATAACAGCGTTACAGCCGTCTCTGAAATAATCAGGTATTATTTCGCGCTTAACTGTTGAGAAAAACTCTGTTTCGTCCGGCTTCTTTGGCTCTGTACAGACCGATATCAGCCTGCTTGATCATTTGTTCAATGGTCATTTCCTTGATTTTATCACCTGTCGAAAAAATGCCCTGACTGACGGTGAGCGTTATTGAAATATCACCGAGTTTGAACGGCGTTTCTTCTATTTTGCTACGGAGTCTTTCAGCAAAAGCACATGCGGGCAGTGCGCCGGTTTCCCGCAGAAACAGGGCAAATTCCTCGCCGCCCAGTCGAGCGAAAATATCGGTTTCCCGTTTGATGGATGCAATAAGAGAAACAATATGCATCAGCACATGGTCACCCACATCATGGCCGTAATTGTCATTGACCGGTTTGAAGTGATCAATATCCAACACAATCAGCGATACAGGGCGTTGGTAGCGCAAGGCGCTGATGATTTCGTGCGTACCCATGTCGATAAAATGACGGCGATTAAAAATACCGGTTAAACTGTCGGTGGTCGCCAGTATTTTGAGTTTTTCGTTGGCATTCTCCAGCTCTGCTGTGCGTTCAGCTACTTTCTGCTTCAGTTCAGACTTACTCTTTGCCTGTAATGCGATGAACTGTTCCTGAGCCAGAATCCGTTCCTGTTTCTCTATGTTGATACGTTCACCCAGCGCCAGCGACAGCAGAATCATCTCCAGTGCCATGCCGATCGGCAGAAAACTTTCACTCCAGAAGCTGCGTGGCAACACACCGAATTTTTCAAGTGACGCCAGAATGACGGCAATCAGAAGAGCGCTCCAGGCAATGGTGAAATATCGTGCAATGATTTCACCCTTTTTCCACATCAGTATGCCGCTGCAGAGGGCTAGAATTGAGATGAGCATGGTCAGGACCAGCGCTACTTGCACGGTGAAATTGTAAGATGTGAAGGGTAGCAGCAGGATCAGCAGTAACAGGCAGATCACGATAACATTCAACAATTTCCCAATGAAAGGGGCTTTCTTTGGAAGCTCAAGGAAATAATGCGTAAATCGGCAGACAAAGATGTCGCCCATTATAATAAAGATAGCCAGTCCGTATTGCTGGAAAGCAATGGCCTCCGGCCAGACAAATTTGTAACCCCAGCCGGTCAGTCCGGCGATGAATAGTCCGAACATCAGCACATACAGGACATAATACAGATAAGCGGGTTCGTACACCCGGATAAAAAGAAACATATTGTACAGCACCAGCGAAAGAATGATGCCGAAATAGATGGCGATTGCCGCCATGGCAAATTCATCGTGCTCGTAATAACTTTTCTCACTCCACAAGCTTAGCGGCACTTGCAGTGAGCCGGATGTTTGGACACGCAGATACATTGTTACAGCCGTATTTGCCGGGATAGTGAGTGGCATGACGAATGTTCTGAAGCGCAGTGGCCGGTTGATATACGGTTCTGAATCACCGGTGTTGAATTGCTGCAATAAGCGGTTTTCGTTAAACAGGTAGACGTCGATATGGTCAAGTAGCGGGTGTCCGACTTCGAGAAGTCTTGCTTGCGAATCCGAGGAGGAAATGTTCAATCGGAACCAGTAGGCGGAATCAGTAAAGCCAAAATTAGGTATACTTGGCCCGTGTTGTTTCCATGCTTGATCCGCCAGCTGTTGTATCGCCTCAATATCCAGCTTGCCGGAAGAATCCTCCAGATATTCCACCTGACTGTTGAGCGAGTATTCCGGCTGCTCGCTTTCAAGCTGCAGGGTGGTCATGGCGCTGGCATTCACCGCAAAAAAGTATGAGAAGCAGCATAATACTGCAACGCAGAGAATGTTCATCTGATTGAATATCCGATTGAACGTCCGATGGTTTCGCTGTGTAACAAATAACGCCATTAAAAAAGTTCTCTGCTCATGGCCTACAGTACCATGCTTTCATCGATGTTGAAGCAGCCATGTTTGAGAAAATATATTGTCTGCTCAATAACCGCTGCATTTTTCATGATGAACGGATGTGTTACCGGCAGGCTGATAAAATCCTGCATGCCTTTGACCTTGGCCGATTCCACAGAAACCTTTCCGTCATTCTTTCCCGGTAACATCGTGGACAGAAGCAGATTGATGCTTTGCGTGCCAGCGATGACGCCAAGCTGAAAATCAACCAGCCCCAGTAATTTGGGAATATCGTTGCTCGCAGTGCCTAATTGCATGCCGGCCGGGCCATTTATTAGCTCGTAGCCGGGAGCATGCTTCAGCTTGTCGGCCACTTCACTGCCCTGATTCGGTGGCCCCAGCATGACAACCCGGCCGATATCGTCACGCTGGTGCATGGTCAGATAAAAGCGAACTAAAATTCCACCCAGCGAATGCGTCACGAAGTGGATTTTTGAGGCCGATTGTTTCTCGCAAGCTGCGATGCCCTGCCCGACAGCTATTTCTGCTAAGGCTTCAATCGGGTGCTTTCTTGATGGATAGTTGACGTTGACGACAGTGTACCCCTGATCGCTCAGTCGTTTATCAAGTGTTCGCATCGAATCAGCAGTACGCGCCAGGCCGTGCAGCAATACAACGCATTCATTCATCAGGGGTGCACCATGGATTGCTGGGTTTTGAAAGATAAATCATCGGCTCTCCCGTGTTTTGATGAATTTGCTGTCAGCAGAGTAGTCCGCCCGGGCATCATGTCTATGGGAGGCTATTTTTTATTTTTCAGCTTTTCTAAAAGCGCGACTTCAACGGGTTTACTCGCTTCACCAAAATAGAGCGTTTGATGCGGGAAGGGGATTTCAATGTTTGCATCGTCAAAGGCCAGCTTGATTCGGCGTAGATATTCTCGGCCGACCTGCCATTGGCGGATGGGTTTTGTCTTGATCCGGCCTTTGATGACCACCGCCGAGCTGTCAAATTTATCAACACCGAAAATTTCAGGCTCTTCAATCATGTATGAGCCAAGGATTTCTTCCTGTTTCATTGCAGCGCCAACGCGGCTCATCACTTCAATCACCTTGTCCGTATTTTCTTTATAGGCAACGCCGATCTCAAACACATAAGCCGACCAGTCATTGGTCAGATTGCTGAGTGTGGTGACCGTGCCGTTGGGGAAAATATGCACAATGCCGCCCAGATCGCGCAGGACAAGGGTGCGGAAATTCACTTCTTCCACCAGTCCCCCAGTACCATTAACGATAGCTACATCACCCACACGTACCTGATTTTCAAGAATAAAGAAGAACCCGGCAATAAAGTCGCGAACCAGATTTTGTGCCCCGAAGCCGACGGCCAGTCCGACAATGCCGGCACTGGCCAGCACCGGCGTGACATCAACACCGATCTCTTTAAGTAAAATGAGAATGGTGGTGACCCAAAGGAGAATAAGGACAGCCTGTTTTATCAGGCGTATCAGAGTCTCCACCCGTTTCTCGGACTCTGAAAGCGGTTCGCCGGCTGAGGTGCTTTGTTCAAGCAGATGTTGTTCAAGTTGGCCTAATATCTTCTGCAAGATAAACATAGCCAACCATGCCAAAGAGAGAACTATCAAAATTCGGGTGCTGGTGAATATGATCTGTTCCCAGTTAATCCCCTGAAATTGATGTAAGAAAATATCCATAACATGCTCCTTTTTTTCCCAGGCTTAACGTAATCTTGTCCATAGTCCGGGATACCCATAGTCCGGGATACCCATAGTCCGGGACAGGACTCTCTGGCAATCACCATGTGCGTGCACACGCATCTTTTTAGTCAAATTCAGTGAACGTTGTGAATCAAATTTGATGGCGCTGTGTATGCCCGTTGCGGGCCTGAGTTGATGGGGATGTAAGCTCCCGGTGTGTGAATCCTTTCGTCAAGATGGTGAAACAAATATCAGTCGAAGGCAAGGGCGAAGCCGCAAGGCATGAGCGGTGGATTGCAAAACGAAAAGTTAAAAACTGCAATCAATCGAGTCTGCAGCTGTGATTTTGTGTGTGTGCCCGGAGCATGATACGGGTGATATATCAAACTGAATGTATTACATTGGCGCTTGGCTGCAAGCGAGGGAACTGATATGAGTGATGTTGTTACAAATGAAGTTTATGCGAGACCAATCCGGATTTTTCATAGTGTTTTTGCCTTATGTATGATGACGCAACTGGCAGTTGGCGAGTTGATGGATGTTCCGGAAGTGGAAAAAGAATATGAAGCATCCATCCAATGGGTGACTTCTGCAATTGCGCACGAAGCTCATCACACGCCTGTTGTGGTCGGCGGTGCTGTTGAAAAGACGCCGGGTTTTGAAATGCACGAGTTGCTGGGTTTAACCATCGCTACGCTGCTGCTGGTTCGCATCATTCTTGCTATGAGTTCACTGCCGGGGGCGAACTGGCGGTATCTTTTTCCCTGGCTGTTTGCAGCAGGGCGTAAGCAGCTTGGGCAAGAGGTGAAGTTGCAAGTGGCGGGATGGAAGCAGATAAAACTTGCAGCCCCTGAAGATGGTGAATCAGTTGCCCGCAGTGTGCATGGTCTCATCCTGTTGGCATCCGTAGTGATGGGTGTGACAGGTACACTTCTTTTCTTTGGCTGGAGTACAACGGCTCCGCAAGTTGAGTGGGTGGAAATTGTCGCAGAAGTGCATGAGTTGGTGGTGGGTGCATTAGAGGCTCTGTTAGCAGCACATATTTTGGCGGTTATTCTGCATCAGCGTCAGGGTCATGATATCATCAGTCGAATTAAGCCAACGGCTTAATTTTCACGGGTGAATAAATGCAATGTCCGATTTACCGATACTGTTTTTTATTATTGCGAAAGTGATCAGGGTCAAAATCAAGCCTTTGTAACAACGTCCTTAAGTTTTTTGCCTTGAAGCCGGAGGTGGGATGTAAACTTTCGACAACGGTATTTTGCGCTAGTGTTGCGTATCCAGTTGTGTACAGCTTACCTTCTCGCTATGTTCGGTATCGGAACGAATGCAAGTCAGAAAAGAGTTTTTGTGCGGGAGGGGAATATGCTGTTGTTTTACATGTTGATTGTTGCCTGTCTACTTGCTTTGACATTGATCATTGTGGCTATAAAACGTATCAGTAAAGAAGGACTGACCGTTACCGATACCAGGCAACATTTTGTTCGCTCGGTCGAGGATGTAAAACGGCAGCTTGAGCAGGAGCGAAAGGAAGCCAGTATTACTGAAAAGTTGGATGAAGCCGGTAGTATCTTCTATTCCAGCCACGGATTCGGTAAGTGTGTGGACGAATCGGTGGAAAATGCCGCCCTTAAAGTGGAAGTAGAGCTGAGTATGGCGGGTATTCATGTCATCGATAAGATCGATATCAACAAGTTGCTGGGGCGTGTAAATAAAGCGCCATACTTTTCAATCATTTTCTGCGACCGGAAGATCGCCGTTACCGCACTGGAAACTGATCCTTCACTGGGTCTGCTGCAGTTTACGGCCATCATCAGAAAGGATTTCGACGATACCGTGAAGGTTGAGTTCATGGACCCTGTACGGGTAGTTAAAGCGGACAAGCTTAGTGCATCAAATCAGGCAGCACTTAATCTGAAGGAGACACTAATCCGCATCCTCAACAGTTTCTAGGAGGCTGTCCGAGAATAGGAATCGTCGCGAGGGAAAGCGGGATTGATTCAATTTCCCCGTTCATTTGAGACAAATACTGCTTGTATTTCATGAGAGTGAACGGGGGAAGTGGCCAATATCCGCTTTTCCGCAGTAGGTTCTTCTATTCTTGGACAGGCTCCTGGTTGATTGAGAATGACAGCAGCTCTTGCTTCAATGCGTTGAAACCTGTGGGAGTTCTGAATGAAACAAAATAGCAATAGGATTATTGATGCGCATGATGCTAGCCCCAAGCTGGGCATATAGTGATGGTGTTTTCATCCTATCACATTGTCGATACGGGAGTTACCACATTTTATGGCAGCTCATCCATTATCTCCGCACCCAAAGCCGGTGATGCATACTTCGGACAAGATGCCCAATATCAAATCAATTCTCCTTCTTATACCGATAACACTGGTTTAATTTGGCAGAAGATGATGGATGAAAAGTTGTCATTTGATGAGGTGTTAAGAAAAAGTAAAAGGATGCGTCGGAATACGCAGTTTCGACAAAGCTGCTTAAAGAGATCATGAAGCCACGTTTTATTTCAAGTGCTGGCGAAACAAAATCCTCGGCGCCAACTTCCTGATCCGATTCGGGCTGATCTCTTGCGAAACGCAAAGTGACACTCAGGAGACTATCCATGCTTGAGCGCGACAAAGAGTACAATTAGTGCATTTAGTAAACCATCACCGTAATTGCCTCTGGAATGGCTGCTTTTAACCTCCTTGCCTGTTTCAACATTCAGTCAGGCAAAAGTTATTGCTCAATGGTATGGTATTCGCTGGTGTATTGAGGTTTACTTTCATGTGCTGAAAAGCGGCTGCCAAATTAGTGAGCTTCAGCTTGAGACAATAGAGAGGCAGCTTGCCTGTTTGGCGCTGTATATGATCATTGCGTGGCGCATTATGTTTATCACGATGCTTGCCCGAACATGTTCGAGTGTTGATTGTGAAGTGATTTTTGATCGCATGGAGTGGCAGGCCGCTTATATTGTGTACCACCATGAATCTCCGCCAGCCACTCCTATATCTTTGGGTGAAATGGTGACTCTGGTAGCTTGCCTTGGCGGTTACCTCAATCGGAAAAATGATGCTCCTCCAGGCCCAAAGACCATTTGGAGAGGATTACAGCGAATCCGAGATTATGCAGTGGCATTGGATGCTAACAAACATCTGGGGGAACGATGTGTATAACGTTGAGCGCAGGAACGTGAGAACGTGCAATTGTTTTGAACCACTGCGGGCAATGATTCGTGAGATCAAGTTCAGTGCGATTTTAACTTTTAAAATGGAGGTTAGTTACCCATGAAACCAGGCAAGAGAGACATACCCGTCAAAATAAAAATTCAGGGCAGGCAATTGGAAGAGTTGCAAGCTCATACAGTACATATGTGCGAAGCATATGGTCTGGATACTAAAGTTTATAACTACAAGGGCGTTCGTCCTATATCCTTCTACCGATGGGATCTGGACTGCTTGATTGATGTGATGGATTATGTGCTGGCTGACAAAAAAAAGTACCCCGATCCATATGACGAAGGATATATAGCGCTTAGCTCATTAAATGTGGAATTGAAGCGCAGATACAAAGAGCTGTATGAAAGCTAAACCCCAGTTGCTTGCGTTCTTGCGTGGGAACAGAAAATGGGTCTGTGTTCGAGCATTGAATATGATGAAGTTGACCTGTCCACTGCCAACACTTTGATTTGCCTGTAACTGCTACCGAGGGATCGTCATGATTAATGAAGTATATATTGATAATTTTAAGTCGTTGGTTGGCTTCAGGATGAAGTTTGCCAAGTTTAATTGTCTTATCGGGCTTAATGGTGCAGGTAAATCTACTGTTCTTCAGGCGCTCGATTTTTTGGCGCAGTTGATGCAGGGCGATATCAATGGCTGGCTGGAGGAGAGGTACTGGGATAAGAGCGAATTAAACAGCAAACTGAGTAAAAAACAGAATATCAGTTTTGAGGTAACCAGTAGCCAAAAAGCGGCGGGTGAATTGAAGTGGTTCGGTGAGTTTAACCGTCAGAAGCTTTATTGTTCATCTGAAACGATCACGTTGAACGGCAAAACATTACTGAAAGTTGCCGATGGACGTTTTGCAATCAATGGTGATATCAGTCAGCCCATCATATTTTCATACCAGGGTTCTATTTTGTCCGTCTTAAAAGAGAAAGAGCTTTCAGACGGGTTGCTCGCACTCAAGACGGAACTTTCATCAATGAAATCGATGGATTTGCTCTCGCCTCACCTGCTGCGTCAAAAGGCGCGGGAAAGCGGCATGGATGTCGGTCTTGGCGGTGAAAAGCTATCGGCTTTTCTGCATGAGCTTTCCAGTGAAAAGCGTGTGATGTTGGAACAATCCCTGAAAAGCTATTACCCAAGCTTCAGCACATATCAGACAAGCGCGATGAAATCGGGCTGGAAGAAACTATCAGTTCATGAAATGTTTGACGGTCAGCCTGTAGAGACAGAGGCAAGGCACATGAATGATGGCATGTTGCGTATCATGGCCATTGTGGCGCAAACATTGGCCGAACACTCATTCCTGCTCTTTGATGAGATTGAAGATGGAATCAATCCAGAGTTGATTGAACAGTTGGTAGATCAACTGGTCGATGCACCGCAGCAAATGTTGGTGACAACCCACAGTCCGATGATTTTGAACTATCTGGAAGATGAAGTCGCCATTGCTGGGGTGCAGCTAATCTATAAAAATAAACAGGGGCTTACTCGGGCCAAAGCGTTTTTTAAAATTCCATCCATGGCTGAAAAACTCCGGCTGATGGGGCCGGGTGAGGTGTTTGTTGATACAGAACTGAAGACGCTTGTTAATGAACTGATTGAGAACCCTGAGGGGTCAGCGTCTTGATCTTGCTACTCAGTGGTGAAGGTCCATCAGATATTGGTACCTGTGATAACATGACAGGTTTTTGTGATTGCTCATCTTTTGTGCCCGGGCCGATGGCAGTTTTTGTCGACCAGTTGGTTGAGATTGTTCTTGGTTACTCATGTCTAGGAATTGGTTGTCTACGGTTTGTCAGTGAACATCAGCTGAAAGAAATTGGCAGCGGTTTGAAGCAAAAACGTCGTCTTACGTTACCCGGTAAAAAGAAGCAACGGGAAACAGGTTATTTTGAGAAAAATGCACGGGCGCTGGCGGTCACAGCCAAACAGCTGATGGTTGAATTGAATGATGAAGTGGTCGCGGTTCTTTTTCGTGATGTAGATGGTACCAGATCGACGAAGCGTGGGCTTTACGAAGCTAAGCGAGATTCGATGATGCGGGGCTTTGAAATGGAAGAATATGCCAAAGGTATTCCCATGATGCCAAATCCACAGTCCGAGGCGTGGTTATTGTGCGCTGTGCAAGAGAGTCCATACGATAACTGCGATAAGCTTGAAAATATGTCGGGCAATGACAATAGCCCCAATGATTTGAAGACGCAGCTGGAAAAGACGATCGGTGAACATGTAGGCGCTCAAGAACTGGCTGAAATGGCTTTGGATGGAAGAATTGATGTACATCGGATTGATATGCCAAGCATGAATTGGTTTAAAAAACGGTTGAGTGAGGCTCTCTCATGAACCGCATCTCTCAGTTACGAAATAATTTTAATGTATGGAATGTAGCCTGATATGAGCGAATCGCAGCATGTGGAGTGGAAAGAGTCGTGGCGGGATGAATACCTGAAATGGGTCTGCGGCTTTGCCAATGCTGATGGTGGCGTGTTGATTGTCGGGCGTAATGATGAAGGCGAAGCGGTGGGTATTGCTGATGCGCGCCAGCTTTTGGAAACGCTTCCCAACAAAGTGCGCGATTTGCTGGGCATCATTGTGGATGTGAATTTAGTCGAAGAAGCTGGTAAGCAGATGCTTGAGATTGTGGTGGAGCCTTACCCTTATCCCATCAGTTACAAAGGCCAATACCATTACCGCACGGGTAGCACCAAGCAGGAGCTCAAAGGCGCTGCGCTGGATCAGTTTTTGCTCAAGAAGCAGGGCAAGCGCTGGGATGGTGTGCCTGTTCCCCATGTGACCGCCGATGATTTGAACGCCAAGACATTCGATGATTTCAAAGCCCAAGCGATGAAGAGCAAGCGGGTGGATGAAGAGGTGCTGGGTGAGAGCAATGCCCACTTGCTTGAAAGATTGCACCTTAATGATGGCGCGTATTTGAAACGCGCAGCTGTTTTGTTGTTTCATCCTGACCCTGAGCGCTTTGTGACCGGGGCTTATGTGAAGATTGGTTACTTTGCATCGGATGATGATTTGCGCTATCAGGATGAGGTGCATGGTAATCTCTTTGAACAGGTGAAAGGTTGTTTGGATCTGTTGCGCACCAAATATATGAAGGCTGAAATTCGCTATGAAGGCGCGCAGCGGATTGAGGAGTTTTCTTACCCTGATGCAGCTCTGCGTGAAGCCTTGCTCAATGCCATTGCGCACAAGGATTACAGCGGCGGCACACCCATTCAAATCAGTGTGTACGACAATAAAATGATGTTTTGGAATGAAGGGAAATTGCCTGAGCATTGGACGATAGCGCAACTGAGCGAGAAACATCCCTCCAAACCGCACAATCCCGATATTGCCAATGCCTTCTTTCGCGCTGGGCTCATTGAATCGTGGGGTAGAGGCACACTGAAAATTCTTAAGGCGTGTGCTGATGCTGGGTTGCCTGTGCCGACCTATAAGTATGACCTTTCTGGTTTTATCTTGGAAATGCCGGGGAAAACGCGGGTGGAAACGCCGGGGAAAACAGCCCAAGAAAAGTTGGGTGAAAAGTTGGGTGAAAAGTTGGGTGAAAACAGGCAGGCGATTGTGAGTGCCATGGACAGTGAACCCACCATTACCATAACTGAATTGGCTAACAAGCTGGGGCTGAGCACGACGGCTATTGAGAATAATGTTAAATGGCTTAGAGAAAAGGGTTATATACAGCGGGTTGGCCCTGCAAAAGGCGGCTACTGGAAGGTGTTGGGGGAATAGGAATGAGCGATATAGGTCAACGCGAACGCGCCACCCAGAACCGGGTGGTGCAACTATTCAGGGATAAACTGGATTATGAGTATTACGGTGATTGGCAAGATCGCGCTGATAACGCCAATATCGAAGAAGCCTATCTTTTAGAATGGTTGGGCAAGCAGGGCGTGGATGCTTCAACGGCAACCCTTGCCATTCGTGATTTCAAACGCGCTGCCAATATGGGTGATGGCAAGCATCTCTTTGATGCCAACAAGGCTATTTACAGCCTGCTCAGATATGGGGTGAAAGTGCGCCAAGGGCAGGGCGAAAACACCAGGACGGTCTGGTTGATTGATTGGAATAAGCCACTTAATAATGACTTTGCCATTGCCGAAGAGGTCTCTGTAAAAGGGCAAAACACCAAACGCCCGGATATTGTGTTGTATGTAAATGGTATTGCGTTGGGGGTGCTTGAACTCAAACGCTCATCGGTATCGGTGACAGAAGGTATTCGCCAGAATCTGGATAATCAGAAAAAGACGTTTATTCGTGATTTCTTTACCACCATGCAGTTGGTGATGGCGGGTAATGATTCGGAAGGCTTGCGCTACGGCGCCATTGAAACCCCTGAAAAGCACTATTACAGCTGGAAAGAAGAAAATCCTGATTACAATCCTGAAGTGGATGAGCCGGGTAAAAAGCATTTGTCGGTACATGATGCGGGTGACGGCATTGGCCAGCTTGATTTTGATATCCTTAATTTCTGCAACAAAGAACGCTTCCTGGAAATGATTCACCATTTTATCCTTTTTGATGCGGGGGTGAAAAAGAGCTGCCGTCAGAATCAGTATTTTGGGGTGAAGGCGGCGCAAAAACGTTTGTTGGCTAACGAAGGTGGCATTATTTGGCATACTCAGGGCTCTGGCAAAAGCCTGACCATGGTATGGCTGGCCAAGTGGCTTCGTGAGCATGTAGCCAATGCACGGGTATTGGTGATTACCGACCGAACGGAACTGGACGAGCAAATCGAAGGTGTGTTTGCTGGTGTAGATGAACATATTTACCGTTCCAAAAGTGGCGCAGACCTGATTGCCAGCCTGAATGAACCCGAGCCATGGTTGCTCTGCTCACTGGTGCACAAGTTCGGCAGGCAGGGCGGCAATGATCAAGAACAGGATGATGAACAGGCGACAGACGATTATCTGCAAGCCCTGAAAAGCAGTCTGGGCAAAGATTTTAGTGCCAAGGGTAAGGTGTTTGTGTTTGTGGATGAGTGTCACCGCACCCAGTCGGGTAAATTGCACGATGCGATGGAGGCGATTTTACCCGAAGCCATTTTTGTCGGTTTTACAGGCACACCGCTGCTGAAAAAAGATAAGCAAAAGAGTATTGAGGTGTTTGGCTCGTTTATTCATACCTACAAATTTGATGAAGCCGTTGCTGATAAAGTGGTGCTCGATCTGCAATATGAAGCGCGCGACATTGATCAATATATTCGTGCTCCAGACAAAATTGATGAGTGGTTTGAAATCAATACCCAGGGTCTCACCGATATGGCCAAGGTGCAGCTCAAACAGCGCTGGGGAACCATGCAGAAAGTGCTATCCAGCCAGGATCGCCTTGAAATGATTGTGAACGATATCTGGAAGGATATGAAAATCAGGCCACGTCTGGCGGATGGGCGCGGTAATGCCATGCTGGTTTGCGCGAGCATTTACCAGGCATGTAAGGTGTATGAGCTGTTTAGTCGCACCGATTTAAAGGGAAAGTGCGCCATTGTCACCAGCTACCTGCCATCATCTGCGGATATCAAAGGTGAAGAAACGGGTGAGGGTTTAACTGAAAAACTGCATCAGTATGAAATTTACCGTGAGATGCTGGCTGACTATTTTGAAGTGAGCAAAGACGAAGCCATCAAAAAGGCTGAAGAGTTTGAAACACGGGTGAAAAAGCAGTTTAAGGAAGAGCCCGGGCAGATGCGTTTGCTGATTGTGGTGGATAAGCTGCTTACTGGCTTTGATGCACCGTCTGCGACCTATTTGTATATTGATAAGAAGATGCAGGATCATGGGTTGTTTCAGGCCATTTGCCGGGTGAATCGTCTGGATGGTGAGGATAAAGATTACGGCTACATCATCGACTACAAAGATCTGTTTCACAGCCTTGAAACATCCATTGGTGATTACACCAGTGGCGCATTTGATGCTTATGATGCCAAGGATGTGCAGGGCTTATTAAGCAATCGCTTGGAGACAGCTAAAGAAAAGCTCGAAGAAGCAAGGGAAGCCACCAAGGCATTGTGTGAACCTGTGTTGCAGCCCAAAGCATTGATTGATTACATCCGTTATTTCTGCGGCGATGTGGCCAATAAAGATGCCTTGAAAGCCAATGAGGCCAAGCGGGTATCGCTGTATAAAAACGTTGCGGCACTGGTGCGCAAGTACGCCAATATTGCCAATGAAATTCAGGCGGCGGGATACAGCGCCAGCGAAGCAAAGGCCATCAAAGCTGAGGTGGAGCACTTCAGTCAGATGCGCCAGGAAATCAAACTGGCCTCAAAAGACGAAGTGGATATGAAGCAGTATGAGCCGGGCATGCGCCGCCTTCTTGATAGTTTTGTGCGCGCCAATGACAGCGTCAAAGTCGTGGATTTTTAAAACCTTGGTCTGATTGAGTTAATCGTTGAAAAGATTAAACAAAACCCTGAGCCACGATCCGGGAAAAAAGTGCCTGAAGCGATGGCTGAAACCATTGAAAATAATATGCGTAAGCTGATTATTGATGGGCAACCGATTAATCCGAAATATTATGAAAAAATGTCGGAGCTGCTTGATGCCCTTATTCAGCAGCGCCGTACTGAAGCACTGAGTTATCAGGAGTATCTTGAGCAGGTGAAAAAGCTTGCGGAAGGGATTGAGAATCCACAACGGCCATCTGATTACCCGGATAGTATGGACAGTAGAGCTAAGCAGTCGTTGTATGACAATCTGGATCAGAATGAAGAGCTGGTGACGCGTATTGATACAGCGATTCGATACACCAAAAAGGCAGACTGGAAAACCAACAGCTTCAAACAACGGAAAGTGGAACATGCTGTAAGAGAAGAGCTTGGTGACTATGCCTTTGATGTGAAAGAGGTGATGGATCTGGTGAAGAATCAGGCGGAGTATGATTAGTAACCCGGTGAAGATGATGATTACGGTAAGTGGTATCGATGTACAGATTGTGAGAAAAAATATTAAGAATTTGCATCTGGGTGTTTACCCGCCCAACGGTCATGTGCGCGTGGCTGTGCCTGAACATGTGACGGACGACAATGTGCGTTTAGCTGTTGTATCAAAGTTAGGCTGGATAAAGAAACAGCAGCAAGTGTTCAGGGATCAGCCACGGCAGTCTGAGAGAACATATATCTCAGGGGAGTGTCATTACTTCTTTGGTAAACGTTATCGCCTTGAGTTAATCGAGCGCACTGGAAAGTATGAAGTGCAACGGTTGAAATCAGGCAAACTGAAAATGTTTATAAAAGCAGGGGCTTCCATTGAAAGCAAAGAGAAGCTTTTAAACGGCTGGTACCGGGAAGAGCTGAAGCAGATGATTCCTCTGCTGCTGGATAAGTGGCAACCCATTGTTGGCAAAAAAGCCGAAAACTTGGGCATCAAAAAGATGAAAACTTGGGCATCAAAAAGATGAAAACCAGGTGGGGCAGCTGCAATATTGAACAGCGCCGTATCTGGCTGAACCTTGAGCTGGCAAAGAAACCACCGGAGTGCCTGGAATATATTTTAGTGCATGAGTTGCTTCATTTGCATGAGCGCAACCATAATGAGCGATTCAAAAGGCTTCTTGAACAGTTTTTACCCAACTGGCGGACCAGTCAGAAGACTTTGAATCAATCACCCTTAGCCCATGAAGAGTGGCAGTATTAAAACTTGAGTCTTTCAGGGAAGGTAGTGCTGCATCAAACAATTTGCTTTGTTCGCTTTGTTGCAAAGTTGTCGTAAAGGAGCGCTTGTCGTGTTTGCTACAATCTGTCATGGCTTGAATATGTTGATTTAGAAAGAAAAATACACTGGCACTGCAATTGCAATGGTTTATGCAAAACCCTCAATGGCAGGAGTGTGCATGAAACAGAGCGACATTGCAGAACTGCTGAACGAACCGGCATGTGAGCATAACAAGAAAGCCAAATCGGGCTGTGCTAAACCGAAACCGGGTGCGAGCGCTGGCGGCTGTGCTTTTGATGGTGCTCAGATCGCGCTGCTGCCGATTGCTGATGTGGCGCATATCGTGCATGGCCCGATCGCCTGTGCCGGTTCATCGTGGGATAATCGCGGCACACGCTCCTCCGGTCCTGAGCTTTATCGTATGGGCTTTACCACCGACCTCACCGAGCAGGACATCATCATGGGCCGCTCGGAGAAACGCCTTTTTCATGCCATTAAACAGGCTGTCGAAGAGCATTCGCCAGCGGCTGTTTTCGTTTATAACACCTGTGTTCCGGCTCTGATCGGCGATGATGTTGATGCGGTGTGCAAAGCTGCTGCCGAGCGCTGGGGTGTGCCGGTAGTGCCTGTCGATGCCGCTGGCTTCTACGGCACCAAGAATCTCGGCAACCGCATTGCCGGTGAATCGATGGTCAAATATGTGATCGGCACGGCCGAAGCGAAACCGCTGCCGAAGGGGAGTGAGCGGGCCGGTATCAAAGTGCACGATGTGAATCTGATCGGTGAATACAACATTGCCGGTGAACTGTGGCATGTGCTGCCGCTGCTCGATGAGCTGGGTATCCGTGTGCTCTGCACGCTGGCGGGTGATGCCCGTTTCCATGAGGTGCAGTCGATGCACTGCGCTGAAGTGAACATGATGGTCTGCTCCAAGGCGATGGTGAATGTGGCCCGCAAACTTGAATCAATGTTCGGCACACCGTGGTTTGAGGGCAGCTTCTACGGCGTTGAAGACACCTCGCAGGCACTCAGGGATTTTGCACGTGTGATTGATGATCCGTCACTGAGCGAACGTACCGAAGCATTGATTGCCCGTGAAGAGGCGAAAATCAATGAAAAACTGCAAGCATGGCGTGAACGGCTCAGAGGCAAAAGAGCGCTGCTGTATACCGGTGGCGTGAAATCGTGGTCGATTATTTCGGCTTTGCAGGATCTCGGCATGACCGTGGTGGCTACCGGCACCAAGAAATCTACTGAAGAGGACAAGGCGCGCATCCGTGATCTGATGGGCGATGAGGCGGTGATGATTGAGGATGGTAATCCGCGTGCACTGCTGAAGATCGTTGATGACTATCAGGCCGACATTCTCATTGCCGGTGGGCGCAATATGTACACGGCACTGAAATCACGCTTGCCGTTTCTCGATATCAATCAGGAGCGCGAATTCGGTTATGCCGGTTACGACGGCATGGTCGAGCTGGCGCGTCAGTTTGCACTCACGCTTGAGAGCCCGGTATGGGCCGATGTGCGCAAGCCTGCGCCGTGGCAGCAAAGCGCCGCGATTGGCGAACCCCTGGGTACGGAGGTGAAACATGGCTAGTTCGTTTGATTTATATTGGGTTTTGTCTGAACAGCACGAAGCACATACAGCTCGTGAAGAAACTTTTTCGGCAGGGCGAAGCCATTTCCGCGCCGCTATGCACTTTGTACTCTCTGTGCTGAAATGGCTTTGCTCGCATGCTTGTGCGCCGGTGCATCGCAGCTTCGAATATCGCGATGGCCTCAGGGAGGTGAGCCGTGGCTGAAGTACTCAAACGAAACAAGGCGATGAGTGTAAGTCCGCTGAAGGCCAGCCAGCCTGTTGGTGGTGTGCTTGCCTTTCTGGGAATGAATCGATGTATGCCGATGCTGCATGGTTCTCAGGGGTGTTCGGCTTTCGCTAAAGTGTTTTTTGTGCGTCATTTCAGGGAGCCGATTCCGTTGCAGACCACAGCGATGGATCAGGTCAGCTCGGTGATGGGGGCGGACGATAACGTCGTGGAAGGTCTGAAAACTGTTTGTGAGAAGAATAGTCCGGCGATAGTCGGTTTGCTGACCACCGGCCTCTCCGAAACACAGGGGACGGATATCAAGCGCACGGTGAAGATGTTCCGTGAAAAGCATCCCGAGCATAACGATGTTGTTGTTGTACCGGTGACAACGCCCGATTTTTCCGGCGCTTCCGAGTCCGGCTTCGCGGCGGCGGTGGAGGCGATGATTGATACGATGGTACCTGCGGCTGCAGTGGCTGGCACTACACCATGCATGCGTCCGCGTCAGGTGAATGTGCTGGCGGGTTCCATGCTGACGCCGGGCGATCTTGAATTTATCAAGGAGACGATTGAGCGTTTCGGTATGCGGCCGCTGGTGCTGCCTGACATCTCTGAATCGCTGGATGGACATCTGGGCGATAATAATTTTTCGCCGATTACCACTGGCGGCACCACTGTCGAGGATGTGATGACGATGGGTGAATCGATGGTTACGCTGGTGATCGGAGCCTCCCTGAATAAAGCAGCCGATCTGCTGCAAGAGCGTACCGGTGTGCCTGACTTCCGCTTTGATTCGCTGATGGGGCTGAATCAAGTTGATCAATTGATGCTGGCCTTGAAAAAGATTTCCGGAGTGCCGGTGCCGGCACGTCTCGAACGGCAGCGTTCACAGTTGCAGGATGCCATGCTCGATACACATTTCATGCTGGGGCAAGCGAAAGTGATTGTCGCTGCCGATGCCGATCTTCTCTACAGCTTTGCCGGATTGATTCACAGCATGGGTGGCGATGTTGTTGCGGCAGTGGCTCCGGCGCGCGCCGCCATTCTGGAACAGATTCAGGCTGAAGTGATCAAAATCGGTGATCTGGAAGATGCTGAAAAGCTGGTTTCGGGTCAGAAGGTCGATCTTATCATCGGCAATTCGCATGCCGGTGCATCAGCCGAGAGGCTTGATTGCCAGCTGCTGCGAGCAGGTTTTCCGCAATACGATCTGCTTGGCGGTTTCCAGCGGACATGGATCGGCTATGCCGGAACACGGCAGGCACTGTTTGATCTGGCCAATCTGATGACAGCATGTGGTAAGGGTGAAATCGAGCCTTATCACTCCATCTATTCACAAAAAGAGGCTTATGGCTACGGAGGTGACTATGCAGTTGCAACGGCAGTTGCGGGTGGTTGATCCCGTGGCGGATATTGAAGCGAGTTTGAAGGTCGCCTTCGCCACGACCGATATGAAACAGGTGAACCAGCATTTCGGTTCGGCCAAATCATTTGCCATTTACGCCATCAACGCGGAGCAGGCGACGCTGCTGGAGGTGGCCCAGTTCGGACGTCTGGATCAGGACGGCAATGAGGACAAGCTGACGGTGAAGCTCGAAGCACTTAAGGGCTGCGGCATTGTCTACAGTCAGGCTGTCGGTTCTTCGGCGGTGCAGCAATTGATGCGTCTGAATATTCAGCCGGTACGCGTTGAGGCGGGTAGTCGGATTGCCGATCTGATCAAATCTTTGCAGGAGGATCTGGTTCAAGGTCCGTCGGCATGGGTGGCCAAGGCGCTGGCCAGTCATCGGAAAGAAAGCAGTGATCGTTTTGATACGATGGAAGATGAAGGCTGGTCGGAATGACAGCAAAAGATATGAACCACAAAGGTACTAAGACACAAAGAATTTTCATGATGTCAGCTCTGTGTCTTTGTGCTGCTGTGGTTAATAAACAGGAGTTTATATGAATTTTACAGAGATGGTGATAGCCGAGGACGATCCGATACTGAAATCGGAATTTATGGTGGAGATGGTGCGCCAGATGCGGGCACTGGATACCTATGATACCTACGATGGATGGTCTGTGGCCAGGATTCTCGATCCGTTTATCCTGACCAAGGAGCGTCGCCGCGAGATTCCGATTATCGGCGATCCGGACGAGATCATTATGGCGCGGGTGAAATGTCTCTATAACGCCACTTCGTCTCTGATCGAGAAGCATACCGGAATTATGGCTGTGCCAGTGGTCAATCTGTCGCATGAAGGTTTCGGTCGGGTATTGATTACGACCGGTAAACTGGTGGTGCTTGATCGCTCTTTGCGCGATGTGCACCGCTTCGGCTTTCGTACGCTCGAAAAGATGCAGGAAGAAGGGGACAAGATGCTCGCAACTGCGCTGGGGCTGATTGAAAAATATCCGGAAGTTGCCAAAGAATAAACACGCTTTACCACGAAGAGCATGAAGAGAAGGGCCTCAACCGAAAATGGAATCAAATGATTACCGCTGAGTTTCACTACTTCCTCTTCATGTGCTTCGTGCTGAGTAGAAAGGAGAATAAGAGATGAGTGATGAGGGTTTGAAAGCGCTGCAAAAGGATATGCGCCGCAAAAAACGCATTGCCAGCGAGTGGGCCTCACAGCTGCATGATCTGGTCGAGGACCGCTTACCGGCAGGTTATGAGGAGATTCCGGCGATAGCGCAATCCACCTATGACGCCTGCAAGGCATGGGAAGAGGCAAATAAAAAACTAATCGAGGCTGAAGGAGCAGAGAATGAGTGAGATGATTACTGGAATTACCCGTAGTGGCGAGGAATGGACACCGGAGTTTGTGACGGACATTAACCAGTCCACCTGCATCGGTTGCGGCCGTTGCTTCAAGGTCTGCCCGCGCGATGTGTTCGATCTGGTCGAACGCGAAATGGATGATTCTGATTATGATGACGATTACGACGATATCGATGACGATGTGGTGATGGTGATGGCTATCAAAAATGCGATGGACTGCATCGGCTGTAGCGCCTGTTCACGTGTTTGCCCGAAAAACTGCCATACTCATTCGCCACAACCGGTGCCCGCATGATATTCGGCAAGATTCCCAAACCAAAGAAACACGTCTTTATCTGTGTTCAGAATCGTCCGGCTATGCATCCGCGTGGCTCATGCGTTGCTAAAGGCGCTACGGCTGTCTATGAAGCATTTGCCCGGCAGTTTGAGAAAGAAAAACTGTTTGGTGAATTCGCCCTTACCACAACCGGCTGTCTCGGACCCTGCATGAAAGGGCCGACCGTGCTGGTTTATCCGGATGGCGTGATGTATGCCCAGCTGAAGCCTGAAGATGTGCCGGGTATTATTGAGCAACATCTTAAGGGCGGTAAGCCGGTTGAAGATCTGATGATCTCGCCAAATATCTGGGGCTGACAGGGATTCTCAGATGCGTATGAGCTCAATTTACAGACGCAGGAGCTTGCTGATCGGAATTTATTCGCCAGCGCATGGTCAATGATGATTGATTTACCGTGTGAAACCATCCGGACCGATATCGAGGAGGTATGTGCGATGTTTCGCACGGCACTGCTGAATATCGGTCTGGATGAAGGTGCTGTGAAGTTGTTGTGTTTTGAGCAATGTAAATTAACAATGATGACGGATAATTATGATGGTGAAACGATCATAACAGGCCATTGGCTGAACCCGGGTGGTGAGCAATGCGCTTATCTAATTCGTTATGCCAACGGTACGATGTTTGCGGAGCAGGACGTTTTACTACCGTTTCCGACAGATCCCGGAATGTTTTTTGAAGCTGTCGAAGTATGGGGAAAGTCAGGGGCACTGAAGTATGAAGCCCGTTTGTTACCGGCACTATGAAGCGTCAGCACGGCAATAATGATTTTTATGACTGGCTGCTGTCGTATGTTGATACTCAGCAGCTTGCTGAACAGGTGCAGATCGGACTGGTCTGGACGCTGTGCAGCTCGCTTCACGGCACTGGTCTGGCGATGAGTCCGCAGGCTTATACGCGCAATATCGAGTGGCCTAAACCCTTATCGGGAACACCGCTGGCAGAGCTGGCAGAGCGAATCAGAAGCTGGAATCCTTACGAGGCCAGCGTGGCAATGGCGGCAATTAATGCAGCCATCAGGCCGGATTTCGCAAGCTTTGAGCCTCTTATCGAACTGCCCAACAGGAATGGTAATCTTGCCGTCTTCGACTATTTTCTGCCGCGTATCAAAGGGGCGAACATTGTTGTGGTCGGACGATATCCGGGGCTGGAGCGATTTGAGGAAACGTATGATATCCATGTGCTTGAGCGCCATCCCGGCGTTGGTGATTATCCCGATACCGCTGCTGAAGTACTGCTTCCCGAGGCGGATTGGGTTTTTATTACAGCCAGCGCCATCATCAATAAATCTTTCCCGCGTCTGGCTGAATTAAGTCAAAATGCGATGACGGTGCTGATGGGGCCAACCACGCCGTGGTTGGTGGCATTGAATCAATGGGGTGTCGATTTTCTTGCCGGTGTGCAGGTGCGTGATGATGTATTGCTGCACCGCACCGTTGCCGAGGGTGGTGGCCGCACTATTTTTGATCAGGCCGTTTCCTATGCGGTGGCCGATATCGGTTTGCCGCGTATGCAGGCTGTTAAACAAGAGATAGCACGGCTCGCCCGGGAGCGCGATGCTATGAAGCAGGAGATGGCGCAATGGTATGGGTCAGGTCAGCACAGTCGCTTCCCCAAATTTACCGAGCTGGAAAGCGTCCAGACATCACTGTCGCGGCTCGATAGTCTCTACAAACAGATGTGGGATGTCCGCCATGTCGGTCAGAAAGATGAATGTGAAAATCATGAGAAAGTTGATAGGGAGAGTGATATGAAAAAGCTTGCCGAGGTGAGCCATGTTTGAGCCTTCACCACTGATGGATTCAGCATCGATCATCCTCTATCACAAGCAGTCCACCAGTGCGATGACCCGTTTCTTCAGACTTGATGGGGGATCGGTGCTGATCGGTCATCCCTTAGCGAAATTGAGCCGGGTCGTGACCGGTGAGGTCGAGCCCGATTCTTCGGTTGTGCCGCATCCCGGTTCTATTACGGCTGAAATAGAGCGTTGGCTGGGTTTGGCGAGCGGTGATCTGGAGGCGGAGCCGGAGTATCACGAACGGGTCGAGGTGCCCGGCAAGATTGTCCGCATCTACCTGGCCCGTTTTAAAACGATTGATCCGCCATTTGCCGAAGCTGAAGCGGTCAACGGTTCGTTTGTAGCGCTGACCCAGATGCGCAGTGCCACACCTGTGGAGCTGGAGTTGCTGCGCACCGCCTACACCATGATTATGGAAGGATGATGAACCTTGAGACGAAGCGCGCCATCATCCTCGAAGCACGTTTAGCACGCAGAAAGCAGCTGTCTGAATCGGCCAACCCTTATCCGGAAGGTAGCGAGGCGTTCGAGGTGTGGCAGACATTCTATCGTATGGTGCTCGCCGACGAATTGCGTAACGATCTGATCGATTCCGAGTACGAAGCCTCGGCCTACTGAGCATCCTGAATCGATCAGTTGATCAAACCGACTGCTTTGATCAATGAAACTATTTTTCAAAGTTTTCGTGCCGCTCTACGCTTCAATGGATCAATAGATCAGGGCGGTGACAATGGCTGATTCATCCAATGTTCAACAGAGCCGGTTATTGCCTGGTTGAATGTTTCGATACCCGTTCGCTGTGGAAGCTGCAGCTGCTGCGTGCGGCTGGGAAAACAGGTCGCTCAGTCGAACTTTTTACGCATGGCAATAAGGTGGGTTTGTTCCCATGTATGTTTCCTGTAAAACTGATCGGCGGGTTCGTTACCCATATCGGTGAGCAGTTGCAGGCGGCTCATTTTCTGCTCGATGGCCACTTTTTCTATCGCATCGATGAGTACGCTACCGATACCCTGACCGCGCCATTTCTCGGAAACCACCAGGTCTTCAACGATGCCGACGATGCCGCCTTCAGCCGTGGAAACCAGGGGTTGTAATGTGCACATGCCGACAATTTCCTTATTGATAAGGGCAACCAGCAGGGTGGCATCCGGATTACTCATTAAGCTGGCCAGCCCCAACCGTTGACGACGGACATCCGGTGTGAAATCGATCTCAATGGTGAAAAGCTCTTCCAGCAGGCTGGTCATACTGCCCAGATCCGAGGTGATGGCGGAGCGAACTGTTACCTCTTTGTTTAACAGTTTGCGCGTCATATTCTGAATGGTTCTCTTGGCCACGGTTGCTTACTCCTGAGTATCGGTGCTGCTTTGCTTTGTTGCGGCTATCCTAAACAATCATCTCTGAGATGCTATCCTTCGATAAAGTATTGTTCCTCATCGAGTTTGCGATCAAAAATATGAAACAGTTCGGCCGCATTCATCTGCATGCCGGGTTGGTTGCCCGGAAATACCTCGACGCGGATGCCTTCGGCATGCAGCTCTTTAAGATCGTGGTAAACAAAATGCTCCAGCGAAACAGCATCGGTAGCTTCACCTCGGGCGGCAAAAGGTTCGGCCAGTCCACGGTAAGGCCAGAGTGGCATGACCAGACTGCCGTCCTGTTCACGGCTGACCCAGTCGTCGGCATCGCAAAGCCGCCATATCTCTTCGGACTCCATGGTGCGGCTGATGAAATAGTGCAGGCGCTCCGCACTATCCATCGTATCCAGACAGGCCAGTTCACTTGCCGTTGGTTCGTGTCTCATAGCACGTCGCCAGTCAGTTTCGGCGTGATCTGGCTCAGCCATAGATCGATGCGCGCATCGGTGAGCAGCGACTGATTATGCTGATCCAGTGCCAGCCCGACGAATTGTCCGTCCAGCACGGCCATCGACTGATCGAACTGATAACCTTCAAGCGGCCACTGACCAACCATGGTAGCACCGCGTTCGCTGAAAAAACGGTAGAGGTGAATCATCGAGTCGAGAAAGCGATCGCTGTATTTTTCCTGATCACCGAGGCCGTAGAGGGCGATGGTTTTACCGGTGAAATCGATCACGTCGATATCAGGAAGAAACTCCTCCCAACTGCCGGCTTCAATGTCGGTGGATTTGCCGGGCAACTGATCGATGCCGTAAGTGGGGGTGCCGAGAATCAGCGCATCATGGTTGAGAAAGGCTTCCACATCGGTGCGGTTAATATTCAGCGGTTTATCGACAATATCGCCCAGCTTCTTTGCTATTTTTTTGGCAATCAGGCGGGTAGTGCCGGTGTCGGTGCCGAAGTAAATGCCGATCTTTTTCATAGTGACTCCTTCTTCGCATCGTCACCGTTGTTGCGGTTGCGAACGATCATATTTATTTGAATGGCGATGCCTTCCATTGAAACTATAAGCAATTATTAAACCAACAGCATCGGCCTGGCTGAAACCCATGATTTGTTATATGAATCAATGTTGCAGGCGCTTGTGTTTTTTTGCTTTGAACCTTTTTATCTGCACAGCGAGAACAAATTGTCGTAAAGCCGACAAAAATGAGGGGCCGCAATCTTCAAGTTTTTGAGCTGTTGTTTATGGCTTGACCGGCCTTAGATTCTTCTGTTGCCGGACAGGCTTTTATGAATCATCTGGCTGATTTCGGCTGTGCGGTAGGGCTTGCTGATAAATTGATAATGATCCAGATCGGTAAGCTCAGCCACCAGTTCATTGGTGCTGTAGCCGGTTTGAAAGATCAAGGGGATTTCCCGGCGAATCATGCGTATTTGCTGCGCCGCAGCCGGGCCATTGAGTTGCGGCATAACCATATCCAGAAGCACCAGATCAATAGCTTCGGGCTGCTGGCAGAACAACTTGACTGCCTCTTCGCCATTGCTGGCTTTGATGATGTTATAGCCGAGGTTTTTCAACTGGGTTGCCGTAACCAGCAGCACTTCGGGTTCATCATCAGCAATGAGAATGGTTTCACCATGACCTTTGATAATGAGATGCTCTTCCAGCAGTGGCAGCGTTTTTACTTCAGTCGTCCTCGGGAAGTACAGGTTTACCGTGGTACCCTGACCTTCAATACTTTCTATGCTGATTCGTCCCTGATGCGCGGCGACCAGCCCCTGAATCACCGGCATACCCAGTCCGGTACCCTTGCCGACCTCCTTGGTGGTGAAAAAAGGTTCAAAGATTTTGTCCAGCTTATCAGCGGGGATACCGGAGCCATTATCTTTGACGCTAAGGTGCACAAATTGATAGGCCGTCCAGTGATTATGACGCAGGCGGAAATCTTTATCGGCTTCCCCACAGCTGAGCTCAACGGTGATTTCCGGATGCTCAAGGTGTTCTGAGGCATCGCGGGCATTGTTCAGCAGATTGATGAAAATCTGATGCAGTTGCGTGGTGTCGGCCTTGATAAATAAGTCTTCACCGACATTCTGATGACAGTTCAGCTGGAAGCTGGCCGGTATTGACGATTGTGCAATTTTCAGGCCCTCATTGATCCACGTGGACATATTCACCACCTGAAGTTTCTGGTTGCCATTGTCTTTGCGGGCAAAGGTGAGTAGTTGTTTGATCATGTCGGCAGCTTTGTAGCAAATATCTTCGGCCGTGCTGAGCATCTGATGGGCCGGATTGTTTTTGTCGATCATATCCAGAGAAAGGAAAATGTTTCCAGAAATGCCAACCAGCATATTGTTGAATTCATGGGCAATGCCGCTGACTAAAGTGCCGACTGCCTCCATCTTCTGTGCCTGTCTGAGTTGAACTTCCAGTTCTTTTTTCTCACTGATATCAGAAAATACACCGACATAACTGATCACCTGTTCATCATCGTCAACGATGGCGGTAATGGTCAGTTGCTGCGTATATTCTTCGCCATTTTTTCGGCGATTGATTACTTCACCTTTCCAGCGACCCTCGCAAACGAGGCTTTGCCACATCTGGCTGTAAAAGGTCATGTCATGTTTGCCGGAGGATAATATTCTGGATGTCTTTCCAATAACTTCGTTCTCATCAAAGCCGGTGACTTCACTGAAAGCTTTATTGACGCTGAGAATTACGCCGGATGGATCGGTGATGGTGACGGCTTCATGTGTTTCAAAAGCGGTAGCCGCCAGACGCATCATGGACTCGGCATGCTTGCGTTTGCTGATGTCGTGATAGATCGTGAGAATGCCTTCAACGTTATTCTGTTCATTTAAAATGGGGGCTTTGTTAACTTCAAACCACCATTCTTTGGAAAGAATATTGCGTTTGAGCTCTTCATATTGCAGGTGTTTGCTTTGCTGATTGATGATGAGAAGCTCTTTATCTTCTTCCGCTTTAGCCTGGGCCGGGCTGAGCTTACCCAGATCGCTGTCGGTTTGTCCGATAATGGATGCACTGCTTTTAAAGCCAAAATCCTGCAGGAACAGGCGATTGGCACCGACATATTTCTGCTCTTTGTCTTTCCAGGAGATACGTGCCGGAATATTTTCCAGTATCGAGGAAAAAAGGTTTTTCTGATGGGCTGCAATTTGTGCTTCAGCTTCCGTTTTGGCTTCATTGAACAGGATAGACTCACTGGATTTGCCTAATACAAAGGCAGTTCTGATCATCAACAGCACAAAAATCAGGCACAAGATACTTTCGGAAATAGCCATGCTATGCACATGACTGATGAAATTGAACTCGACTGGTAACATTGTGAGCAGAATAAAAGTAACAGCGTGTTTGAAATTCGAACTTAAGGTTGCAATAGAACCTGCGCTGATAGCAACCAGTGCCAGCAGCAGAAAGACCTGATGATCCATAGCCGCGTTCGGAAACAACAGAATTCCGGCACCGCCCCACATCAGAGCTGACGCAATTACCCCGATATAAAAACGCTGTTCATAGCTTTTTGCCATATCATAACTGCCATCAAAGTGGCTGTTGAAATGCCATAGCAGTGCGAGACGGGACGCACTGACGCAGGCAAGGCAGGCCAGCCAGGACCAGGCGTAAAATGCATCGATGACATGCGTCTGGATGCTTGCCAGTAGCAGAGCAAGGCAAAAACCAACAGCGAGATTGCCAGAAATATTTGCATATAACTGTCTGGTCTTCTGAATATAAACCTTGCTGTGGAACTTCGCTTCGGGCATTGCAGTTTTCTCCGGCTTGAGCTTACGTTTTGTGGTTGCATTAATACTTGAGCAAAAAACGTGCCAGCTATTTTCAGGCTGGATATTTCTGAGGGGCAGAGCGACCTGACTCGTGACTAAATTCAGTGCTCCAATAATCAGACAATGGTTTGTAAAAAAGCTAACAATCGTGATGCACGGCATAGTGGAAGTTAAGTCATTTAAAGGCTTTTCGGCAGGGCACGGCTATTGCTAAGGCAGTACGCCGATTGTTGTCGGCCAACAATTACGAGTAATGGAGTTAAGGAATGTCGATGCAAACGATTAAAGATTTTTCAACTAAAGCCCGTACCGATTCAGCGGTGGGAGAGAAGCTCAAAGCGTGCGAGAAGCTAAGGGACCTGATCAAGCTGGCCCGTGAAGAGGGGTTTGATGTGGACGAAGAGTTGTTTTATCCGCCTAACGACCCGCAATTCAGCGCTGAGCAGCTCTCCGAGAAGCTGGCCAACGCGTTGCTGCGTTGCTGAGCAACAACATCACGCTGCGGTTGGGCAATTCCGACCGCAGCGAGGAGTTATCTTTGCATTATGCGTGTATTGCTATATGCAAAATTTGGTTTGTATGAATATCTCTCCTGAGCAGTGGGTTGCCAGCCATGCACTCAGCCCGATTGATATCGATTGTGTTTTCACCGTGATGCTCAAAATTCTCGATGGTAAATGCAAAATGAGCGGGCAGGGCAAGGAGGTCATGGAAAAGCTCTATGACCTGCTTAAAGGTCAAGCCGGCCATCATCTCGACGCTCAAGTCCATTTGTTGATCGGGCAAGCACGTGCAAGCCAGATAAGTGAAGCACTACGCATGCAGATTTATGAATGCCGTCTGCTGGCCGAAACAACGATTTCGCGACCGGTAATGAAAGCATTCAAGGCAAGGCTGCGCGCTGATGGCGTGATCGGGTCGGGCGTTGCCATTTAAGACAATCAATAAGTAATTTCAACATTCAAGGCGGACCACACACACTAAGTAAAAAACTCAACCTGAACCCCTCCTGAAATTTCACTTTAAAAGCAACTTTATATCGGATAACGCGAGGCGCTACTGATACGGATAGTGTGCTTTATTGACATAGAAAAACTTAACCATTTTACATTTAAGGTTTATGTGTTAACAATTCGTCTGATATCAACCAGAGGAGGGTGAATATGCAAAGTACCAATGTCGCAATTGTAGGATTAGGAAAAATCGGTTCTTTCTTTCTGCAACAATTAATAAGTCGTTTTAACTTGGGTTTGAACATCATCTGTGCTGTAGAGCCCAATGATACCGAAGGTAAAGAACTGGCACAGAAAAATGGAATTGCTGTTGTTACTATTGATGATCTGATCAGCTTTGAAGATGACGTGCACATAATTTTTAACCTGACTGGCCTTGATAGTGTTCAGCAGGAAATTCGGCATAAGCTTGATGCTTCCTGTAATTTCAAGACAGAGCTTCTTTCGGATAATGTGCTAAAGGTGGTCTGGAGCATGTTAACCGACGAACCTATTCCCGAACGGTAATCGTTTAGACAAAAAAACACATCCGCACTCATCCGGGGCACAGTCTAATTCAGCAGTCCCGAGCAAGTGATCTATAAGTCTTTCAAATGAAGGCTTGAAGTTGTTTTGTTCGGACAGGAGAGGGTGTGTGTCCGGGAAATATAAGTTTTTTATGTGGCGCAAGTGGATGTGAAAGAACTTTGATCTCTTTCGGCTCTGAGTAGGCCTAATGTAACCAATATCTTCAAGGTCTTTGCTGCGGATTTCTCTATCCAGTTATTTAAGCGTGATTATGTCTTCATTGTAGAGAATCACCGTATAACCGACATTCCGCACCCATAATTTTTAATTTCAGGAATAACACCTGAGATAGCGAGTTCCCATTAGGCGCAACAGTTTCTCATGTTGATTATTGATATTGAGCACAGCGGTCTTTGTTTGCTTCATATAGATTACCGGAATGTTTTGAAAGTACTGAAAAACCCAACGGACAGTTGGATTATTGATCATTTTTC
>Ga0210050_1000341_pt1 | contig 61987 bp, 69 predicted proteins | sample CryGey132114_all_FD_185463 | JGI IMG/M metagenome (GOLD analysis project Ga0210050, IMG submission 185463) | Groundwater microbial communities from aquifer - Crystal Geyser CG22_combo_CG10-13_8/21/14_all (SPAdes) (version 2) | ecosystem: Environmental > Aquatic > Deep subsurface > Groundwater ... | reverse complement strand
TATGGAGCCCTGGCAAGTTTGCTTCCAGCCTTGGATTTATTCAAGTTGAGAGAGCAATAGATTATGTGAGAAATCAGGATGTGCATCACTCGTAGAAGCCTTGCCCTTTAGGGCAAGGAGTAGTCACTCTTTCCGTATTTTTTAATAAATCATAATCCAACGAATCTTTTAGGTAGTTGTGCCAATTTAGTTTTTTTATGGTTCCGGGTTTTGAGCTAGGAGTTATTTTCCACCCTGTCTTATTCCATTTTTTTAATCCTTCCTTAGGCTCGTTTTTTAACCATAATTCTCCGGATACTCCACCTAGTGGTGCTAATCCTTTGATTTTTTCAGGATGCCTTTTTGCATAGGTGCCTAGACATACTGCTCCAGTGCTATGGCCTATCAAGTAAAATGGTTCAACATACCAGGGCTGTTTTTTTGCCCAGTTAATAACATCTTCTAGATCTTCATAGTAATTTGTGGTTGTGGCTAGTTCGTAGGTTCCATCACTTTCTCCGAAGGAATTTGTTGTGTCAAATCTGAATGCTATAATGTCTTTTTTTAGAAATGCTTCAGCCATGGCTACAATCATAGGAATTTCTTTAAAGCCTCCTAGGCCGTGCATGATAAATGCTAAACCTCTTGGGTTTTTAGGAAATTCAACAAGTACACTTATTTTTTGACCCCTTCTATTTTTTATGAATTTGTTTTCCATAACTTAATATGGTTTTAGAATTTAAAAAGTTAGGGTTTAAGAACTAATTTTTGGGGATATTCATGGTATATGAATTATCTCTTGAAATCTTTGACTAATGCTAATTGATTATCTTCTGAATCTCTAAAAAATGCAATTTCCCCCCAAGGGAATGTTGTTATGTGGTTTTCATCTACACTTATGAAATTTGGCATGTCCTTATCAAAGAAGAATTCAACTCCCTTTTCTTTAAACTCTTTAACAGATTTTTCTATGTTTTCTACATAAAATTCTAATCCGTGATTAACTCCTCCATGCAAATAAAGATGTATTTCAGCATCTCCTACTTGTATTGCTGCCCAGTCTTTTTCATGGATTCTACAAGATAAATTTAATATTTCTGTATAAAATTCAATCGCTCTTTTTAGGTCTTTAACTTGAACATCTATTATTGCTTTCATTTTAGAATCCTTTCATCATACGTTTTTTGCCGAGTTTCTTTGCGAGTTTCTGCATTGTCTTTTGATCTAATTTGCCTTCTGCCATTGCTGAATGGGATTTCATCATTTCTTTTAGCATTTTGTATTGTTTTAAAAGCATCCTTATATCACTTGTAGTTGTTCCTGAGCCCTTTGCTATTCTTTGAAGACGAGATGTTTGTTTTTCTAGAATATCTGGATTTTCTATTTCTTCTGGAGTCATGGAATTTATTGCATTTTTCCAGTGTTTTAATTTTTCTTGTTGTCCTACCATTGCTGATTCTGGGATTTTTGCTTTTCCAAGACCTGGAATCATGCTCATTATTTTGTCCATTGAACCAAGGGATTCCATGGATTCTAATTGTGCCTGGACATCACGGAGTGTAAGTTTTCCTTCTTCTAAGTTTTTTTGGGTTTTTTCAAGAGCCTTCTTGTTTGTTATAGACTCTATTTTTTCCAAGAGAGATGAGAGATCTCCCATTCCTAAAAGGCGAGAAAGGAATGATTCTGGATTGAATAATTCAATATCGTGAGGCTTTTCACCTGTGCCAATGAATATAACTGGAACTTTTGTTTCTGCGCAGGCAGTAAGAGCTCCTCCTGCTTTTGCAGTGCTATCCATTCTTGTGATTATAACTCCTGTGATGTTTACTGCTTCCTTGAATGTTTGGGCTTGTTTTTTTGCGGTTTGGCCTATATCTGCAGGCATCACAAGGAATGTTTCTGTTGGAGAGATGGTTTTTGAGATATTTTCTATCTCTTCTAAAAGAGAGGAGTCTAGAGCATCACGGCCTGCAGTATCTACAAGAACAAGAGAGAATTTGTCTATTTCTTTTTTATATTTTTTCCATATTTTTATAGGGTCTTTTTCTTCTGGAGAGATGAAACATGGAATGTTCAATTTATCTGAGAGTTGTTTTAATTGTTCTGATGCTGCAGGCCTGTGCACATCAAGTCCTACTGTGCAGACTTTTTGGCCTCGTTTGTTATAATAAAGAGCTAGTTTTGAGATTGTAGTTGTTTTACCTGCGCCATAGAGACCGAGCATCATAAAAATATTTTGCTTTTTAGAATTTAGGATGATTTCTTTTTTTTCTCCAAGAATTGAAAGAAGTTCTTCATGCAACAATTTGATTACGTGCTCTTTTTTTTCTATACCTTTTATTCTCTCATCAAGGGCAGCTTTTTTTATTTTTTGAGTGATTTCAAGTACGAGAGAGACATTGACATCTGCTTCTATTAAAGCACGCTGAAGATCCTTTACAATGCTATCAACGAGGTTTTTATCAAGGAATACAGCATTAGCTATCTTATCTGTCGTTTTCTTTAGTGTATTTGATAATTTATCTAATACCATTGGAAAGCGAGGATATAGCAAGTATTAAAGATTTTGGGTTATAGTCTATTTTGTAGGATAACAATGTTTATTAATTGGATTTCTACTCCTCATTAATGAATGGCAATTCAAAGAGGCGTACATGATAATTATTTTAATAACTCTTCTAACCATATATTCTATAGGGTACGTTTTGCAAGATTAGACGACGATCAAGTAACTGGCGTTCAATATCATGATTGTCGGGGAGATATTAATTTTATCCCCTTGGAAAACCTTGAAAACGTTGCTAGAATTCCTGCCTATGATGGAGACATGCCAAGAAATTTTGTAGAAGTATTGCAAGAAATTGGGGATTCTGGAGCAGATGCCTTTTTTGGACTGGCTGGAAGAGATCATGTTGGCGAATATATTTGTTTAAGGTTTGCTAGAAAATCACCTCTTTCGGGTGCTCAAATCAGGGAGGTAATTGTTGAAGAATCTATTCAAGTCCAAGACTGTTTAATATAGCTGATTTTTTGAATTCTATGAGATCTTTGTAATCTTGTCCTTCACCGAGGAAATATATTGGCTTTCCAGTGACATAGGAAACAGACAACGCTGTGCCACCCTTCTCATCAACATCTGCTTTTGAAAGGATTATTCCATCTATTCCTATTGCTTCATTGAATGTTTTTGCTTGTTCAATGGAATCATTTCCTGCTATTGATTCTCCAACAAATATTTTTAGGTCTGGCTTGATTACCCTAATGATTTTTTCCATTTCTTTAATTAAGTTTTCTTTTGTGTACATTCTTCCTGCAGTATCTATCAAAAGGCATTTTATTTTGTTCTTTTCTGCGTATTTTTTTGCATCAAATGCCACAGCCGCTGGATCTGAACCATATTGCTGTTTTATAACATTTAATCCGAGATTAGATGCGTGTTTTTCTAATTGTTCTATTGATGCAGCTCTGAAAGTGTCCCCTGCAGCAAAAACACAGGAAATGCCATTGCTTTTTAGTTTATACGCGAGTTTTGCAAGAGAAGTAGTTTTTCCAGATCCATTTATCCCAAAGAAAACTATTGTGTAGACTCCTGATTTTTTCTTTATTTCTTCTATTAAGTCTGGGGCTTCTACCAGGACAGATGAAATTGACTCTTTTAGAGAGTCTGAAATTGTTTTTTCAATGGTACCTTTTTTAACTTCAATTCCTATTAAATCTTTAGAGAGGTTTTCTTTTATTCTATCTACAACCTCTAGAGCTACATTATTTTCTAGAAGTATAAATTCTAAGGGTTCAAATATTTCATCTATATGTTCTTTTTCAAGAGTAGTTGTCGATAAGGAAATTTTTTTTGCGAATCTTGATAGAAATGAAGGTTTTTTCTCAAGTTCTTCTTCTTTAAGTTCTTCAGTTTTTATCTTTGAAATTTCTTCTTGTTGTAAGGGTTCTTCAATTTCCTTATCTTTTACAGGTTTTGATTTTGTAATTTTTTTAGAGGTTTTTTCTGGCTTTTCTCTAATTTTTTTAGATTCTTTTTTAGATATTTCTTTCTTTGGCTTGGGTTCTTCTAATGTTTCTTTTGAACCTAAAAAGTTTTTTAGCTTGTCTCTAAGTTTTGAAAACATAAAATTCTTAGTTTAAGGAGAGTTAAGAAGTTTGTGGTTAGAGGGATATGTATAGAGTTTGATTTAAGGGTATTTTATGAGGGAATGAGAATAAAATGTAAGAAGAAAATGTAAATGGATTAGTTCTGTTAATTAGTTTCAATTTAGGTTGATAATATTTATTAAGGGTTATTGGTTTTAGGAGTAATGAAAGGTATTTTTGTTATCCTTGATGGTGTAGCTGATGAGGGGTGTCAAGCATTGGGAATGAAAACTCCATTGGATGCTGCAAAAACTCCAAACTTAGATTATTTAGCCAAAAAGAGTAAGTTAGATTATTGTTATTCTGTAAAGGAAGGGATTGCTCCCGAATCTTCTAATGCTGTCGTCTCTTTGTTAGGGTATGATCCTAATCTTGCTCCACGAGGGCCATTAGAAGCACAGGGATATGGGATAAAATTGACAAGAGGAGATTTGGCATTAAGAGTTAATTTTGCAAGTGTAGATAGTTTAGATGGAATTGTACTTGATTCTAGGGCTGGAAGGACTTTGACTACGAGAGAAGCTAAACTATTGGCAAGGGCTATAAATCAAAAGGTAAAATTGCCTTTCAAATTTGATTTTTATTCAACTTCACAGCACAGAGGAGTTGTTGTTTTCAGGGGAGGGTTTTCTGACAACATTTCTAATGCAAACCCATTTTATAGCAATGGAAATGCTATGAGGGTACATAATCCTAAGTTTGTATTCTCTAAACCGTTAGATGATGAAGAAGATTCAAAGCTTGCTGCAGATCTTGTGAATATGTTTATCAGAAAAAGTCATGAAGTATTGGATAAACATCCCATAAATATTACAAGGGCAAAGAAGGGACTTTATGCAGCAAATGTGCTTATATGCAGAGAGGCGGGAAATGAGCCAGTGAGATTCAAGAAATTAAGAGGAAAATGGATGGCTTTGGGGTATATGCCTCTTGAGAGGGGAATTGCAAAGGCTGCAGGAATGGATGTGTTTAGGTTTAGCTATCCTAAATTCAAGGGAATGGATGCTTATTCTCATCTTCATGCGGGACTGAGAAAGGCAATAAAACAGAGTGTGAAAATGATTAGAAAAAATAGGAAGAAGTATGATTATTTTTATGTCCATATAAAGGAGACTGACATACCAGGACATGATAATAAGCCATTGGATAAAGTGAAAATGATTGAAGTTTTGGACAAGCAGTTATTCTCTTTTTTAAGGGGATTTGTAGTGAAAAATAATTGTAAACTTGTTGTGACTGCAGATCATACAACTTCATGTAGGTTAAAAGCCCATACAGACAAGCCTGTGCCTGTGATGTTCTATGCTTCTGGAAATGGAAAGGAGAAAGAGCAAAGATTTAGAGAGGAAGATGGTCTAAAAGGAAAGAAGATAATGGGGAGAAAACTTCTGGAAAAGACATTGTTTGCTAAATTGTGAGTTTAGGAAGCGTAATCATTATAAACTGGGCTGAAACTCTATTTATATGAACTATGATGAATTATACGAATATCTTAGGAAAGAGAAATATAGTGAACAATTGCAAGTATTACCAAAGAATTTTGTTATTGAGCTAGGTGAGTATTTTAGGGAGAAGAAGCAGGGTCTTGTTCAAGGAGATATGTTCTCTAATGATTCACTTTCTGAGAAAAAGCAATTTGAAAATTCTATTTCTATATTTAAGGAGTTAATGCTGAGGAGGAAGAAGAAAATACTCAATTTGGTATTTGTGGCTTCTGAAACTGGAATAATGAAGAAAGATTTTGGAAATTTGCTTTTGTTTGAGCAGGAATTGTTTGATAATCTGATAAATTCAGTGAATGAGGCAGATAAGAGCTTGAATGATTTGCTTATTGGAAAGGATGCTGTTGAAAAGGAGTTCAAGCATAAAATGGTCTTGATGGAAGATGATATGCAAGAGTTTGTTGATATGGAAGGTAAGTTAATTGGTCCTTTTAATAAGGGAGCATTAATTAACATTGATGGAAGGATAGCGGATATGCTTGTTTCTGATGGAAAGGCTAAGATGGTAGATGAATAGTTTTAAAAAGAACTTTTATGCTGTTTTTTTATGGAAGACGTAGTTTTGCCAGATACCACACTTTGTGCTATTGTTAGAGATGAAGTCATGAATCCTGCTGGAGGAGTTTTGAGATTTTTGAGAAGTGTTATGCCCCATGTTGTTGAAGGAATAGTTGTTGATACTGGTTCTATTGATGGAACAAGAGAGTTATTGGAAAGAGCCAAGAGGGATTTTCCTAATTTGAAGGTTTTTGATTATGAATTTAATGGGTATGCTGAGTCTAGGAACTTTTCTCTTAAATTTTGTGAAACAGAAAGGGCTTTAATTCTTGATGCTGATGAGCTAATTCTCCAGGAAGATTATCCTAGGATTGCTAGGACTCTTAAGAGAGCACCTTGCGCAGCTAGGTGGGATTTTGATTTTAAGGATGTTTTTGATTTTGGAGTTTACGATGGGTCTGGACATCCAACGCGTCTTTTTGATGTCAAAAATAATAATTTTCATAATGTGGAGTCTGAATGGCATGGAGAATTTTTAGATTATCGTGGTGACCCTTCATGGATGGGTGTTGATATATTTCATTTTTCTCCGCCCAGTAATGGACTTATTTCTAAAATAAAAGAATGGTATGGCCAAGGTAGTCTTCCTTTAGAACCGCCCTCAAAAACAAATGGGTTTTCATCTTGGAAACCTTTTCGTCCAGCAAGGAACAATTACAAGGGTTCTAATTTGGATGATGTGGAAAAGATTGCTGTAGCTTAGTTTTTTAATAATTGAAAGCCTGCAGAGTCATGTCCTAACTTGAGGCACATCTCTCGACTTCTTTAGCTTTTTCTTAGTTGTCTTAGATGCTGGGGATTTTTAATTATTGTAGAGATGAAATATATGGATTTATCTTTTGTATATTTTATCGTGATGATCAAAATCTTCGAAGAAAATTAGGTTTTCTTTCTTTTCATATCTAAAGACTAGCACGAAACTTCCAACATGCACCCTTTTATATTCTTTTAAATCGTATCTCAAATTCTTATAATGTTCAACACTTTCACTTTTTGATACCTCTTCAATTTTGGACAGAATATTTTCATACAACCTTTTATCTTTCCTAGATATTTTTTTTAGAATTCTTTTAAGATTATCGCTTATCTTGTAAGGATACATTTTATACTTCTATCTCTTTTTTCAGTTCAGAGACAGAATTAATTAACTTGCTGTATCCTTCTCTTTTAATTTTAACTAACTTTTCTAGATATTCGGGTCTTAGTTCCGATTCAAGAAAGCTTTCGGCATATATTTTTGCAATTAAAGAAACTGCTTGGGATTTATTCTTTAGCCCATGCTGAGCTTTCACTATATTAAGAATTTTATCTTCTTTCTCACCTATATCAATTATGCTCTGAACCATTTTATTATATTTTATAATGATTTATAATGTTTATAAATTTTTGTATTTAGGCGGTTGCTTACAAGATCTATTATCTATGGCGATGGATGGGACTTTGTGGGAGTTAGACGAAGTTAGTTTAGGGCTTTGAACTAAGTGTGGAAAGCCTGCAGAGGTTTATTCGAATTGAAGTTCTCATACCTCAGCAGTCTGGAAATCTCGCCTTCGCTCGATATACAAGAAGCCTGCAGAGTCATGTTCTAACCGAGACATATTTCTCGTTTTCTTTAGCTTTTTGTTATTGTTCTTAGACTGAATGGATTTTTAAGCATTGTCGAGATGGGGCTATGCAGTTACTAAATAGACCAAGACGACTCTCATTCTACTGTCTCCTTAATCTTGTAATAAACAATTGCTGCTATTAGCATGACAACAGCTGAACTCATGATGGTATAACGTGCTCCGACATGATCTACTAACAAACCAGCTACTGGAACTGCAATAATTCCAGTCAGAGAGATTATCATTGATTCTACAGACCCAACGCTGGCTCTTAGTTTATTTGGCACAAACCTATGGAAATAAACTCTTTCTGCTGGCCTTCTAGCATGTGCAAAGAACCCTACTGTCAAAAGAAGGGCTATTGCAGGTAACATCTGATTCACAAAAATAACAAGCAAGAGGGTAATGGCCCCTAATATTATAAGAAGTAAAATAGTTTGTCTTTCTTTTTTAGGTTTTATTAGCTTCGAGGCTACTAATGGTGCTATTACAGCCATGGCAGCCATAGTCGACCAGAGATAACCGAAAGTATATTCTTGCATTCCCAAATCTTGTAAAAATGTAATCCAAGCTAGTTGCCCTTCTAAGTTGCTAGCAAAAATGAGAAGTGCGGCAGCAAGAAGAAAAGAGAATAATATTTTATGCTTTCTACTATAAGAAATTGAATTCAAACTATTTTTTGTTATTTTGATGACAGAAAAATCCTTAGTTCTATTAGGAATCTTTTTTTCCTTGGCAAGTAGCAAAATGAAAAATGCTAAGAAATATGAAATTCCTGTGGCAATCCAGATTATTGATAGGCCGAAGGTTTTAACAGCATATGCTCCGATAAATCCTGAAAGAATAAGGGCCGTTCCATCAATACTCTGGCTTTTTGTAAAGTAGCCCTTTTGAAGATTTTTTTTGCTTGAACGAATTAAATCTATAACCCATGCTTCCTTAGCTCCCGAAGAAAATGTAGAGGCTATTCCCAAAAATCCAAAGGCCAATATCATTAGAGAATATTCTTGAATAAAAAAGAGTGAAATAAACCCTATTCCTTCCAAGGCGAAACCCGTCAGTACAGAGAATTTTCTTCCATATAAATCCGCTATAGCTCCTGTTGGTACTTCAAACAATAAAGAAGTGAGGTTGGATACTGCCATTAATATTCCTATTTGGAAAAAGGTAAGACCTATTCCATTAAAATAAAGAACTAGAAAAGCTGGAACAAAAAAGAAAAGAGGACTGATTAATGCATCAAGATAGAAGGGCCATAGTAACCTGAACTCTCCTTTTTTGAATAGTTTCATCATTCTCACCCTGTTCTTTTAATTTTTCTGACTTTAAACGTTTTTCCTAGGGAAGACGATGGCTTTACACTAACTGGTGAAAGCCTGCAGAGGGATTTGAACCCCCGACCCTTAGTTTACAAAACTAATGCTCTACCCCTGAGCTATGCAGGCTTATGGTAGTAGAATTAAGACGTATTAAAAAAGTTTCTATTGTTCTGAAACTTCAACAGGAGCAGCGGTTTCTGCTTTTTTCTCTTTTTGTTTCGGTTCAACTTTTTCTAGGATTTTTATAGACCTTATTTCTGAAAGAGCAAGTGGATAGATTTTTTTTAGTTTGATAGACATTTCTTTTTGGAATTTATTTGTAGTCAATTCTGTAAATAGCTCTTCAGATGTTCTAGTTGTTGTTCTTGCTTCAATGAATTTTCTTGCACTCTCTCGGAGGGCTTTTCTTATCTGACGGGAGACTCTTTTTCTTGTTATCAAAAAGGGTTTTACTCTTAATTTGGCATCCTTACAAGATGTTTCAAATGAATCTTCAACATAATCTGTCCCCTTTCTTATTGTTTTCTTGATATACTGCTTGTTGATTTCAAGTGATACTAGCTCTCCAACAAGTCTTCCATTTTCTAGATTTACTTTTGCCTTCAGTTCAAGATTCTTTCCTCTGAGTTTTTTTGATAAGTCAAGAAGAATCATACTTCCTATAAGCATCTCGGGAGTGTAACTGTATAAATTTACCTTTGTGGCGGTTAATGGAATATCTACTTCAAAGAATTTCTTTTTTGCTCCCTTTGGTATTTTTTTTGTTTGTGTTGCCATATTACTTTGCTACTTTATCCCCTATTTCTAGTCTTGAAACTCTCATTGCCTTTTTAACTCCTTTTGCTTTTTTGCAAACAGAGCAAGTGTACATAAGAGATAGTCTTTTTGTGGATTTTGTTTTTCTTTTCCATTTTCCAACAGGAGGCTTACTTCCCCATTTTCCTTTGTTACCTGAACCTGATTTTAATCCACGTAATTTTGCCCTTGCAGATGATCCTCTTGAAAGGGGATGTGTTGCTGAACGAGTTTTTTGCTTAGCTACGCTAACCTTTTGCTTTGTCTTTGCCTTACAATAAGGGCAGTATCTATTTACTTGTGGTGGTATCTTCATATTTTATACAGGGCAGATTGAATGGCTAGCTTTGTACCGGCCTGTCGGTGCAAAGGTCAATGCGTTAATTATTCTGAGAAGATTTGCTTTTTAAAGATTTGCTTTTGCAAATATGGCTTTATCTAGTCTGGTTAGAGGTAGAATTGAAAATATCTATAACTGAGGAAGGTATTATTGGCTGGCCTGAGAAGTAACGGAATGCAAGGTATGCTAAGATTAGTGCAACAATTAATATTATTATGTTTTTCCATTTGATGTTCTTTCTTGTTTTTTTATGACGAGCTTCGAAAGAATAGCCACAACGAGTGCAGTATACATCCTCTATTTTTAATCTTGCTCCGCAGACAGGACAGAATTTATAGTCTTGCCTATGCCTCTTTTTTAGAATTCCCATAGATAGTCTAAGAAGAGGATATTTTTAAAGATTAGTAATCCTGCTGAAAAGTATTTAAGGGATGGTTTTGTTGGTTTTTAAGATGGCCCCGTGGTCTAGTGGTTATGACGTTCCCTTGACGTGGGAGAGATCGCAGGTTCGATCCCTGCCGGGGCCATCATCATCTTAATTATTTATTACATGTCTAACAAATAAGATACTTAGTAACTAAGTTATTAAGTTAGTAATTTAGTAATAAGATTTATATATTCATTGTCATTAGGAATGTAAAGAGTGTTTTTCTTCCGGGAGGAAGGGGTGATATGAAAAAATATTTGTTATTAATAGAGGATGAAAGGTTATGGGAGAGTTTCAAGAATAGTATAGAAAAGGATATTAATAGCGAAATTATTGGGCTAATTAAGGAAAAAGTGGCGAAAGTGAAGAAGGGAGTGGAAAAGAGATGAATAGGAAAGGTCAGATAGCAGTGTTTGTTATCATCGCGGTTGTGATTGTTGGATTGATTGTATTGTTCTTCGCGTTTAGGGGAAGTTTTGGAACCGAGGGTATTCCCTCTGAGTTACTTCCAGTTTATAGTCTGTATTCTGAATGTTTAAATCAAGAAGTTGAAAATGGAATAAGTCTTTTGCAAAGTCAAGGAGGAAGAATAAACACTGGAGAGTATATTCTTGGAAGTGATTATGCACCCTTCTCATCACATCTGAATTTTTTGGGTTTCAATGTACCTTATTGGTATTACATATCTGGTAATGGGATAGTAAAAGAGAATATTCCAAGCAAGAGCCAGATGGAAGAGGAGTTAGAGAATTATATTGCGGAGAGGGCTGATGGATGTGATTTTTCTAGATATTATGAAGAAGGATTTTTTATTGAGATGGGAGAACCCAGAGCTAATGTGAGAATAGAAGATAAAAAAGTTATCGTGGAGGTAAGCAATCCAATATCTGTGTTAAAGGGAGAAATCAGTGCGAGGAAGAGCCAGCATAATATAGAGGTTGAGAGCAAGATAGGGAAATTTTATGATAATGCGAGGAGAATATACGATAAGCAGAAGAATGATGCCTTCTTGGAGGAGTATTCAATAGATGTTCTGAGATTGTATGCTCCAGTAGATGGTGTTGAAGCCCAATGTAGTCCAATGATATGGAAGACAAGAGATGTTTTGGATAATTTTCAATCGGGGCTTGAGGCAAATCTTCCTAAACTAAAATTTAATGGAGATTATTATAGATTGAATGAAAAAGAGAATGAATACTTTGTTGTTGATTTAGATGTGGATGAGAAAGTCCAGATACTATATTCTAGAGAATGGCCAAGTAAGATTGAGATAACTCCTGCTCAACAAGAATTGATGATAGCAGAGCCAATAGGAAATCAAGAGGGGCTTGGGGCAATGGGATTCTGCTACATACCTTATCATTTCATATACGATGCTAGTTTTCCTGTGATGATACAGATACATGATGGGACTGATGTTTTTCAATTCCCTGTAGCTGTGATAATAGATAATAATGTGGCACGTCAGGCAGATATACCATCTGGAGGAGATTCAACCGATCCAGAGTTTGATTCTTGTGAATTCATGGAGGGAGACGCGACAATATATACATTTGATAATTCTCTAAATCCTGTTGAAGCAGATGTAAGTTATCAGTGCTTAACAAATAAATGTGTGCTAGGAAAGACGGAACTTGAAGGGGGAGAAGCAATCCTTGATGCAAAAATACCTCAGTGTTTGAATGGGTATCTTATTGCTAGGGCAGAAGGATATGCTGAGAAAAAACAATTGTTTTCTTCTAACTCTGAGGGTGTTGCAGATATAGTTCTTGAGAAAGAGCATAAAGTTGAAATCACTCTTGAAGTAAATGGAAAGGTTTTAGGGGAAAAAGAGCAAGCAGTTATACATTTCATTGATAATAATGGAAGGACAACTAGTGCTGTAATTCCTGGAAATAATGACCTAAGTTTAAGTGAGGGGACTTATGATGTAAGTGCCTTTGTTTATGGAGGAAGTGAAATAAATATTCCTGCAAGTACAAAGGTTCAATGTCAAGATGTTCCACGTTCAGGAGTGTTGGGTCTTTTTGGAGGAAGTGAGGAACAATGTTTTAATATAGAAATTCCGTCTACTAGTATTGATCAGACTCTGATTGGAGGAGGGAAAGAAACTACATATCTTCTAGAATCTGAGCTTGTTAAAGGGAAGGCAGTTATAAAAGTTAGTGGATTTCCAGTAGTGGATTCATTAGATCAATTGCAATATAATTATGCTGCATTAGATAATCAGGGAGTAGATATAGAATTCAAATGAAATTAAAAATAATCTTTTTTACATTAAGTGTCATTTTCTTAATTGGGATTGTTAGTGCACAGGCTAGTTTTGTGAATTATCAACAGATGGGAAGTTTAGAGCAAGTATATGGGGGAGATGCTTCTTTGTATTGGCCGGTTTTAGATGATAGGACTACATGTGAAGTTAGGCAAGATATATTACTTAATGTAGCTCCTCTTGGATGCCAGCCTGCTCTTGTGAGGAGTGATCTTCTTGCCGAACAAGATGTTCCGGTATTCTGTCAACTAGATGCTTTATTGATAAATCCATTGATAGATGTAAAAAGTATAAGGAATATTAGATTTACTAGTGATTATCCTAAGGAGGTGGTTGGAACTGCATTTCATCCTGCCAGGGCTGCTTTGAGAAGCAGAGATAAACTTTTAGGAAGCCCTCTTGTTGATAACATCGGATATGTTGTAGTTGTATTAAGGCAAAATCCAATTGAGGATGAACTGCCAGATTCTATTAATGTGAATTTGAATGCACAGATAGAGTATGAAGCAGGGAATTCAATGGGGGTGGGGAGAGCTGATTTCAAGCTTGTTGAACAAAATAATGATGAATGGGAGAATGCTAAGGATATGCAGAGCTTCTGGAAGGGAAGATATTTTGTGAGAGCATTAAGTATAGATCCAGATAAAGCAGATGTAGCAATATATTATGGGGATAATCAATATTCGAAAGTGAGTCTTAAGAGGGGAGAGGTTGGAAATGTTTATGTTCCAGGATCATATTGTCAAACTGCTATTGAAGTAAGATATGATGGATATGAAGCTGATGACAAGAAGGCCAAAATAGAAATAGGGGATGATTCAGGCCTTGATACATTCTACGTTTATGAAGGAAGCAGATTTCTTAATGGAAAATGTTATGTTGATGAAATAGAAGTGGATGAGGATGGTGTTACTGGAAGCGTTTCTTTAAGATGTGGAAGTGAAAAAATATCTGTTGAGAAGAAGTCAAGAATTATCGAGGAAGGTGGAGAGGAGATTATACTAACGGATATGTCTTTTGGTGATGTAGGATTGGAGGCTGAATTTAATGAAGCTATAACTGCATTTGAAGAAGTGGCAGATGATTATCCATTTGAAAAGAAGGCAGATGTTGCTGGGTCTGGATATTATGGAGAAGAGGCATTAATCAATGTAATTGAGCTGACTAGTTATAATGAAGCAGCAGGAAAAAAGCAAGAAACAAGGGCAAGGCTGATAAATAAATTTTTAGAGAGATATCCAGAATCTGAATTTGCATACCAATATAAGATTGAATTGGATAGCTTGTATAAGTTTGATTCTTCACTTTCGGGGGATGTAATAAGAATAGATAATAGTTTTAAGACTGTGAGACTTTTGGATTTGGATAAAGGACCAGAGAAGAAGGCTTCTGCAAGTTTTACAATTGGTGATGAATCATTCAATGTGGAATCTAGAAAGCATGAGAAGCCAAAAAATAATGATGTTGACGATATTTATCTGAGAGAGATAATAAATGAAGAGGAGGTAAGGGTTGATATTGATTGTAATGATGAGAAGCAGAATACTCCAGGAGAAGGGCTCATATTAACAAGGGGCAGAACAGTAGATGTATGTAAGAATGTAGCTATTAAATTAGAAAGAATAAGTGATTTCAAGCCTGTTGCTAAGGTCACAATCACACCTAGAACAGATAATGCAAGAAGTGAAGTTAGTTTTAATGTGAGTGTTGGAATAGAGAAGAGAGCTATTCAGTTATCTCCTGATAAGATAAATGAAAAACTTGAGAACCTAAACAAATCTATTCAGAAATGGGAAGGCATATCTAATAATCTTGGAGAAGTTGTAAAGGGAATGAGGGCTGCTTGCTTCGCTACATCTGCTGCATTAGTTGTTAAGAATTTTATTTCAGGAACAGATGGAAGCGCAATAGCAAGGAATGATGCTATGGATGGAATTGATGGATGGAAGAGAAGATGTGATGATGCTGTTTCTAGTGGAGTGATTGTAAGAAGCGATGGTAGTAGTGAGAGTGTCAAGTATAAGTCTTTAACTGAGTGCTTTAATGGGGAAAGAGATGGTATTGAAAGAGAAGTTAAGCTAAGGACAAATGCTTTGAAAAGCACTAATGTATTAGATGATTCAGCACAGAGTAGCTCTGGAGGAAACAATAATCCAGATTTAGAAGTATATGGTGAGAAGTATTCTGGAGAAATGATAAAGCAATTAAAGAATAAGTATGGTAGTGCAGAGGTTGAGAAATACATTGGAAATGATCCAGATGCTGCAAAATATGTATCAAGCAGAGATCTTAAGGATATAGCATATAATCTGGAATTGAAGAAAGATCCACAATATAGCTATATTGCTGAGCAGAATCTTGATAGGTCCAAAGCGAGAGCTGATTTGAATAAGGCAGCATATATAGAGTATGATAGGAGCAGAAATGAAGGTGGACTGCTGGGATATGCTGAGAGCATTGGGAATGAGGGGGAGACAATTAGAGCACAATTTTTGAGTATTTCTGAAGGAGGAAAGTTACAAGGGAAGAGAGTGAGTGAAATTGATTTAAGTGGGAAGAGCGGAGAAAGTGCAGTGATTGTGAGAAATTCAGAGAATAATCATTTTCTTGTTACAGGAGTTGCAAGCGGAGGAAGCATAAGAAATCCGAGTGCAGTATATGGGTACAAGGAAAATAATGGGAATCCTGAATTATCTACTGTTGTGGGTTATGAGGGAGAGAGTGGGGCATCAAAATTCCTTGCTGATAATAAGGTAAGTGGATTTAAGGTGATGGGTAGTTTCAATAATGAGATATCTCCATCTGATAGGAAAGTAAGGTATTTTGAAACTGGTCCTGACAAGGGGCTTGCTGGAGTTGTTCCATTTGATGTGAGGAGAGGATGGTATGCAAGAGTAGCAAGTTTTAGTAGCAGCATGCCTTCTTATGAAAGTTCTGGACTGCCAAGAACATGGCAGATATGTAATGTTGGGCCTGATGGAAGAGTTGATGGAAGTGATGAGTGTCAGACGATGTTTACAGGATATTCAGATAATCTTCCTATATTAGGGCTTGGTGAAGCTGAATCTAAAAAACTATTCCAGGACTCAAGACAAGCATTGATAGATGCTAATTCGCAGAGGGGAAATAAGGTTATACGAGTTTTGGACGAGACCTTTGCCTTAGGAAGTCCTGCTTCACAGTTTGAGTCTGTGCAGTGCCAGGATTTTATGAGTGTTGATGATTGTAAGCTTCTTTTCAATGTTTGTGACCCCGTCATATGTCCTGCTACAAGATGTGACCTTGGAGGAGAATATCCAGTTGCAGATGTCATACAGACTGGTATTGTGGGAAGTGCCTTATTGTGCTTGCCTAATTATAGAGAAGGGATATATGTTCCAGTTTGTTTATCTGGAATAAAAGCAGGTATAGACGGATATCTTTCAATATTGCAATCTCATGAGCAATGTCTTCAAGAAAATCTTGAAACTGGTAGGACAATTGGGATATGTGATGAAATATATTCTGTGTATATGTGTGACTTCTTTTGGAGACAGGTGACTCCAGTTGCTAGGGAGGTCTTGCCGAGATTGGTGAGCGGAGCTTATGGAGGTTTTGGAAATGCTAAAGGGGGTGGAGAATATAGAAATGTTAAGTCTTCATGGGATAATGCAGATGCTTCTATAAATTATCTTACTCAAAGTTATGCAGTAAATTCATTTGATGCGTTCAAGGCAAGATCTATAGAAGAAGCTGGAACAGAGTTTTGTAGGGCATTTGTATCTGTGAATGTGCCTACCAATTTTGAATCAATATTAGAACCAGATAGTCCTCCACAATTTCATGCTTGGTTCAGTTCAAGTACATACAGTGATGTGACTGTGCCTGCAACAGCCCAGTATAAGGTATTTTATCATATATTTGCTGGAGATAATCAAGGATCTGCTTTTAGAGTGTATCTAAAGGATCCTCCTGCGGGATCTTTCTTCAATGTTCCTGGAAGTATAGATGTTGCTTCAGGATTTGTTGGGCAAGGACAATTCGCTACAGAAACAAGAGACTTTACAGCTCCAGAGGGTTATAAACAGCTCTGTGTAAATGTTAATGGAAAGGAAGAATGTGGATTTAAGGAGGTAACTACAAGCTTTGCATTGAATTACTTAAGTGATAAAGTTGTAGGAAATGAAATAACAAGGACTGATATAACAAGTGCTGAGGAATGTATATCTGGAAGTGTTAGTCCTGCCGCATTGTTGAATCCAAATATACAAGCTGGTGCAGAAGAGGCATTATCTCCTGAAATATACAATAGGGGGATTGTGAGAGTGTGTGCAACAAGCAATCCTGGAGCAGGAACAGATCCTTCTAGATTTGTAGAGGTAGGAAATTGTGGAAATAATAATTTGATATGTTGGGTTGATAAGAAGAGTGCAGAGAGTGCAATTTCTGCAAGCAATAAAGGAGTGTTGAATGAAACTCTTAGCAAGTTAGAGCAGGAAGAGGTAGAGTTTTTGGTAGAGAGAGGAGAGATATATGGGGTCGATGAAGCTAACCAGAAAATAAGAAATTTGAATGAACAACATGGAAGGATAAATAATATTGAAGATGCAAGAAACTTGATAAAAAATACAGATTTGGTGTTGGATAAATTGTATTTCAACCATCATAAGGCAATGACTCTTCTTTTGGCTGCTAAGGCAAGGAAGTTGATTGTTGAGAAGTTATTGGAAAGCAGAGAGCCAGAAGTAAGAAGAGCTGCTTTGGAGTTAGAAGAAGATGAGATTGTTAGAAGTGATGATCTAAATGATAGTGAGATTGAAGAAAAAGTTAATCAGAATAATTATAGCGTTTCAGGTGGAAGTATATTTTATGGGGGAGGAGATACTGAGCTAATCATTGAGAGAGTTGGAGATGAAATAAGAATAAATTATGTTATCTCTGGCAATTCTAGAATTGTGGGGAATGTTGACGGTCAGGCTAAAATTAGAATGAGGGAAACATTGCCTGTAGAGATGGATGCAGATGCAAAAAATCATTTGTTGTATTTGAATGGAAGGGATTTTGCAGAGCTTGAACAAGGATTGATTTGTGGGGGTTTAAGTGATCTTGGACAGGTAGAGAGTTGTAATTAATCAGTATCAATTATTTGATAAAGATCTGGGTGAAGACCTGGAATTTCATCTGGAGCAGTAGCCCATCTTTCTCTCATCATTGAGTCATATTCTTCTTTTGTCATTTTTATTGGCCTATATATTCCTTCTGGAGAGTCTATAAACTGCTGTCCTGTTTCTAAGACAACTCCTCTTGAAGAAGATTCTACAGGCATAAGTGAGAAAGGAAGATTTCCATCACCTATACATTCTTTTTCAACTATTGGGGCGTAAAATGATCTTCCATTTAGTTCAATTATTTTTATGCCATATCTTATGTCTTTTTCAGTTTCTGTGAAAACACCAAGGTCAACATTTTCAGCTTCGAATGGTTTCATATCTGCTCTTTTACCGAATGGTCCATCCACAGCAAAATATGCTCTTGTTTTTATAGTGCCATCATCATTGATTTGTGCTGTCGGTAAGTAAAGATTGTCAAATTCAAGTCTTATTTTTCTGGTCTCGTCATTTTTAATCATTCTTACATCATCCCTTATAACTATAACTGAGTCAAGCTCGTTTATCCTAGGCAGGTTGTGTGGAAGCTCATAGTATGGAGTTCCGAGTACGATTGGGCCGGATAGAGTATATTTTCCTGATTTGTTGTCTACATGTCCTATCCTTTGTCCTTTTCTGGCTTCATCTGTTGCATAACTTCCTGTCCCAAGACGGAATGAAGGAGAAGTCTCTATTCTATCGGATTGAGAAAATAGGCTTGATGATTCGCATCCTGATAGAGCTGCTAGTGCAACTAATCCAGAAGCTGCTGTGTTTCTTAATCTTGACATGTTATTAATGGATTATTTGGTTTTATAAATATTTCGATTGTGTTTTAATTTTATTGTAGTGATAAAAATACAACTATTGGAAAAATTATAGAAATGCGGGGACTAGGTACTCGCAGAACAAGTTCCGCGGTAACTCCAACTTTTACAAGTTGTAGTATTCGAACCCGTTCGAATCAAATTATAGAAATGCGGGGACTAGGATTCGAACCTAGGTAGGCACTAAGCACACGGGAGCCTAAATCCCGCCCGTTTGACCACTCCGGCATCCCCGCATATGGAAACCAAGGTTTCCCCTATGACCCCTTCCTTTTAGAAGAGATTAAGATGTGTTTTAAAGAATTTATAGTATTTTAAATGTTTAGATTAATCATTGAAAAGGAGGGGCAAGGAGAATAACTAGACAGCTGCTTTCTTTGCTGCTTTTGCTTTTGATTCAATTTCTTTAAGTTTTTCTTCTATGCCAAGTTTATCTATCAGTTCCTTGTACCTATTTCTTATTGTAACTTCAGTTATACCTGCAACATCTGCAACTTCTCTTTGCGTTTTCTTTTCATTGTTCATGAGTGCTGCAACGTATAATGCTGCGGCAGCAATTCCTGCTGGGCCTCTTCCTGATGTAAGCTCAGAGACATCTGCTTTCTTAAGAATTTTAAGAGCTTCATTCTGAGATTTTGGAGAGAGGTGAAGGATTGAGGCAAACCTTGATATGTAGTCTTTTGGAGAGGAGGGCTTTACTTTAATGCCAAGTTTTCTAATCATAAATCTATATGTTCTTCCAATTTCTTTTCTTGGAACGTCTGATGTTGTTGCAATTTCATCTAAGGTTCTTGGGATATTATATGAACGGCAAGCAGCATAGATACATGCTGCAATTACTGATTCCATTGATCTTCCACGTACTAAACCACGTTGGAGAACAAAATTGTAAACTCTTGCTGCTTCATCTCTAACTACTGATGGAAGATTTAGGAAACTTGTTTCCCTTCTTAATTCTGCCATTGCTAGTCTTAGATTACGCTCAATCGAGGTAGAGACGCGCTCTTGCCATTTTTTTAGTCTTAAGAATTTACGTGTTTGTCCTGCTTCTAATTTGTAGATGTCTGAGATTTCTCCGACATTTGTTGTGAGGCCTTTGTCGAATTTCTGCATTGATAATGGAGCTCCACCACGACCTTTTTTTTCTGATTTATCAAATTGGCCTCCAGTTTCCTGGCCAGAATCAACCATTTTTTCTTCAATGATAAGGCCACAGTCGTTACAGATTATCTCTCCTTTTTGATCGTCATACGTAAGATTTATACTATCACATTCTGGGCATCTTTTAATATGGCTCATTTTTATTTTTAGGAGGCGAAAGGTTTATAAAAGAAATAGGCCGAAGAAGGTTTTTAAATGTTTGGGTTGGGATAATTTAAGATTTTGATGGATTAATGATTTATTTGTATATTTTATTTAAGAATTCTATATTTTCAGGTTCTATTGGAGAACTCTCGCCACATCCTCCTGAGTTTGGAGACATAAGGGAACCATAATCATATTGAGAATGTCCTATTCCAAATGCGTGAAGTAATTCGTGTAGAGCAGTTTGAGAATCTCTGCATCTGTTGTTTGGAGTATCATATACATAAGCTAAGATTCGCGTGTCAGGGTCTTCATCTGGAACCATTAATCCAATAGTCATCATAAAAGGATCCTCTCCTGCAATTTCCCAGTGTTCTCTAGGTAATTGAATCGCAAATATCATCTCGGCTTCATTAGAGCTATTAACTTCTACAAAGCTTATCGAAGGAATCTCTGTTGTCAGAACCTTTATCGCCCTCTGAAAATTCTTAATTTTCTGTTCTCTCATTTCCTGACTTGTATCTCCAACATCAATAAAATAATGTATTGGCATTTTCCATTTTTCAAGTTCTGAATATTTTATATGCTTATATGACTCCGAATTATTTAAATTTGTCTGCAGGCCATCATTATTCGTGGGTGCTATATTATAATTCTCTGATAATTCTAATTTTGAGCTTTCGATTATATCTGAAACAGTTATGATTAATAAAAGTAAAATAATCAAAACAATCGTAGAAATTGAATTTATTTTCATCCTGTGTTTTCTTTTACTTCTTTTAAGTATTTGTTCGAGCTCTAAATCCTCTTCTTCTTCACGTTTTTTTGCTTTTTTCTGAGCTTCTTCTAATTCTTTCTTTTGTTTTTTGGTAAGCTTTTTGAATTTATGTCCTTTTGGATAGACTATTCTTTTTAGTCCTCCTGTATTGACTTCTTCCATTAATTTTTTAGAAAATTGATATATTTAAGTTTTTCCTAAATGTTCTCTCTTTGAAGTTATAAATATAATCTATTTCCAACTTTTAGGAATGTAGATGGGTAATAGAACCAAATGAAAATGGCTAATCTTAGGCTAGGATAGAATTGAATTTATTCTATTAGAACAGCGTTGATGTTGCCTTCTTGACCAGGTCTATTGGTAATTTTTGCCTTACCTTTATCTGTCTGAATTATTGCGCCCTTTGTAAGCCTGTTTTGTCTTGCAAGGAACCTATTTTGAGGAGTCTCAAGAACATTTTTTATTCCTGTCTTTTGGGATTTTCCATTTATTATCAGGTTTACTTCGTTTGATCTAAGCAAAACACTCTTCTTATTTCCACCTTGGACACGGAGTGTTTTCCTTTTTGTTTCACCTATTGAGACAGTTCTTTCGTTTCCAGGTTTTTCAAATAACTTTTTCTTTCTATTTGAATGATATTTTCCACCTGAAATTTTTCTTCCTTTGTTCATGCTTAAGTTGGATAAATTAAGATTTTAAACCTTTTGGTCTATAATTATCTAAGAATTTAGTAACCTCTTTAATTGATTTTAAGATTATGTGCTTTTTTTTAAAGTAATCAATATGATTTTTATGAAGTATTAGACTATCTTTTTTATAGATATTTGCCCAATAAATCATTTTGAAAAGATCTCTAAGATTCTGATAATGGACCTTTTTTTCTCTAAAATATCTTAATGTAACTCTTTTGAACAAAGTTAACTTGTTTAGATCAATTAATATAACAAACTCTGCCTTGGAAACAGCAGGAAGAATCCATTCTCTTGCATGAACCCCTTCAATAATCCATTTTTGTTTTTGAATGATTGCTTTTAAAATCTTATCTCTTTCTTTTTCTGAATATTTTTGTTTTCCAATCTGTTTGTAGACCATATAGTCTGTTGTATAATATGGAATTCCTGTTTTGGAAGATAAAGCTCTAGCAAGGGTGGTCTTCCCGCTTCCGGTTCCTCCAAAGATAATAATCCGTTTGAACATTTTCTGTATAACCATAATCATAGTACATTGTTACCTTAAAGGTTGGCGAGCCCTTTTTTCACTATTAAAAAATTAAAATGAAAAAGAGATAAATATAAATAGAAGTTGTACTTTAATTTAATATGAAAACTAAAACTACTTTCTTATTTTGCAATAGATTTTTAAACTTACTTACTTATAATAATGTTATGAAAAGAGGTAGCCGAAAGGTTTAAAAGATGGATTCTGAAAATATTATTATGGAAACAAAAGAAAAAAACCCTAAGGTAATAAGCATAAATATTGTTAGAGGTTCTGAATTGTCTGAAACAGCAAGGGCTACAAAAGGAATAAGTAGAGATGATTTAGTTGAAATAAGAGTTGAGAGAAATTCTCCAGCAGAACCAAAGATTATGAAGTTGGGAAAAAATCAATCTCCAACATTAAGATTTAAAGAAGCATTAAAGAAAGAAGGTTTTTCTGGTAAAAAAATTATTTAATTAAATATATAAACTGCTTTTTTCTAATTTTTTTATGGAAGATAAATGTGTATTTATCATAGATGAAGAAATACTAAATAAGTTTAGTTTATTAGAATCTCAAGGAGAGGGATATTATGAAGGAGAGAATGCACAATTATTTTTTGAATATCTTTCTTATAGAATACATAACAAAAAAGCATTTATGATACCTTCAATATATAAAAAAATAACTTCTAAATTAAAGATTAATGATGGTGAATCTTTGGCTTATTTTAAAAATTGGGTTAAGGAAGGAGATATTGGAGAGAGTTCAGATACAACCGAAGAACAAGATACTATTTCATTATTTGAAACCCTTGAAGTTTTACATGAAAAAGTATTTATCATTTCTGATAAATATGAAGGAAATACAAATTTTAGAAATATTCCTGTTTTAACAATGGATAAATTAAATAAATATTTGAAAGATAAAAAAGAATTTATGAAATACATAAACGATTGTTTTTATGGTCAAGGATATTAATTCTTTTTACTAATCTGTATTAATTCCAACCATTTATTTTCAGAATTAAGTTTTAAGTCAGTAGCCAATTCATAAGGACAGCATTTTATACTTTGATGTTTTCTTATGAAATTATAAAATATTGAGTAACCTTTCATAATTGAGTCGGCACTTTCTATACATCCGTGAAAACCACGAAAAGTTTTTGTCCGTTCTCTTATTGAGTTATGTAATCTCTCAATATACAAATTAAAACCTTCGCCCTTTGAAGCATTAACTCTATTATGTTTAATTAATCCTTTTTTCAGATTGTAATATCCAAACACTTTTTTAATAGAATTTTCATAAGTTAAAAGTCCGTCTGTTGTAATTGTGGTTACATATCCTTCAGTTTTGTATTTTACTTTTGTTAAAACTTCTCTTATTTCTTTTTTCCCTCTTGATTTAAAGTATTTTGAGCCAACCATAAAACGAGTTTGACAATCAATAGAATCAATAAACCAATCCTTACTAACTCCTTTTTTATTTGTGTTTGCTCGTCTATGATATTCCATTTCATCTACTTGTATTTCTTTCCCTGAATTAATTTTTAATTTGTCTGTGAAGTTAGAAACCATATCTGCATATTTTACAACCCACTTATAGATAGATTTATGAGAACTATTTTGAGGATAAAATGCTTTAAAATGTTCTTGAACTTTTCGAGTTGAAACACCTCTATAAAATAAATCTATTCCACAGGTAATCTTTTTAGGATGGTTTCTCATTCTAAAAAATCCATCATCAATAACAAATGTTTTATTACAATCCTTACATTTATATCTCTGAATTAAACCTCTGTTTTGAGTTTTTCTTTTAGTCCATTTAATTGTATTTTCGCTTTTACAAATAGGACAAATATTTTTAACTTCTTGTTTCTTATCTATATTGTTATTCATTTTATCGTGGGTAACAAAAGAGGGGAGTTCGTAGCTCCCTTTTATTTTCCTTTGTTCTTATATACCTAATAGGTATATAACCTATTTAAACCTTTAGGTTATTGAGTATATATGATTAAGTATATATCAAAAGGTTTATAAATAAAAGAGATATTAATTTCTTATGACTGGAAAAAAAGAGAATGAAGAATTTGGTTATGATGTTTTCATTAAGGGAAATAAATGTTATCGTTGCGAACACGAATGGACTCAAAGAGAAGAAGATAAACCTCGTATCTGTCCAAAATGTAAAAGTCCTTATTGGGACAAACCCAAAACTAAATTTAACAAAGGAGAGAAAAAATGAAAACTGAGCATAAAATAATCTTTGGAGATGCCAGAGATATGAAACAAATAAAAAATGAAAGTGTTGATTTAATGATAACTTCCCCGCCCTATCCGATGATTCAGATGTGGGATGAGATGTTTGGAGAACAAAATCCAGAAATCACAAAAGCATTAAAAGCAGAAGATGGAGAAAAAGCATTTGAATTAATGCACAAAGAATTAGATAAAGTATGGGATGAAACTTTTAGGGTTTTAAAAAATGGGGGAATTGCTTGTATAAATATTGGGGATGCAACGAGAACACTAAAAGATGTTTTTCAAATTTACACGAGCCACGCAAGAATTTTAAATCATTGTTTAAAATTAGGTTTTCACGCTTTACCAGAAATTCTTTGGGTTAAGGAAACGAATAAACCAGATAAATTTATGGGTTCTGGTATGTTGCCCGTTGGTGCTTATGTTACTTTAGAACACGAACATATTTTAATTTTAAGAAAAGATGGAAAAAGGATTTTTAAAAAAGAGGATGAAAAAGAATTGAGAAGAAAAAGTGCTTTTTTCTGGGAAGAAAGAAACCTTTGGTTTTCCGATAAGTGGAAAGATATTAATGGAGTTATACAAGGATTAAATAATAAAGATTTAAGAGCAAGAAGTGGGGCATATCCTTTAGAATTGGTTTATAGATTAATCAATATGTTCTCTATTCAAGGGGATGTAGTTTTAGACCCTTATTTAGGAACAGGAACGACTACAATCGGAGCCATTGTATCTGGAAGAAGTAGTATAGGTTTTGAGATAGATAAAAATTTTAAAGAAAGTGTTGAGGAAAGAATAATTGAAACTTCTAAAGTAGTTAATGATATAACTAATAAAAGAATAGAAAATCATAAAGAATTTGTTAAAAAGAGGACAGAAGAAAAAGGGGAATTAAAATATATTAGTGAAAATTATGGTTTTCCAGTTATGACAAGACAGGAATTAAAAATAAAATTACCTATCTTAAAATATTTTAACCAAAAAGAAGAGGGGATATTTGAGGCAGGATTTGATTAATTTTCTAATTCAGAAATATCCACATTAATACCATCTTTTTTCTTGTCATAGAAAATAAACTTCACTTCTATTTTCTCACTTAACATATTTTTAGTTTTATATGTTATTGGCTTTATTGAAACTGGAACATCTCCAATAAATCCGTCTATTCCTTTGCTTTCTTCTTGAGGATTAGATAATTTATAAGTTGTTTTCTTTAATTTGGCAACTCTCTTTAAAATTGCTTCTTGAAATTTTAAACCGATAAATGTTTTATCAATAACTAAGTCCTTAACCCACTCTCTAACCATATTCTTATCAATTTGATTAATCGCTTTCTTTAATTCTTCAATCATAGGAAATATTTTATCTGTTGCGTTATCTATTGCCTTAGGTTGCTTCTGCAAATACCATTCTTTCCATTTAGAATACTCCTTATGAGGACATTCTTGTATAAGTTCTGATAGTTGCCCAACAACTTTTGGGCGCGTTCCTTGAGAGTTTTGATTAGCGAGATTAATTATTTGAGTTGTGTATTTTGGGAAGATTTTGGCTTCTCCAGAAATCTCTTTTATTAGCTCTGCATTTTTTATTTTAAACATAAAAATAATATGTTTTGGAAACTTAAAAACTTATCCACCAACCTTTAAGGTAACAATGTATAATCATAGCAATGTTTATAAACTCAATTCAATGAAGTGCATTATGGCTAACGGAATTGAGAGACCACTTGACTTACTAAATTCGTCAAAAGGCAAAGAAGTTATTGTTCAGTTAAAGAACGATAAGCAGTTTGTAGGAGTTCTACAGGCATTTGATATCCATATCAATGTTGTGTTGGACAATACAAAGGAAATGCAGAATGGCGAGGTTAGAAAGAATTTGGGCCTTACTTTTTTGAGAGGGGATACAATAATATTTATCTCTCCTTCTTCAACTTAAGGATTTTAAATTTGAATTTTGTCAAAATCTTTTGCAATAAGAGTATTCTTAAAGATATTTTTCGCTTCATCTAATAGTGGTTTTGGATCATGTTCATATCTTTCTGAGAGGTGGGTTAAGATGAGAGTTTTTACTTTTGATTTTTTTGCTAATGTCGCAGCATCTTTTGATGTCAAATGATTATGTTCCTTTGCTAGTTTTTCTCCCTCAGGAGAGTTTGCTAAAAATGTAGACTCACAAATCAAGATATCCGAGTTCTTTGATATTTTAAGAGCATTTGGATTCATCAATGTGTCTAAGACTAATGAAATCTTCTTGCCTTTTTCCATATATGTTAGAGATTTTGCCTTAATTTTTTTGCCTTCATGGATTATGTCTTTGCCTTGTGCTAATTTACTTATCCGGGGGGAGTTTGGAAGTTTTAGCTTTTTTAATTTTGATTTGTCCAATCTTAATTTATCTGGGACAATGAATGAATAAGCATTTGTGGCAATTCCATGTGACATCGGGTGTGATTCTATTGAGAAACCATTTTCCTTAACTATTGTTCCTGAAGAAACTTCATGTATCTGGATGGAAATATTGAATTTTCCATACACTTTTTCAAGCAGAGCTATTTTTTCCTTTGTATTCTTTGGGCCATAAATATGTAATGTCTTAGAATATTCTGACATCTCCAGACTTTCTAAAAGTCCTGGAAGACCGAGAACATGATCTCCATGCCAGTGAGTAAGGAAAATTCTAGTTAATTTGCAAGGATTTTCTTTGGCTATCTTGAATTGTCTTTGGATGCCTTCTCCGCAATCAAAGAGTATGTTCTCTGCAGCATAACTAATCAATATTCCTGTGTGATTTCTTTTAGCAGAGGGCTTTGCTCCACTTGTTCCAAGAAAAGTGATATTTATTTTTTCTGCCATTTTTAGAGTAAGTTTGAGATGTTTAAATAAGTGTTGCTAAATTTGAGCAAACTTTATAATGCATAACTGATATAGGATAGAATGGGAAAAAGGAAGGTGATTCAGTTTTTTGTTTTATTGTTAGTCTTTGGTACTTTGTTGGCAATAATCCAATATAATCATTTCGGATCCTTTCCTGGAATAACGGGATTTAGCATTTCTGAAAAATATTCGGAAGTAGATGTATCGAATGGAATCTATAAGGGATTAATTTTTAATTCTGGAAAAATTATTTTTGAAGAAGGGTATTCTAAGGGAGAGTTTACTAGCGGGACAGAAGATATTGGGAGAATAGTTAGACTAAAAGAAATAGAATTAATGGGGGAGTTTCCTGAAAGAGTTAGAATGTATAAGGTTGAAAATTCTGTAGAAGTTTTAAGTTCTGATAATGATGGAGAGAGTTGGAGTCTAGTTCAAGATTCTGAAATAGTTCAAAGAGTATTGGGTGCTAGAACAAGAAGTCAATTGGTGGAAAAGATGGAATTTTCAATAAAAGTTTATGTTAGGGCTTGTGAGAAAATTGAATGTCAAAATGAATTTATTGAAGTTGATGATTTAACTGAGATAAACCTCAATGGAAGATATTTTCAGTATAAATTAGAAGTTTCAGGTAAAGAGGTTTCTATTGAAGGATTGAATGTAGTTTATCAGTTCCTTGAAGATGGAAAAGGCAATTCAGAAGAAAAATCTATTGATAACGGAGGAGAGATTGGAAAGGAGGCTAATGAAATTCAGTCTAATGAAGAACAAGAAGATAAGGATGGTTTTGAAACAGATGAGTTAAATTTTTCAGAAGAGTCAAAAACAAATTCTTCTTTAGGGGTGATCAATGCTTAAGGCAAGACTGATTTTTATTTTTTTAGGCATTTTATTAGTTGCTTGGGTTTCGGCTGCAGGTTTTCAGGATAGTTCTCAGGATGATTTTAATTTGGGAACTTATGATAACACCCATTATGATTTGCCAGGGAGTTTTGTAAGTTTGAACATTTCAGATAATTTGTTGATGGGAAGTTTTTTGAGTAGGGTTTTTGATGCGGGTGGCGTGGCTAATTGGGATAATATTACATTGGGACTTGGGACTTGTTATGGATGTGAATTGCCCAACAATCAGGAAAGTGAGTCTAATTATTTTAGAGATAATGTTTCAATGAGTAGTAATGTGCTTTTAATCCATCTAAATGAAAATTCTAATACAATAGTGGATTATTCGGGCCAAGCTAATCATGGTGCAGGATTTGGAGGTGTTTCCTATGGAAATCCGGGCAGGTTTAATACATCTTTTGATTTCGATGGGAATAATGATAGGGGTGATTTCGGTGATAAAACTGATTTTAATTCATTGAATGAAATCACAATTGAATCATGGGTAAATCCAAACAGGTATGATAACTTTGCAGGAAATAATTTCCCCTCCATTGTTGACAAGAGATTTGATATGCAATATTCAATGTATTTCAATGTTTATGGTAATGTTGTTGTTGATTTAGAGACAAGCAATGGACATTTTGATTTGATCGGGAATAATAGCCAAGAAACTTCTCAATGGCACCATGTTGCATTTACCTATGATGGAAATGAGTTGAGGTTGTATGTTGATGGTATTCTTGAAAATGCAACTGCTGCAAGTGGAATTCCTAGCTCTAATTCAAAAAATCTTCTTATTGGGGCCGGATGGGCTGGAAACTTAAGGTCTTATTATTTTGATGGAAGAATAGATGAGGTTGCATTATATCAAAGAGCTTTGTCTGCTAATGAAATATATGCAAGATATCAAAGGGGAGTGGCGAGTATTGATTTGAATGTTAGAAGTTGTGATGATCCAAATTGTTTTGGAGAAAGTTTCGTTGATTTTGGGGAAGAAGCCTTCCAGGACATCTCTGTTATTGATAATAGATATTTTCAATATCTTTTTAATTTCACAAATGAGAATAACTTTACCAGCCCTGAATTGTATTTTTTTGAGGTAGAGTATGAGGTTCAAAACTCTGCTCCAAATGTTTCATTGCTTTATCCAGAAAATTCTAGTTATGGGCAAGTTGTTAGCGAATTAAACTATTCTGTTAGTGATAGTGATGGAAATCTGGATTCTTGTTGGTATAGTCTGGATGGAGGAGTTACAAATATTAGCATCAATTGTGGTGAGAATGTTTCTGGAATAAGCTCTAATGAGGGAGCAAATTATTGGAACATTTGGGTGAATGATAGTATTGGAGAGAAATCTTTTGACGATGTTGTTTTTTTTGTAGATTCTTTGGCTCCAGAGGTTGTAATAACCAATCCCGGAAATTTAACTTATGGAGATTTTCCAATTGACTTTAATGTTTCGTTGAACGAAGTTGGAAATGTTGAGTTTAGCTTGGATGGAGGAGTTACAAATATTAGTATGGAAAGTAGTGATGGAATAAACTTTGGATATTCTCAGGGTTCTCTTCCTGATGGAAGTTATCTTCTTGAAGTTTATGCACTAGATAGTTTTTCAAATTTGAATAACACTGAAATGATTACTTTTTCTATATCTACCGATATTGAACCTCCTTTGTTTTCTAATTTTACTAGTAATGTGCCAAGTGGAAGTTCTTATTCTTATGGACAGAAATATGAGTTTAATGTCAGTGTCAGTGATAGTGAGGGTGTTAACGAAGTTGGAATAGAATTTGACGGGGTTAATTATAGTGTTTCAGAGGTCGGAGGAGTGTATAGGATAGAATTTGATGGACTTTCTGCTGGAAATTATAACTATTATTGGTGGGCTAGTGATGTTAATGGTAATTTGAATTCAAGTAGTTTGATCTCTTATACTGTTAACAAGGCTTTGATTTCAGGAATTGTTTCTGGAAGTAACCCTATATTTTATGGAACTTCTGGAGATGTTGAAGGTACTGAAACAAATGGGGGTGATGGAGATGTTTTGTATAGTTTATTTAGGGAAGAGACGTTGGTGAGTAATCCAGATGTGGTTGTTTTGTCTGCTGGAAATTATTCTTATGATTATAATGCTAGTTCTGGAGAAAATTATAGTGCTAATCCTTTGCTCTCTGAATTTTTGCTCAATGTTGAAAGGGGAGCAAGTGAGGTTAACTTAACTCTTAATGGGGCTGAAGGCAATATTACAATTAATGAGAGTAGTTCAGTTTTGTTGACGGGAGAACTAATTAACGGAGATCCTGAATCTCTATTAGGACTTTATATTGATGAGAATCTCATAAACCAAACTTCTTCGGAAGTTAGTGGTTTTGTTGTTTTTAATAGCATTGGTATTCATAATGTAAGTGTTATCTATGAAGAAAGTGAAAATTATAGTGCTAGTAGAGAGAGTTATTTTGTAGAGGTTATTGAGCAAAATAATAGGGCTCCTAATGTGTTTTTGGAAGCTCCCTTTAATAATACTAATCTTACCACGCGAAATGTGGAGTTGAACTTTAGTGTTTTCGATTCAGATGGAAACAATCTTAGTGTTTTTGTTTATGGAGATAATTTCCATTTGGAAAGCTTCTTTGAAGTCGAAAATGGAACTTCTGTGAGTTATAATTGGGAAAATATTAGTGATGGATTACATGTTTGGAAAGTCATTGCGTTTGATGGACAATATAATTCTTCTGAAGAAGGCCTACAATTTTTTGTTAATGATAGTATAAGTTATCCAGAGATAAATTTAAGTTATCCTAGTTATTCTTCTACATATGGAGATAATAGTTCAGTTCCATTGAATTTTACCCTTAATTTCTATGAGGGCGTTATGTGTAAATATAGTTTGGATTTTGGATTAACTAATACTAGCTTGCCAAACTGTCAAAATACTCAGTTTTCTGTTGGCTCTGATGGAGGCTATAATCTTACCCTTTATGCTATTGAGGGTTATGCAGGTTTGGAAAGTCTTTATAGCGTGTTGTTCTTTGTAAGAGACGCTAAGCCGAATATTCATTTAATTTCTCCCCAAACAGATTATTATTCAAATTCTAGTGAAATGACATTAGATTATATTCCTAGCTCTGATTTTATCATTAACAGATGTGAGTTGTGGAGCGATGTCGAGGGAAGTTTCGGGTTGGATGAATCTGACCTTAGCATTAATTCGGGAGAGCTGAATAATTTTAATCTCACTAATCTAACAGAGGGAAGTTATATCTGGGCTGTTGGTTGTTTGGATGATGATGGAAATTACGCTCTGAGTGGCAATAGATCTTTGCATATAGATTATACTCCTCCAAATGTTAGTATTTTTGAACCAAATGGTTCTTACGATGGTGAGACTGTACCATTGACCTTTGAAGTTAATGATTCTAGTCCTATTGATTCATGTGCTTATAATTTGACTTATCTAACGAATGGTCAAAATTTGAATGTGTACATAGTTACTGCATGTCAAAATACACAGATTACTGTCCAGGGTGATGGAGATTATAATTTAGATCTTTCTGCATTTGATGCGGCAAGTAATGAAGGAAAGAGCGATACTAGTTTTAGTGTGGCTTCCTCAGGCTCTTCTGGAGGTGGAGGCGGAGGAGGCGGAGGAGGCGGAGGAGGCGGAGGATCTGGCATTACTTCTCCTGGAGAACCTGCTCTAACCTATGCAGGATTTCCCGAGTTAACCTTGAAGAAGGGTAGGAGTACTATAGTAAGTTTTAGCGTTTTGAACTCTGGAACTTTATTTTTAAATAATTGTAAAATGATCCCAAGAGGAGCATTTTCAGATTTGATAGCTAGCAGCCAGGTAGAGGATTTGGCATTGGGACAGAAGGTGGACTTTGTGTTTGAGCTTGCAATTCCTCAACTTTTTGATGCTGGAACTTATGATATTGGGATTGATGTAGTGTGTGAAGAGACAAGTGTGAATGTACCTCTAAAAGTGATTGTATTGCCAAGTAATTTTGATTTTAAAATCTTGAACACAGAAAGAGATGGGACTAAATTTCTGACAGAATATATCCTTGAAGAACTTACAGGCATAGACCAAAATATTGAGATGAGCTATTATTTGAGCACCCTTGATGGAAAGAACATTGTGGAGGGAAATGAAAGCATATTTCTTGCTGCGGGATCTTCTGAAACAAAAATATTAGAATTTGAACTTCCACAAAATGCATTTGGAGAACATAGATTGCATATACATATGGAGTCAGATTCAGATTCTTATGATGTTGTACAGAGGGTTGTATTATCTTCAAGAGGGTTGACTGGATTGGCTATTTCAGATGCCAATGCAAGAACTCTCAGAATGGTTGGAATAATTCTATTTGCGTTGGTTTTACTGTTCTTTGCTGTAAAGTTCCTATACAAGCATAATAAGAGGATTGGCAGGTCTCATCATCAAAAAGGAAGGGGATTTATCAAAATAGATTTAAAAAGCTAAGTAATAACTTTTAAATACGGATTTCTTTTGTTTTAATTAGGGCCCCGTAGCTCAGCCTGGATAGAGCATCAGACTTCTATCGTGAAGCAAGGCTTCCCGGAACTTTCGGGAGGTATTCTCCGCGAAAGTAATCTGAGGGTCGCAGGTTCAAATCCTGTCGGGGCCGTTAAAATCTTTTTGAAGCAGAAAGTCCTATTGAATCTTCAGTTATTTCTGATTTCATAGTCCAGTCTTCAAACTGGAATTTTGTCCATTCTTCTATTTTATTGCCTATATGTTTTCCTGTTTGAACCGGTTGATAAAGAATGTCTTCTGGTTGGAGATTTTTGAAGTAATTTTCATCTACGAATTTAAATAATGTTTTTCCAGGATTTGGTGTTGGAAACTCACTGCCTAGAATATCTGAAAAGAATCGTCTATTTAAGTCAACTTCATGCGAGTATGTTGGAAGATAATTTTCTGGATGTACTTCTTTAGGAGCTTTTCCAGTTAGTCTTTGTTTCATTTCATAACTAGTCAACTTATGTTGAGGAATTGCTGGAGTTGTACAGCCAATCATGACTACCAGAGGAGAAAATAAAACAAATCGTTTTAACATATTGTTGTATAATTTAGGAAGTTTATGAATATTTGTGTCTGACTAAACGTTTATAAGTTATTTCTTGTTTGATAAAAGATGCGCGGGTAGCCAAGTGGTAAGGCAGAGGCCTGCAGAGCCTCCATGCGGGAGTTCGAATCTCTCTCCGCGCTTAATTTGACATGACCAGTGGGAGAAATGAGGGTGGATTTATAGAATATATTCAAATGCATTTACAAAAGGTATATATGAATCTAATTGTAGCAGGTTCAAGAGAAGAGATGGCTTCTGAATTTGTAGGGATGAGAAGGGAGCAGTTGTGTAGGGCGATGAGTAGGGGAAATCTTCGTGAGAATGCTGGAGAGGTATATGACTGTTTTATGGAAATGTATTCAAGTAGTGCCTAAAGATTTATATAATTCTTTTGTGTAGTGGGTATATGGCATTTATAGTAAAGAAAAATATTTCTGGAAAGACATATTATTATTTGAGAGAAAGTAAGAGGGTTGATGGAAAGGTGAAGGCAGTGACTTTGGGATATTTAGGCAAGACAAAGAAAGAAGCTGAGAAGAATGTTAACAGAGTTGAAAGGGAGTATAGGAAGAAGATAAAGGAAATGGATGAAAAACAGATAAAGGTTAAAAAGCCAGAATTCAAACAGAATGTCATGAACGAAAAAGAAAATATCAGAGATAATGGAGTTGAAAGCAAGGATTTTGCGAGTTTTGTTATAGAATCTGGATTGATTTGGGGACCTTCCCCTGAAATATATGGAGGAGTGGCTGGATTTTATACTTATGGCCCATTAGGAAAGTTGTTGAAAAACAAAGTTGAAGAAAGCGTTAGGAGGGTTTTTAACTCAAATGGTTTTAGAGAAATTGAAGGCCCAACTGTTTTGCCTGATGTTGTTTGGGAATCTTCAGGACATTTAGGAACATTCAGTGATAGGGTTATTAAGTGTGAAAAATGTGAGAGTGTTTTTAGAGCAGACAAATTAATTGAGGAAAAGCATGATATTTCTGCAGATGCTTTTTCAGATCAAAAAATACTTGATTTCATTTCTGATAAAGGAATTGTATGCCCTTCATGTTCTGGAAAGCTTGAAAACAAAATAGGGAGAGAGAGTTTAATGATGAAAACTAAAGTTGCAGGAAAAGATGCTAGTTTAAGGCCTGAAACTGCAACAGTGACTTATCTTCCTTTTTTGAGGACTTATAATTATTTTAGGAGGAAACTACCTTTCGGTGTTTATCAGATTGGAAAGGCGTATCGAAATGAAATTTCTCCTAGGCAAAATGTTTTACGAGGAAGAGAATTTACACAAGCAGAAGGACAGATATTCGTGGACCCTGAAAAAAAGAATGATTGGGAAAAATATGAAGAAATTAAAGATGAGTTTATGCCTTTTTGGACTTGGCAGGAACAAAAGGACGAGGTGAAAGAGGTTAAAGAAATTCCAATTGAAGAGGCTTTGAAGAAAGGTTTTGTTAAGAGTCAGGCATATGTCTGGTGTTTGTGGCTTGCATATATGCAATTTGTTAATTTTGGAATTCCTAGAGAGAAAATTAGATTAAGACAACATTGGCCAGATGAAAAAGCGTTTTATGCAGATGATGCTTGGGATATAGAAGTTAATTTGAATAATTATGGTTGGACTGAGCTTGCGGGAGTGCATGATAGGACAGATTATGATTTGAAGCAACATTCTAAAGGTTCTGGTGTGCAGTTGGAAGCTGTTCGTGAAGATGGGAAGAGGTTTTTTCCACATATTTTGGAAATTGCATTTGGTACAGATAGACCGACATATGCATTGATAGATTTGTTTTATGAAAAGAAGGATAGTGAAGAAGGGAAGACTGCGTTTAGAGTACCTTATCATATGGCGCCCATTGATGTTTCGGTTTTTCCTTTGATGAAGAAACCCGAACTTGTGAACTTTGCAAAAGATGTTAAGAGTTTGTTGGAAATGGATTTTATTGTCGATTATGATGTAAGTGGAAGTATAGGAAAACGATATCTTAGGAGTGCGAGTGCTGGAACTCCTTATGCTATCACTGTTGATTATGAGTCCTTAACTGGGAAAGATGTTACAATTAGAGATAGAGATAGCGAAAAACAAGTTAGAGTTAAGATAAGTGAATTGAGGGATTTTCTGGAAAGATTGTTTGATGGTGAAGAGAGGATTGAGTCTGCTGGAAAAGGAGATTAGGCTAAGTAATTTAGAAAACTTTTTAATGAATGAATTTTAGTTTTATTGATGGCTAATGAAACTTTTGTTTTTAATGGAGCTCTTTATCTACTTTGCCAATGTCAGGGAGAATTGTTTGGAGCAATTCACTCAGTGAGTTGTGAATATGGGATAGATTATATTAATACAACAATTAGATGGTTGGATAGAGGGATTGATCCAGAATTTTTAACTCCAGTTATAGGCATTCGTAAATATCAATTGCAGTTTTCTCAAAGAATTTCCCCTATCGCTGTTGTTGCCAGAGGATTAAGAGAGATTGCTGGTTTGGAAATGCTTAATTTCATGGAGTTTGATTTTCAGGCAGTAAACGAATGGATAGATAATGCAGAAAAATGGGAGAAAAATCATATAATTATAACTCCCAAGGGTTTTAGAGAAAGTGGGAAGGCGGATGTTATAGATTTATTGAGTAACGCAAAAGAAGTTTCTCGGAGAGAAAGGTAGTTAGGAAAAGAGTTATAAATTAAAGATTTCTTTTTATTGTATGGGGATGTTTGAGATTTTGTTCTGGCCTTTTACTGTAGCATTTGTAGGTCTAGCTATTTTGATTTCCATTATCGTCTTAGCTTTTTGGATATGGATGATTGTGGATTGTGCTCAAAGAAAATTCAAGAACGATGTTGAAAAGATACTTTGGCTGGTGATAATAGTTCTCGGACAATGGATTGGAGCTTTAGTGTATTTGATAGTTGTCAAGTTGTATAATTCTAAGGGATTGATGAAAAAATGATGGGTTATGGGAATGTTTAAAATGGTTAATGAGCTTAAATTAAAATGGGAGAGGTGATAGGAATTGTTTCTTTGAAGGGGGGTGTTGGAAAAACCACTCTTTCTGCGGCACTTGCGTCTGAGCTTGCTGAGAAACATGACAAGAGAATATTGTTAGTTGATGCAAATTATTCTGCTCCAAATCTTGGGATACATATGGATATCATATCTCCTCAAGGAAGTGTGCAGGACGTGTTATCTGGAAAGAAACTATCTTCTGCAATTCATTCTAAATATGGGGTGGATGTCATTCCAGGGAATTTTCTTTTCAGGAAAGATTACAGTCCACTTAAGCTAAGAACAAAATTGGCTTATGCAAAAAAGAGTTATGATTTTATTATTCTTGATGCTTCTCCAAGTTTGAATGATGAAATACTTTCTGCGTTATTGGCTTCAGATAGAGCTTTTATTGTGACAACTCCTGATTATGCCTCCTTGAGTTGTGCTATGAAACTTGCTAAACTTGCAAGACAAAGAAATAGAAGTAGCAGTGGAATTATAGTCAATAGGGTTGTAGATAAAAAATTATCAGTTGGGCTTGAGGAAATACAAGAATCTACTGGAATTCCAGTTATTGCAACAATAAAAGAGGAAAAGATTGTGCATGAGGGATTGTATCACAGAGTGCCAGCCAATCTTGTATGGAGAAGCTCTTCCTTTGGAAAGGAAATAAAAAAATTAGGGTATATACTATCTGGAAAGAAAGAACAGAGAGCGTTATGGAAGAAAGTAATGTTTTTGGACATGGATAAGGAAGAGGTTAATAGAGAGATGCTTAGGCAAGATTTTTATAAAAGTATGTTCAGGAGATGAGTATGGAAAAAAATAAAGATTGTATTTTTTGTAAAATTGTAAGAGGAGAGGTTGATTCTGATAAAGTTGGAGAGAGTGACAATTTCTTTGCATTTCTAGATGCTCATCCTAGGGCGGAAGGACACGTATTAATTGTGCCTAAGAAACACTATGTGACATTATTGGATATTCCAGAGAAACTTGGAAATGAGATGCTAGAATTCACAAAGAAAATGGCTTCTGAAATATTAGATAAAAAATTAGGAGATGGATTTAATATTGTTATGAATAATCTTGATGTTGCTGACCAGGTTGTGATGCATGCACATTTGCATATTATACCAAGAAAAGAAGGTGATAGATTGAGGATGATTTCTTAATGTAAGCTCTTCCGATTTATGAGGTAAGATTATGGCTGCGGGGAGAATTGAACTCCCGGCCTCCTGCTCATGAGACAGGCGTTCCACCACTGAACTACGCAGCCGGAATTAGGAAATGAAAAGCGTTTTTAAAAGTTGGGTTAGATTAATATATCTGAAATTCTTGTGATTAATATGGTGGGTGAAGTTATTAGCGTTCCGGCAGAGTTAATTTTTGAGCTTGGAAATTTAGGAAAGTGGATTCAGGCAGTTGGCTTGGTTGTTATAATCTGGATTATTTTTCAAGCAGTGACACTTTATTTTAATAGGAAGAGAAGAAAACTTATGGAGAAACTTGATAGGGATTTGGAAAGAGTTGAGAAAAAGTTAGATAAAATCCTTAAGAAGAAAATTTAATTTTTTTTGTTACTTTTAGTTCTATTGGACTTTACTTTCTCATTTTTTAGAAAGTTTTTTATTGATTTTGGCTAGTAGATTTTACCTTGGATAACCTTGATAGGTAACCTGCTATTTTATTTCTCATCTTCTTGCTCGGCATTGTGTCTGCGAGCATTTTTTTGTTATGCTCGAAGTCTGGCGTAAAACTATCGCCTTTATGCTTTACTAGTTGATGTGCTGTTCTCTTCACTAGTGTGGATTTTATTCTTCCCATAGATAGGCTTGATAAAATCAGTTTTTAAATGTTTTTATGAATCTAGATAGACTATTGGAATCTCGTACTTAGAAGCTAACCCTATTTCTCCTAAATATTCACGGATTATCTGCCACATTGGAGGCTCCATTCTTTTAGTTCTTAATTTTCTATTTATTTCACTTGCTTGGGCTAGTTCAATAATGTCGTTTATTCTATCTTCAGGGACTCCTCTTGCTAGGCGTTCTAATCGCCTTTCGGATGTTGGATGTCTGTAGTCTGTCATAATTTTAGTTTTTCGAATTTTATGAGGTTTTTCCATTCTTTCAGGTATTCCTTTGCGTTTTTGTCTAGTTCACCTGGAGCAACAAATAGTGCTGGCATCTTCTCTGATTGAGCTTTTTGAACAGCAATTGCTAGATCTTGCTCATTGACTTTCTTTTTTTCTTTTGCTATAAGGAGATATTCTTGTTTTCCGAAAAGAGTGTCAATTCGTATTTTAGATGTGAACTCTTTTTTCTTGTTTATTATCTCTTCAATAAATTCTATATCTTTTGCAGTCATATATTCTTTTATTTGAGAGGGAAATTCAAATTCTTTTTTTGGTTTTTGGGGTTTTTTGGAAATGAAGTTTTCTGTACTATTTTGTAAAGTTGGCGTTTCTTCTTTGGACTTTTCTTGTGGGATTTTTTGAGGAGGCTCTTTTTGTGTTTCTTTTATCTGAGTAGATACCAGGAAGGGATTTGGAATAGTGGCAGGCATAGGAGATTCTAGTTGAGAAGGAATTTCTTTTTTAATCTCTTGTTTAGTTTCAGGAATCTCTTGTTTTTTTTGATTATTGGGAGTTAGTTCATGCTGAAGTTTTTGCCTAGCTATCTCATCAGATATTGTGAAATATTTCCAGAAGAGTTTAGTTTCATCTCCAAATTTTACATTTAGGGGAATTGCAAAATCTTTTATTGAACGAAGAGCTACCCTTATTGCGGGTTCTTGAGATTCATCAGATAATACACCACTATCCTTTAGAATGTTAAATGCTTGTCTTTCTCTATGGTTGAGGAATTCTGAAAAATTTTCTAATTCTTTTTCTTGACCAGGGATAAGATATATTGGAGAGCTGCCAACTTTCATATTACTTAACTTGAGTCTTCTCTCTGAAAGTAGTTCAGAAAGCAAGGCAGAAACGAATAAAGGAGGAATACCTACCTCTCTAGAAATTCTTGCAGGGAAACTTGGGCCCTTTAACTTTACAGTTGAGACTATCCTCTCCTTATCAGCGTGAAGTTTTTGTAAATCAGGCATAAGATGAATAAAACCAAGGTTATTATAAAGATTACTGAGGTGAATCTATCAGGGTTTGAGCCATGCAACTTCATAGAATGTGACTGAATCTTCATCATCAACTATCCCTAGGAGGAGTTTCTTCTTTGTCGAATGAGCTACACGGTTTTTTGCTGAGAAGTCCTGCCATGAATTTGCTTCTGATTCTCTTACACAGAAAAGTATCCATAATGCATGATCTTGACCTGGCTTGAACCCTTTTTTATAGACTCTGAAATCTGCCCCGAATTTAAGCGCAGTTTTTAAGATGTAACCTCGTTTTCTTAAACTTGAAAAGACAGAGTATTTTACCTCTATTCTTTTGTCTATGCGTTTTGCTTTTTTTAGAAAATCATCAAATGAGATTTCATTTTTCCCTGAAAATACTTTTAGCCTGTTTGTCTCTACAAGGAATAGGGCTTCTGGGAGCGAGTATTCAATCTTATTTTGTCTTTTTTCACCAAAACGAGAGCGTTCATAAAGAGAAAAAGCTTCTTGGGAGTTAGAAGATATTTTTGTTGGGGAAAATTGTGCCTGAATCATTTTAGGTCTCCCTCGTTAATCAATGGGTAAATATCAAATGCAACTTCTTCATAGGGGTGGGACTCTTTCATGGCAGCAATTACAGATTTAGCTTTATTCCTTGTACATGTAAATTCTATTCTTTCTTCTTCAACTTCTTCTAGTTCACCTATATTGCCTATAAATGGAGTAGCTCCCTTAAGAGGCTTGAATCTTCCAATGCCCTTACTTGAAAAACTACAATCGCTATAATTACCAATTAATCCTGCTCCTGCATTTCCCATAGACTCTCTTACTTTGTTAGAGTGAGTAGAAGGTACAAAAACGACTATCTTTAAGGATTCCATTTTAGTTATTAGGAAAGTATATTTTATAAATGCTTTTTTATTGTTAGATACATGGGTTTTGGCAAGATATTCAGTGAGAGTTGGGAAGATTATAAGAGAAATTTTAAGAGCATAGTTTTGATCATGCTGGTATATCTTCTGGGAACATTGGCCTTTGCAGGAATATCTATCTTTTCAGAATTGGATAGTGCTATTTCTTTCATATACATAATATTTCTTGCAGTATTTGGCTTTTTAGCGTATATATTTGCAACGGGGATGTTGGTCAATGCATCCGTAAAACATAAAAAATTCAGCTTTGAGCAAGCATTCAAGGATATGAAAAAAAGGTATTGGGGATATTTGCTTTTTAACGTCGTATTTGGGATATTTTTAATTGGGCTTTTCTTGTTATTGATTGTTCCAGGGATTATATTTTCTGTTTATTGGTGTGTTTCTTCTTATGTGTTTTTTGCCGAGAAGAAGGGAATAATAGCATCTCTTAAAAGAAGTTTTAATCTTGTAAAGGGCAGATGGTGGAAGGTTCTAGGGTATAGTCTTCTGTTCTTCTTGATATACTTTGCAATATGGATACCATTTGGTATTGTAGCTGGAGTTTTTGAATTGTTACATGCAGAGTTAATTGCTCAAGTGATAGACAATGCATCGTTTTTTGTGACAATACCTCTTTCCGTATTGTTCTATAAGAACTTGTATTTGGCTTTGAAAACTAAGAAGTTCTAATTGGAAAGTTTTAAATTGATGTTTCTGATTATTAAGATATGGAAAAAATAATTCTTCTTGGAGGATCCCCCACTGCAGGAAAGAGCTATACTGCAAGGAAAATTGCAGAAAGTTTGAAAATGCCATGGATCTCTACAGATACAGTGAGGGAACAGATGAGAGAAATAGTTAGAAGGGAAGATTATCCTTCTCTTTTTTTACATGCCAATGCTGATTCTAAAATGGCTTCTGAATTCTTAAATCATAATAGTGCTAAGGAAATTGTTGATCATGTAAATAGAGAGAGTGAGGATGTTTGGAAGGGAGTTAGTGCAATTATCAACACAGACTATGTATGGAAAAATTATATTATTGAAGGAGTAGCTGTTCTGCCCAAATTTGTTAATAAATTAAAGACGAATAAAGAAGTCAGGGCAATATTCTTGATAGATGAAAATATTGATAGGGTTAGACAGACAATTTTTACAAGAGGTTTGTGGGATGATGCTGATAAATATCCAAATGAAATTAAAGAAAAAGAGGTCGAATGGGTGATGGAATTTAATGAGTTTATCAAGAGGGAGGCAAGAAAGTATGGTTTCCCCGTTGTTAGTGTAGGTAATAGAAAAGATTATTTGGCCAGGATTAAAAAATTGGCATCTTGATTGTTGATTAGAAAAGCTCTTAAAAGCATTTGTTCTAAGTTTAATATGGCAGATAAAATAATCAATTTTTCCGCTATAGAGAAAAAATGGCAGAAGAAGTGGGAATCAGAAAAGGCGTTCTTGGCTAAGGACAATGTTAAAGGCAAGAAGAAATATTACATCTTAGAGATGTATCCTTATCCATCTGGGAGCGGGTTGCATATGGGACATGCATTTAATTATACTATAGGGGATGTTCAGGCAAGATTGAAGAGGATGCAAGGATATAATGTTCTTTATCCTATGGGGTATGACTCATTTGGGTTGCCAGCAGAGAATGCTGCCATAAAAGCGAAGTCACATCCAAAGAAATTCACTGAAGAAGCCATAAAGAATTATATAAGGCAACAGAAAGAGCTTGGGCTTTCTTATGATTGGAGCAGGATGATTCAAAGCCATAAGCCAGAGTATTATCAATGGGATCAGTGGATATTCTTGAAGATGTTTGAGAGAGGTTTGGCATATAAGAAAAAAGCTCCTGTAAATTGGTGTGGGAAATGTAATACAGTTTTGGCTAATGAACAAGTAGTGAATGGGAAGTGCTGGAGGCATGAAGATACGGAAGTTGAAATAAAACATTTAGAACAATGGTTTTTGAAAATAACTGATTATGCTGATGAGCTTTATGAGGGCTTGAATAAACTTGATGGGTGGCCTGATTTCATAAAGACATTGCAGAGAAACTGGATTGGAAAAAGTGAGGGAACAGAAGTTGACTTTTTAGTTGATGGAAATCCGTGGAGAGTGTTTACAACTCGTGTAGATACTCTTTTTGGAGTTACTTTTTTAGTTGTTTCTGCACAGCATCCAGAGTTGATGAGTTTAGTTACTAATGACAAAAAAAAGGAAGTTGAGAACTTCTTGAAGAAAATTAGAAGCACTAAGGAAGAGGATATGGACAAGCTTTCTAAGGAAGGAGTTTTCACTGGTTCATACGCAATACATCCGTTGACTGGGAAAAAAATACCTGTATGGACAGGGAATTTTGTTGTTGCAGATTACGGAAGTGGGATGGTTATGGGGGTTCCTGCACATGATGAGAGAGATTTTGAGTTTGCTAAGAAATATGGATTGGAGATAAAGCAGGTAATTAGACAATCTTTTGGGGAGGCCAAGGAGGATGAAGAGAAACGTTTTACTATTTCAGCTGTTGTTCAAAGAAAATCAGATAAAAAATTTTTATATTTAAAATGGAAGGAGTTTGGATGGGTGGCTCCAGTTATTGGGGGAATAGATGGTAATGAAACTCCTGAAAGTGCGGCAGAAAGAGAGGTTTTTGAAGAGACTGGATATAAAGCAAAAGCAGTTGGGAAATTAGGTTTACCATTTGAAGCACATTTTTATGCAGATAATAAAAAGGTTTGGAGACATAGGATAGATCAGCCAATATTATTGGAACTTATTTCTGATAATCCTGAAAAATTGAATAAAGAAGAGTCTTCAATGCATGAGGTTAGTTGGTTAAGTAGGGAAGAGGTTGCAAAATTAACAACTCATAGTTATAATTTGATTGGAATTGAGAGATTTTTTGAGGGAGAGAAAGCATTTACAGGATTTGGTACGCTTGTGAATTCCGAAGGATTTGATGGTTTAAAGAGCTCTGAGGCTAAGGAGCATATTATCAATGCATTGGAAATGAAGAAACTTGGGAGGAAGAAGACTGCGTTTAGGATAAGGGATTGGCTTGTTTCTCGACAGAGGTTTTGGGGGTGTCCTATTCCAATAATATATTGTGACGAATGTGGGACTGTTCCTGTGCCTGAAAAGGATCTTCCTGTGAAGCTTCCTGATAATGTTAAATTTGAAGGTGTGGAGAGTCCTTTGAAGAAAGATGAAAAATTCTTGAAAGTTAAATGTCCTAAATGTGGGAAGAATGGGAAGAGAGAGACAAATACCCTTGATGGGTTTATGGATTCCTCATGGTATTTTTTAAGGTATTGTGATCCTAAGAATGATAAGAAAATATTTAATTCAAAAAAAGTAAAATATTGGGCTCCAGTTGATCAGTATATAGGGGGAAAAGAACATGCTACGGGACATTTGATATATTTCAGGTTCTTTACAAAGTTTTTGAGAGATATGGGATTGTTGGAATTTGATGAGCCTGTTTTGAATTTATTCAATCAAGGTATGTTGCATGCTTACGATGGTCAGAAAATGAGCAAATCTAAGGGGAATGTTGTCTTGCCTGAGAGTGTTTCAAAGAAATTTGGAATTGATGCAGCAAGAATGTTTTTAGTTTCAGATGGATCTCCAGACAAGGATTTTAATTGGAGTGATAAAGGAACTGAAGGAAGCTTGAGATTTATTTTGAAAGTGATTAATTTTGTTAGTACATTTAAGTCTGGGAAAATGGACAAACTTAAAGAGAGCAAGTTGCACAAGATCATCAAAGAATATACTTCAAATTTAGATGATTTCAATTATAATATTGCTGTGATAAAAATTAGGGAATTATTTGATGTGCTTGAAGAAGGATGTGATAGGAAGAGCTTGGAAATATTTTTGAAAATGCTTTCGCCAATATGCCCACATGTAGCTGAAGAGCTTTGGAGCAAGATTGGAAAGAAAGAATTTGTAAGTTTGGAGAAATGGCCAGAATATGATGGGAAAAAGATCGATATCGAGTTAGAGAAAAAAGCTGATGCGGTGGATAAGACAATTGAAGATGTGAAGAACATATTAAAGATAATGAGAGAGAGAAATGGGGGAGAAGGAAAGAGGATTTACATTTATGTTCTTCCTAATGAAAAAGCTTTCTATGATGAGAAAAAATTGGGAGAGAGATTAGGAAGAGGAGTCTGGGTTTATGCTGTGAATGATCCTAAGAAGCATGATCCCGAAGGAAAGAGCAAGAAAGTCAAGCCAGGAAGACCAGGGATTTATATTGAATGATTAATTTTTACTCCTTAGATTTAGTAAGAAGAAGTCTGGATTTGGAGTGAAACTGCTTATAAATCTATGTTTTATTTCTTGAAAGTGACTTGCTATATAAGAATAATGGGAGAGAAAAATAGCTTTTGAATTTTGATTTTATATATAAATAAACAGAGTGATTAGGATAGTATGAAGCAAAAAAAAGCTAGAAATAGGAGGCAAGAGACCGTACAGAACTATATTGAGGATACATATTCCTCTTATGGTATAACTGAGTCTGAAAGGGAATTGCTGAGAGCTTTAAGGAGTCAGATTGCTCCTAAGAGAATGTTAGCTTAATTTTTATTTTTTTTCTTTTTTATTTATTAGTAATAGCTATAATTAAATTTATTAACCATTTAACTCTTTACGAGTCATGGCTCAAGGTGATTTGTTTGCAGCTCTAATATTAGCAATAGTACAGGGTTTTACAGAGTGGATTCCTGTTTCAAGTTCGGGACATTTAGTACTTCTTGAGAGATTACTTGGATTTTCAGGGGGTCTTGAATTTGAGGTTGCATTACATTTTGGAACTCTTATGGCTGTTTTTGTTTATTTTGGAAAAGATATTACAGATATATTACAAGATATTTTGCTTGGGAGATGGAGGAGCGAGAATGGGAAGTTGGGGTTGCTTTTGATTGTTGGTACAATTCCTGCAGTTTTTGTAGGGTTTTTTGCAAGGAATCTTTTTGATAGCGTATTAAGTAATATGGTGGTTATTGCCATAGGATTTGGAATAACTGGACTTTTTCTATTGATAGCTGCAACATATAGGGTGAAATTGGGAGAAGGAGTAAAAAATCTGGGATATGGGAAGGCATTTATTATAGGCATTGCACAGGCGCTTTCAATAATCCCTGGGATTTCAAGGAGCGGAGCAACATTGTCTTCAGGAATTCTTTTTGGATTAAAGGAGAAGAGCGCAATGAAGTTTTCATTCTTACTTTCTATTCCAGTTATATTTGGAGCAAATATATTGATTGTGGGAAATAGCACACTTGCTCCTGAACTTATCTGGGCGAGTTTTGTGAGCTTTTTAGTCGGCTTGGCCACAATTCATGTTTTATTCAAATATATCTTGATACACAGGAAGAATCTTATATGGTTTGCAGCTTATTGTCTAATCCTCTCTGTGGGGCTTATAACTTGGATTATTCTTGGGTAATTTTTAGCAGATAATTTTAAAAAATTTTAAATTATGAATTAGATATGAATAATGGGCTGTTGCGTGATGATATTGAACGACAGATTATAATTTATTTTGATAATCTAATGGTTGGTTCTCCAAGGAGTTCTGATGGTGTGTGGGGCTTTGTTCAAGGGCATTTGAGGCCGAGGGATCTTAATGATGATGAAAGTTATAGTGCTTCAAGAGAACTTATTAAAGGAATTGATGCTTATAGGCCTGATGGTATCAGCAGGGAAGATTATATATTTGGAATTTTGAGGAGTTCAGGATTAGTTTTATAAGGATAATCTAGATGGGATTCAAAGAACTACGAATAATCATCATATGATTGAGCAATCATTCCACGATTGCTTTAATACGTCTTACACCTGCTGAAGAGGATTCTTCCTTTAGGATTTTGAATTTTCCAATTTCCTTTGTATTCTTTACATGAGGGCCTGTGCATATCTCTTTTGAAAACCATCTGCGATTGTCTGTTGAATCCTGGATTGTATAAACCGAAACTTTTTCAGGATATTTATGGCCAAATTCTGCTTGTGCTCCTTCTGCAAGAGCTTTCTTGAATGGAAGTTCCTGACTTTCAACTTTTAGAGAAGAGGATATTTTTTTATTTACAAGAGTTTCAACCTTTTTTATTTCTTCAGATGTGAGTTTTCTTGGGAAATTGAAGTCAAAGCGAAGCCTTTCAGGAGTTATGTTAGAACCTCTTTGCTTGATATCTGGACCAAGAACTTGTCTAAGAGATTCATTTAATAAATGGGTTGCTGTGTGAAGTCTTGTTGTTTTTTCCGAATTGTCTGCAAGACCTGATTTGAACATTCCTGAAGAGGCTGTTCTTGAAAGTTCTTGGTGTTTTTCAAATTCTTTCTGGAATTCTGATTTTTTCATCTTTATTCCTTTTTCTACACAAAGTTCCTCAGTCATTTCAATAGGAAATCCATAAGACTGGAAAAGCAAGAAAGTTTCTTTTCCAGAAAGATATTTTTTGTTTTTTATTAGTTTTTCAAATTCTGTAATTCCTTTTTCCAAGGTGTTTCTAAATTTGTTTTCTTCTTCATCAAGTTGTGAGAGTATGAAATTCTTATTTTTTTTCAGTTCTTCGTAGTCGGGATAGATTTTATGGATTGAATCAAAAAGTTTTGTTGTAAAATTTTCTTTAATACCTAACATGAATCCATGTCTTACTGCACGTCTTATTAACCTTCTAATTATGTAACCTTGTTGAACATTTGATGGCTTAATTTGATGAGGGTCAGCGAGTATCATAGTTGATGCCTTGATATGGTCTGCAATTATTCTTATCGAGGCTTTTGTATCCCCATCAGAATCGTATCTTTTTTCAGAGATTCTTTCTATTTCTTTTACTATTGGCAGAAAGACTGGAGATAAATAATTGTCATTTAATCCATTTAGGATAGAAATTGTTCTTTCAACTCCACCTCCGAAATCTATATTTTTTTGCTTTAATGGAATGAATGCATAGATGTTATCTGTGATAAATTTCTTTATTGAATTTATTCCATCATAATGTTTAGATAAAATCCCTAATTTTTTAGCAGTCTCAACATTTTTTTTATCATGATCAAAGTAGATAACTTCCTCTGGAACAAGATTAAATTGTTTTAATAAAGTTTCAAAATATTTAGGATCATCCTTTTTTATTTTATGTTCTTCTAAGGAGAATGCTTCCCAGTTTGCAGGAAAATTCGTGCTCTTTACTAAATTTCTTCCTTCATCTCTAAACTTATTTACTGCCAATAAATAATGTGTGTTAAAACTATGAAGAAAATTCAATAGTTCACTATTCAAGTCAAAGTCTTCATTATACAAACAATGCATTCCATCGACCAATATTAATCTTTTATCTTTATTATATTGCATTAGAACGTTATTCCCTATTTCTACCCAGTTTTTGTCAGAGACATTAAATTTTTTTGGAGGAGGATTATTCTTTCCAGGATGATTCCAGTAGAATATCTCTGTATCAGGGCCGCATGGGCCTGTGTTTCCTGCAGGACCCCACCAATTATCTTTTTTACCCAGGAATGCTATGTGTTCTTTTGGAATCTTGAGAGATTCCCAAATTTTTGCAGACTCTTCATCTTTGGGAGAATCTTTATCTCCTGTAAAGCATGAGACTGCTAACTTTTCTTTTGGAATCTTTAGTTCTTTTGTGAGAAATTCAAAACTCATTTCTATAGCTTCTTCTTTCCAGTAATCTCCAAGAGACCAATTACCAAGCATTTCGAAAAATGTGTGATGTGTGGAATCCCCGACCTCATCTATATCGTCCGTACGGAGACATTTTTGAACATTGACTAATCTTTTTCCTAAGGGATGTGATTGTCCTGTCAGATATGGAACAAGAGGGTGCATGCCTGCGGTTGTGAAGAGGACTGTAGGATCATTCGAAGGAATAAGTGAGGATGAAGGAATCTCTTTATGATTTTTCTTTTTGAAGAAATCAACATATTTTTTTATTAATAGCTCACGTGAGATCATAAAAGAATCTAGAACATAGAGTTTTTTAAGGTTATTGTAATCTTGCAAGCTTTGCTTTTATCTCGTCCAGCTCATCTTCTAAATCATCTCTGCCTCGAGAATAACGTGCCCTAATTTTAGAAGTTTCTCTAATCTTATGAGATACTCTCGGCAGTAATGAATCTAAAATTTTTATTTCCTCTTTGAGTTTAGATATTTTCTTTTTTGCAAGAGATTTTAACTTGAATTCTTTTTCTCGGAGTTTTTGAAAGTTTTGATGTGCCTTTTTTATGTTTAGCATTTCTAACTGAGAATATAAAAGATTTTTTTTGGAGTACGTCTGTTCAGAGATATCAAGCTTTATGTATTCCATCATATATCTGCCCTTTCAAATATATCTGCAGTTAAATTTGTGAGGCGAGCTTTAACATTATCAATCTCTTTTTGCCAAGAAAGGAGTTCTTTATCCTCTTTCATTTTGACTTCCTTTATCTGTCTTAGAAGATCTTCTATCTCTCCTAAATCTGTTTTAATCTTTTCAAGAGATTCTCTTGCTTCCTGAAATTTTTCTAATTTTACAAATATTGGCTTGTTTTCAGCTAATTTTCTTGATGGAATAACTGGTGGAGGAGTAATCTGAGAATTCATCCCAGGTTCCCATTCTTCTATTTCGCTTAATCTGTATTTATCTAAGTGGTCATCTTCTGGGAAATTTGGATATTCTGGAAGGGGTTCTTGGTTTTCTACCTCGCTTGTAGTAATTGCTTCTTTTATGGCTGTCTGACTAAATCCTTTTTTCATGGGAGAGTCTGGAAATGAAGGGAGGCCAGGTATTTCTTCTCTTTCTTCATGCATTTCAGGGTAATCTCTAAATGAAGGAGGGTTGTTTAAAATTGATGGTCTTGGCAGATCAGGAAGTTTTTTAGTATTATTTTTTTTATCCCACAACATGTATCCCCTTCTCAACTTTGATTTTTATAGGTTTATATAAATTATATAATGGTAACAAAACTATATGTTGGATTTTATGTGGCCGAAAGGTTTTTATTCCTGTTTTTTCAAGGGTGTATATGCAAATAAAATTTCTAAAAAATATTGTGGTAGCAATTGCAGGGTCTAATTCAGAAGGGCTTGTAGATATACTATATGGAAAGAAAAATGTGAATGAATTTATCATCGCAAAAAGATTAAATCTCAATATAAATCAGGCCAGAAATATCTTGTATAGGCTCTCTGACGAAGGGCTTGTGAGCTTTATAAGGAAAAAGGATAAGAAGAATGGAGGGTGGTATACTTATTTTTGGACCTTTGATGTGGGTAAATCATTATACAAATTAAGGGATGCTTTGATTTCTGAGATTAAAAGCCTTGAAGATCAGCTTCAGAGCAGACAAACAAAGAGATTTTATATTTGTCCGGAATGTGATATGGAAATGAGTGAAGAAAATGCCCTTATTCATGATTTTACATGCCCTGAATGTGGAGAGGTTTTGTTGTTGAGAGAGAGTAAGGATCTTGTGGAAGATTTAGGGAAGAGATCAGAAAGGTTGAGAGTTGATCTTGATGTTGTAAATCGGGAAATTGAGGTAATAGAGAAAAAAGGAGAAAACGCAAGAAAGAGAAAGATGAAGACTGCAGAAAAGAAAAAATCTGCAGAGAGAGCTGCAAAGAGGGCTGTAAGGAAAAAAGAAAAACAGGCAGAAAAAGATGGTCAAAAAACAGATGATGCGAAACCTAAGATCAAGGGCAAGGCAAAAAAATCTCCAGCAAAAGTTAAGAGTGGTGTGAAGAAGCTAAAAAAAACCCCTAAGACTAAAGCTAAAAAAACTCCCATAAAGAAAAAGAGTAAGCGTTCTTCTCCAAAGGCACACACTCGGAGAAAATAATCTAAGATGGCCGTCTACAAAAGAAATTATGTTAAAAAGGTAAATAAGCGAAATTGGTTTAGTAATCTTAGTTTAACAAACTCTCTTATTATTTTAAATGTTGTAACTTATTTTATATCTCTATTAATTCTTACTATATACGGTGAAAAATTTTTTCTAGATAATATTGCATTAAGCCCTATGCTTGTTCTTTCTGGACAAACTATTTGGACATTTTTAACAAGTATGTTTTCTCATGTGATGTTCTTTCACCTTTTTGCCAATATGTTTTCTTTGTTCTTTGTGGGAAATTTTGTTGAGAAAATAATTGGTAGGAAAAGGATGTTGTGGTTTTACATCATTGCTGGAATTGTAGGAGGGGCATTTTTCGTTATAGGAGGAATATTGTTTAACAATGATATTCCAGGTATTGGTGCAAGTGGAGCTATATTCGGGCTTGTTGGAATATTGGCTGTTTTGATCCCATATTCAAGGATATATCTTATAGCTGGGCCATTGATTGTGCTTTTAATACAGGCTATATTGTCCCAGGTTTTGTCTTCAAGTATTCTAGCTACATTTAATTTCATTTTCAATATTCTCGTAATTGTTATGATCTTTGCTATATTCTCATGGAACCCTTCCATTAGGAAACTTGCCGTTCCAATACAATTGCCTATGTGGCTATTGCCTATTGTCGCAATTGTTCCATTGATAATCTTGGGTTATTTTGTTTCACTTCCAATTTCAAATAGCGCACATTTTGGAGGTCTTGTTGTTGGCCTTGCTTATGGATTTTATCTTAGAAAGAGATATAACAAAAAAGTCAAGATGCTTAGGAGAATGTATAAATGAGGAAAATAAAAAAGAGAGGAGTGAAAAAGAAAAATAATTTATTCAATGAATCTATTGAATATATCAAAGAAAGTAGGATGTTTATATTGGCTGGGGTGATTATCTTCTTTGCAAGCTCATTATTGGGATTCATATTTTCCCCATATCTTGGAGGGATATTCAATAGTTTAATAGCAGATCTTATGTCTCAGATATCCGGACTTGGAACTTTTGATCTGATTGTATTTATTTTTAAGAATAATTTTTCAAGCTCTATAATCACAGTATTTTTAGGAGTATTTTTAGGAGTGTTTCCAATATTCAATGCGATTTTAAATGGTGCAATATTGGGGTATGTTGCAGCTATTGTGAGCAGTCAAGAGAGTTTCTTTGCATTATGGAGACTTCTGCCACATGGAATATTTGAACTTCCTGCTATATTCATCGCAATTGGTATTGGAATCAAGTTTGGATTTGCATTTTTTGCAGAAAAGGGAAAAGTCAAGAAAGAATTGTTATATAGGCTGGATAAAAGTTTGAAGGTTGTTGTGTTCATTATTCTTCCATTGCTTATTATTGCTGCAATTATTGAAGGGCTATTAATAGGGATAGGAAGTTAGCACATTGTTTAAAAATATGATTTGCTTGGAAAGTTTATGGCAGAAGAAGATTTTTCTAAAGAAAGTATAGAAGAGCAAGATAGTGCCAGAGAGAATGAAAATCTTAGGAAGGTTGAGGCTGCACTCTTTATATCTGGAAGATTCTTGTCTCTTAAGGAACTTATGGGGTTAACAGATATAAATCCTATATTGTTGAGAAAACTTCTTGATGATTTGATAGACAGATATTCTGGTTCTGCAATTGAGATTATAAAAAAAGATGAGATGTGGAAGATGGATGTTTCTTCAGAATATACCGGAATGGTGAATAAGTTAGCTACAGGCACAAGTGAGTTTTCCAAGGCTGAACAGGAGACTCTTGCCATCATAGCGTATAAGCAGCCAATGAAGCAGAGTGTACTTGTGAATATAAGAGGTAATAAGGCGTATGACCATATAAAAAATTTTGTCTCAATGGGATTAGTTCAGAAGAAAAAGACTGGACATACCCATGAGTTGACACTAAGTGATGAATTCTATGATTACTTCCATCTAAAAAAAGGAGAGGGGTTCAAAGGGTAGATGGTTAAGATTGTTGATTTCATTTTCTTTTTTTACATGTTTACTGGACTTTACATGCTTATCTTTTTTGTATTATTATATGTGAAGAATAAGGATTTGTTATTTGAATATCCTCCTGGTAAGCCAGAACCTGTTAGTATTGTGATGCCTTGTTATAACGCTGAAAAGAATATTGGAAATGCAATTGAATCATTACTAAATTTAGATTGGCCAAAAGAAATGATGGAGATTATAATTGTTGACGATGCCTCCAAGGATAATTCTGTAAATATAATTGAGAAATATGTTGCTAAGTATGATAATATTAGGTTAATAAAGCATGAAAAAAATTCAGGGTGTGCTGCTGCAACAACAAATACAGGAGTGAGAGCAGCTAAATATGATTATATTGCTGTTGCAGATGATGATTCTACTCCTAAGAGGGATGCGCTAAGAAAGATGATTGGATTTTTGCAGAATGAAAAAGATGTTGCTGCTGTAACCTGCTCAATTCTTGCTGAACATCCTGAGACATTCATGCAGAAGTTGCAGGGAATAGAGTATGCCATAATTGCATGGACAAGAAAACTTCTTGATTTTGTTGATTCCGTATATGTGACTCCAGGGCCATTTGCATTATATAAAAAGGAAAAACTAATTGAAGTTGGACTCTTCGATGTCAAGAACTTGACTCAGGATATAGAGATAGTATGGAGACTTCTTTCTCATGGATACAAGGCAAGAATGTCTCTTGCAACTGGAGTGTATTCTGAAACTCCTAAAAAAATAGGGGCGTGGTGGAAGCAAAGAGTGAGGTGGACAATTGGAGGAATACAGACTTTGCTTAAATATAAGCATCTTCTTTTAAGGAAAGGAATGCTTGGGGTTTTCATAATCCCATTCTTTGCATTTTCACTTTTTCTTGGAATGTTAGGACTTGGACTATTTGCTTATCTAATCACGCGAAGGCTTTTTATTTCCTATTTAGCCACAAGGTATTCTATATATGCAGATACAGCAATACTTACATTACAAGATGTTAGTTTTAATCCTTCTGTTCTAAACATGTTTGGGGCTATTCAACTTCTTCTTGGAGGAATATTCACCTTTTTTGGATTAGGTGTCATGAAGGGGCTGAAGAAGGGCAAGGACAACATTTTTAATATTCTATTCTATATGATAGTATATTTAACATTACTTCCGCTTGTAATTATAACTTCATTTTACAAGTTGGCGAGGGGTAAATATTCATGGTAGGGAACAAACATGTTTTTTGGCAGGCCTTAGTTTTTACGATAATTATATTTGTAATAGGATTAATATTTGGGTTCTTTATTGAGTCTTATCTTGCAGGCCAGATAGAGTATAGTCTTGCAAAGTCAGAGATTAATCTTTTAGATGAGCAGGTGAGGATTAGAGCAATAGGAGGTTTTGATATAGATTGTGATAAATCAAAAAGAGGTTTGTTTGAGTTTGCAGATAGGATTTATTCGGAGGCATTAAAACTTGAAGAACAAAGCTCATCAAGTCAGTTTGATAAAGAAACTTTTGACCTTTTACATAAGAGATATGATTTGCTGAGGACTATGCTATGGGTAGAGAGTAATGAAATAAAAGAATTATGTGGTGATAATTTTCATACGCTTACTTATTTGTATGAGTCTGAAACAACAAATACTGGGGTGAGGGCTAAACAACTTTATTTCTCAAGGCTTCTTGCGGAAATTAAAGATGAACATCCTGAAGATATACTTTTGATTCCTATTGCAATTGATACTGGACTATCTTCTTTGGAGATGATTATTGAGAACTATGAAATAACAGATTTTCCAGTTGTGGTAATCAATGGGGAAATCAAAGTCAGCGAGGTAGTCACTAAATCTGAATTTGAGAAAATTGTGTTTGAGTGATTTCTAGGAAAACAGTTTAGTTGAAATTCATAGGAATAAATGAACAATAAACAATTTAAAGGGGAAATATGTAGTTCTTTCATGTACGAGGACAATATAGTAGAAGCAATAAAGGATGGACAGATTGTAAAAGTTCCTAGAATGCAGGCTGAAGAGGAGGATTTATTTGTTTTGAGAAAACCTGGAATGATAGAGAGTGGGGGGTCTGTTGAAGAGAAATGGGTGGATTTAAGCTCTAAGAGGTTGCCTCAGACACATTATGGTGTTGATCTTAAGAACAAGGTTGCTAAGTCTTTGATAGATAATTTTCATTGGAAGATTATGAGGGTGAGAAGGGAAAAAGGATTAAATAGGAAGCAAGTTGCACAGGCAATTGGAGAGAGTGAGGAAAGTATAAAGAAAATAGAATATGGCGAGTTAATATCTGATGATTATATTCTTGTGACAAAGCTGGAAAATTATCTTAATATAAGTCTTAGGAAAGATAGTGAGGGATTTGATTCTGCTAGGAAATTGATTGATGCCAAGAAGGTTGAAGAAAGAGTTGCCGAGGACAAGAAAAAATTTATTAGAAAAGTTGAAAATTCTGATGCTCAATCATTGATAGGAAATGATATTGATCTTGAAGGTTTCTAGATAAAACTAACAAATCCTTTTGCTGTAAGAATTAAGGCAAGACTCCAGATTAGAAATGAGGGTATTGTAAAAAATATCGCAACGATTAGTGTGAGGGAGGCTATAATGTCTATAGCACTTAGCAAGTCTCCTGTAATTATGAACATTCCCTTGAGGAAAAGAAGTCCTGCAGAGAAGAGAATTAACTGAGTGAATGGGCTTATTCCGAAAATTAACATTAAGAAAGTAGATGCTGCAATCAGATCTATGGCTCCTAAAATCCTTAAAATTAACATGAAATTTTTTGTTTGGAAGAGTTAATAAGTTTGCTTGTTTTTTAGAGTTCTTAAAAAGATTTAAAAAGCCCTTTTCTTGATGAGTTATATGGAAATTGTAATTTTGAATGAGCAAAAAGATGATATTGAAATGAAAATTGATAATCTTACTGTTGCAGAAATCTTAAGGGCTTATCTAAGTGAAACTTCAGGGGTAGATTTTGTAGCATGGAGAAGGGATCATATTTCTAAGCCTGCACTATTAAAGATTAAAAGTTCGGGAAAGACAGTAAAGAAAGCAATGAATGAAGCCATTGTTGCAATAATAAAAGATTCTGAGAAGGTAATGGCTGAACTGAAAAAGTAACGTTAGATTTATTAATGGTTTTTTGTATATTTATCTAGTTTAGATTTTAAACTAAAAAGGAGGTGTTAAATGAATTGTAATTGTAAGTGGACAGAAACTGTTTTAGCAGTTATTATTTTTGTGCTGGCTGTATGGCCTGAATTATTGGGCGTGGTAGTATCAGCATGGGTAATTGCTATTGGAGCAATCTTGTTGTTAGTACATGCATGGAGTTGTAAGAGCTGTAAGGTCGAGAAGATAAAACCTATGCCTGTTAGAAAAGCAAGAAGTGCAAAAAAAAGAAGGAGATAGTTAGAATTTTATTTTTCTTTTTATAATTATCTTTATATATTTGATTTATTCTGCTGATATATGGCTACAACCTATACAGATTCTAAGGATATAGGTCAAGAGGAGTCTAAGGGTTCAGATGAGCAAAACAAGACAACTTCTCTGAACTCTAGAAGCTTGGGACAAAGAAAACTTTCAGCTGGAAGCTACGATTTGAATAGATGGCTTCATGGAGGATACGATTCTGACATAATCACGACGTTTTATGGAGGACCTGGGAGTGGGAAAACTAATTTCTGCTTATGTGCTGCTGTTTCCCAAGCAAAGAAGGGGAATAAGGTTATATTCATAGATACGGAGGGAGGATTCTCTTCTGAAAGAGTTAAACAGCTTATAGGAGCCAATAATGGAAATGGAAATGGAGATTTGGATAAAGTGCTTGAGAACATATTATTATTGAAGCCTACAAATTTTAAAGAACAGAAAGAGGCATTTGATAAGCTTTTGAAATATCTGAATAATGAAGTTAGTTTGATAATTGTTGATGGTATGACCATGCTTTACAGGTTGGAGTTTGCTGATGCAAGAGAAAAGAGAATTGAGGAGGCGGAGAATGGAAATGTTGATAAGAAGAATGATATTCATCATATTCAAAAGGTCAATGCTGAGCTTACAAGGCAGATGAGATTGATTGCAGAGATTGCTCGCAAGAGAGGAATTCCAGTGCTTGTGACAAATCAAGTTTATAATTGGGATAATGAAACAAAGATGGTTGGAGGAGATATCTTGAAGTATTGGAGCAAATGTCTTATTGAACTGGAGAATGATAGAGGAAGAAGGACTGCTTATCTCAGGAAGCATAGAAGCTTGGCAGAGAAGAGTTTTGGTTTTCAGATATATGATCTCGGAATAAGGAAGAAAGGATGGATTTGATTTTTCGTAAATCTTTATAAAGTTAGTCTTACCTTTATTTACAATTTTATATTTAAATAAAAGAGAGTGATGAAGCGACAACAGAGGATTGACAGAAGAAATAAATTGGTTGCAATAGCTGGTGTTGTCGGAATTGTTATTATCTCTTTAGGCATTTTAAGCTATATTAGTTCTCCACAATTTAGTCCGAGTTTGCAGAAGAACGCTGGTGGAAATCTTGGAGGAATAGGCTCTGGAGGAAATGACAAAAAAATTCAAGAACAAATTTATCCAGATACTTGGCCAGAGGATTCTAATCGGCTTCCAGATGGTCTCCCAATAGATTCTGATATTGCCTGTCAACTTCCATATATTGAAGTTTGGACAGCTGAAGATTTGAGTAATGTTCGAAACGATCTCGATGGCTGTTATATTCAGATGGCTGATATTGACTTGGCTGCAGCAGGGTATAATAATTGGGAACCAATAGGAGATTATGATTCTCCATTTATAGGAAATTATAATGGAAATCAATTTGAAATTAAGAATTTGAAAATTAATCGCCCTGATGAGGATTATGTAGGCTTATTTGGAGCTAGTAGGGTTGCCATATTAAGGAATATTAAGATAATTGATTCTACCGTTTCAGGAAGAAGATATGTTGGAACTTTAGCCGGATATTTTTTCGGAGGGGAACTTTCTTCATCTTACGTTATTAATGGTTATCTAGCTGGCTATTCTACATCTGGGGGACTATTGGGACAAATGGGTTCTGATAAATTTTCCGAAAATTTGATCAACAAGTCCTTTTTTGAGGGTTCATTAGAAGGAACTGAGTATATAGGAGGATTGGTCGGAAGGACTGATAGATTTTTTAGAAATAAGGTTGAGAATTCCTTTTCCATCATAAATATTAGAACCCGGGCGTCAACAGGAGGATTAGTAGGAGGCCTTTTTTTGGGAAATGTTTTTAATAGTATGTCATTTGGAAACATTGAATCTTTTGGAGATGACTCGTCCTTTAGTTTAGGAGGTTTAGCAGGATTAGTAGGACCAGGTATTATTTCTTCTTCCAGTTCTTCTGTTAAAATTACTTCATATGATTTACAAGGAGAAGAGGGTGGATTTTTTGGATTTAATGAAGGTAGAATTTCTGATTCTTATTCTTCTGGAAATTTAATTGCATATGGAAGGGGCGGATATCATTGGAATGCTATAGTAGGAGGTTTTGGGGGAGCAATTTGGATTCCAGAAGGATTTATTAAAAATTCTTATTCTAGGGGATTTGTTGAAACTGACGGTTCTAGAATAGGGGGATTTTTAGGGGAATTAAAAGAAGGTTTTCAAATTTCTGATTCAAAATTTGATATTCAAGCTTCTGGACAAAATAATTGTTATAAATATGGGAATTGTTCTGGGGCAGAAGGCCATCTAACAGCAGAAATGAAACAGCAATCAACGTATGAGAATTGGGATTTTGATAATACTTGGACAATGATAGAAGGAGAAACGTATCCTGTATTGAGGAGCCAGTTTGATGTTGGGCAATGGGCTCGCTGGCCGCTTGATTCAATCTATAATGAAAGCGGAAAGCAATATACTGAAGAGATTACTGACATGCAAAAGGAAGAAGCTCTTGTGAACGGAGCTATTGTAGCCAATGGAAGAGTTGGAAATAGTTTGTTCTTTAAGAGAAGCGAGAAAGATTATGTTGATACTCAAAGTGATTTTGATTTGTACAATGCATTTTCTATATCAACTTGGATGAAATTACAGCAAACTCCTGCTCAAGGAGAGTATTATGTTGTAATGAGCAAAAATAATATGCCTGATGAAAAGAGTTATGCTATGTTTTTAGATTCTGCTAATAGGTTGTATTTTGTGTTTTATCCTGATGCAGATGGAAGCGGAGAGGTTCTTGTGTCTTCTGTATTAGACAATCCAACTACTATTTGGAATCATGTTGCTGTTGTTTATGATGGGGAGCAGTTGAGATTATATATTAATGGAGAGAGAAAGAGTGTTAAGAATGCTGTTGATGTCAGACCTGCCGATATTCAGAGCAATTTGATAATTGGAGCTCAGACAAATGTTAACTCTGAAAGCGGATATAGTGATTATTATTGGGGCAGTATAGATGATGTTAGGATGTATCACAGGCCTTTGCTTGAAGATGAGATTATAGTTCTTGCTAATGGATTTGATTGATATCAAATTCTATACGTTTGATCTCTTAATGACCTGTAGTAATTAACTGCTGTGTTTCCGAATAAGAAAGGAAGGCCAACTCCTGCCGCAGCAGATAATACTCCGTAACATATATCTGGAGCATCGGCTTCTATTATTCCGTGACCCATTAAGTAGAGTCCTGTTGGAAACAATACTGTCGAAGAGACTGCGGCAACAGAAAGTCCAGAAAACTTGATTATTTTTACTATATCGCTTTCTTTATTTCTCATGAATTATTTTTTATTTTTTCTCTTTTAAGTTTTTATATTCAGCAGAAGTTAAATAAGGTTTTTCTATAAAAAATATTGTGAATTTTGACAAATAGGTTATTTTTAAATAGCAAGAAACTTTTAATTGATTATGAAATATTCTGAACTTGTTAAGGTGTATGATGCTTTGTCCGCAACTACAAAAAAGATAGAGAAGATAGATATTCTTGCTAAATTTTTACCAAGGCTGAAAGATCATCCCGAATGGATATATCTACTTAGGGGAAGAGTCTTGCCAGATTATGATGAAAGAGAGTTTGGCATATCCACACAACTTGCTATAAAAGCCATTGCAAGGGCTGCAGCAGTAGACTCAAAAGAAGTTGTGAAGAAATTCCATAAGGTTGGAGATTTAGGAGATGTGGCTGCAGAGCTTATAGGAAAGAAGAGACAATCTACATTATTTTCTAAGGAGCTTGATGTTGCAAGGGTATTTGATAATTTAAGGAAGATTGTAGATATAACTGGAAATGGTGCAGTGGATAGAAAACTTAGTTATGTTATCGAATTATTAAGTTCTGCAGCGGGAGATGGATCAGTATATATCATAAGGACTCTTCTTAATGATTTGCGTGTAGGGGTTGCAGATGCTATTCTAAGAGATGGAATTGTTGTTGCGTTTTTTGGAGAGGATAGAGAGATGAGGGATAAGGTAGAAGAAACTTATGATAAAGTGAATGATTTTGCGGAAGTTTTTGCAATGGCCTCCAAGGGAAAAAAGGGTCTTGATAGTGTAAGAATTGTTCCAGGAAGGCCGTTGAAGGTCATGTTACCTGTAAAAGTTACAGAAATTGACGAGGCATTCAGGATTTGTGGAGATAAAGTTGCTGTAGAACATAAATATGATGGATTTAGAGTTCTTATAAACAAGGATTCAAGGGGAAATGTAAGTCTTTTTACTAGAAGGTTAGATAATGTTACAAATCAATTTCCTGATGTCGTGAAGATTGTGAAGGAAAGGATACATGGGAATGATTTTATTCTTGATTCAGAGGTTGTGGGGTATGATCCCGAAAAAATGAGATATAGGCCATTTGAAGCAATTAGTCAAAGGATTAGGAGAAAACATGAAATAGAAAGGCTAATGAAAAAATTACCTGTAGAAATAAATGTATTTGATGTAATCTATTTAAATGGCGAGAGCAAAATTGATATGCCATTTATAGAAAGGAGAAAGGTTATAGAGAAGATAGTAAACCATGAGCCTTGGAAGATAAGACTTTCAAAGCAAATAATAACTAGTGATAAAAAGGAAGTTTTGAAATTTTATAAGGAAGCTTTGAAAATAGGTGAGGAGGGAGTTATGGTAAAGAGGTTAGATTCTCCGTATAGACCTGGAAGAAGAGTGGGTTATATTGTCAAGATGAAGCCAGAAGCAAAAGACTTAGATTTGGTAATTGTCGGGGCGGAATATGGAAGAGGAAAGAGGGCTGGGGGATTAACTAGCTTTATTCTTGCGTGCAGGAAAAATGCTGGAAGCAGAGAGCTTGTTGAAGTTGGAAAAGCATCTTCTGGATTGAAAGAGAAAGAGGGAAGTGATGGAACTACATACAAGGAGATAAATGATATTTTACAGCCTCTTATAATCAAAGAAGAAAAAGGTTATGTTCAAGTGAAGCCTAATGTCGTTGTTTCTGTGACTTATCAAAACGTTCAACCAAGCCCTACTTATAATTCAGGGTATGCCATGAGATTTCCGAGAATAACCCATTACCGTCCTGAAAGGGGAAAGCATGATATTGCTACTCTAGATGACATAAAGAAAGAATTTCTCAGGATGCAGAAACGACGGAAAGGCGGTTTAGGATAAATTTTTAAACTAAGTTTTTTCTGAACATTTATGGTAATATACGATAGTGAACGTCCGTATAGGTTAAGTTTAACTGTAGGAAATCGGCTTGGCATTCATGCAAGGCCATCTACCGATATACAGACTATTGCATTGGATTTTCAGGGAAAGATATATTATTGCAAGGAGGGTAATGACCCTGTGGATGCAACCTCTGTAATTCAGGTTCTGATTCAAGGTTCTTTATATGGAGACAATGTTCACTTTGAAATCTTTCCTGAAGAGGCGGTCTCAACCGATAATCCAAGATTAAGGGAGACAATTGCAAAATTAGAGAATATAGTCCGTCACGATGACGATAAATAGTTTATTGTCGGAAGCTTTATAAAGGATTTTCGTTTATAAATAATATCTAATTCAATTATGGCAAGTAAAAAATCTGATCTTAAGGTGCAAAACATTGTTGCGACTAGTTCTTTAGGGAAACCAGTTTCATTAACTAAGCTTGCTAGAAGCCAGAGCAATACAGAATATAATCCTGAACAGTTTCCAGGACTTGTGTTACGAGTAAAGGAACCTAAGTCTGCTGTTTTGGTGTTCTCTTCCGGGAATCTTGTGTGCACCGGAACAAAAAGTGTTGCACAAGTAAAAGAGGTGATTGAGCAGGTCATAAAACAACTTGCTAAGATTGGGGTTAAGATAACTGATAAACCAAAGATAACTGTGCAAAACATTGTTGCTTCGGGTAATATCAATGTGGATCTTAACCTCAATATTCTTGCTTTAGAGCTGGAGAATACGGAATATGAACCTGAACAGTTCCCAGGACTCGTCTATAAATTAGACAAGCCTACAACTACATTTTTGCTGTTTTCAAATGGGAAGCTTGTGTGTACTGGGACAAAAAGCAAGCAAGAACTTGACGCTGCCATGGAGCAGTTGAATAAGAACATTAAAGAAGTTTTGAAGAGAATAGAAAGCAAGAAGAGAAAGTGATTTTTAAATGATTTTAGTCGGTGAGAATTTATGTTTATAGAAGATTATAATGACTTTCTGAGGAATTTGAAAGTAGAAACTATGTCTAATCTTGCACTTCTTAATCCTTCCGCAAGAAATCCTTGGCTTTCAAGCCAATGAATGAATTGCGGTAATTATTTCTATTAAAATAAATATAAAACAGGGAGAGTTTGTTGCAACTCCCTGCACGCAATTCATAGTTGTAA
>Ga0210050_1000333_pt1 | contig 63087 bp, 83 predicted proteins | sample CryGey132114_all_FD_185463 | JGI IMG/M metagenome (GOLD analysis project Ga0210050, IMG submission 185463) | Groundwater microbial communities from aquifer - Crystal Geyser CG22_combo_CG10-13_8/21/14_all (SPAdes) (version 2) | ecosystem: Environmental > Aquatic > Deep subsurface > Groundwater ... | reverse complement strand
GTTAATACTGCTGGTGGAAAAATTGTAACTTTCTAAATTAATTATAAATTACTTTTTTTAAGGAACTAACAACATAATCTACCTCTTCTTCTTTTAATCCAGGATAAATAGGAAGACATAATTGTTTACTACAAATATATTCTGAATTAGGAAAATTATCTTCAAGATTATTTAACATATCTCTGGGATGTTTTTTAAATACTGGTTGAGAATGGCAAGGTTCTTCATAAATTTCTGCAGGTAAGACTAAACCATATTTTTCGAATATTTTTTCTTTAATTTTTGATCTATCTAATTCTTCTCCAAGATAAATCAAATATTTATAATATGCAGATTCAATATTTTTTGGAATAACTAAAGGAGTAATACCTTTTATTCCCTCAAGTCTTTTATCATACCAAGAAGCTATTTGTTTTCTTTCATCTAATATAGAATCTAATTTATTTAATTGCTCTAATCCAACTATTGCATGAAATTCACTTAATCTAAAGTTAGCTCCAAATTCTGTATGATGATTAATTTTAAAATTAGGTCTACCATAATTTCTTGCCAACAAAGCAGATTTATAAATTCCTTCATCATTTGTTGTAATCATCCCCCCTTCGCCACAAGTCATTACCTTAGTGGCATAAAATGAAAAAGCTCCTGCAAGACCTAATGATCCTGCTTTCTTTCCATTAAATGTAGCTCCATGGGCATGAGCTGCGTCCTCAATTAAAGCAAGATTATTATCTTTGCATATTTTTTCTATCTCAGAAAATCTTGGAGAAACTATCCCGGCCATATGTACGGGAATAACTGCTTTAGTATTTTCTCTAATTTTCCCTTGTAAATCTTCTGGATTTAAACCTAAATCGCTTCTTAATACATCACAAAAAATTACTTTTCCTCCTGCATGTAAAACAGAATAAGGTGTAGCCATGGAAGTATTTGAAGGAACAATTACTGATGAATCTCTAACGTCAATTCCACGAAGGGAGATTTCCAGTGCACTAAAACCAGTGTTTACTCCAATAGCATATTTTGTTCCAATGTAATCTGCAAATCGTTCTTCAAATTCCGCGACATTTTTCCCCATAGTTATCTGCCCTGTTTGTAAAACATCTTTCATCTTATTTTGAATCGATGAAATTTCTTCTTCTGAAAAAAGTATTTTTACTGGTGGAACATTCATAGTTTTTATGAATAATTTTTATTTAAAAGAATTTAGGTGTTTTAAAATAAAGGTTATCAAAATGAATTCAGAAAAAATAAAAGATAGATTATTCTGTAAAGAAAATTTACATTTTAATTTTTATTTCACTTGGACAAAAAATAGATTGTAAAAATATTTTTCTAATAAAAATCTATTTTTATCGACGGAAAAGAGTTTATTTTTTTATTTCTATTATTAAAACTTATCTTACTCTAATAAACTTTATTTTGGAAAAGATTTATAAACCCTTTTTATCTATATTTAGTAATTAAAACAATATCATAAAAAGTTTTAATTAAAAAAGAAGTGAAAATGAAGAAGAATATTTTGATGATAATTTCAATGGCACTTATTGTGTCTTTCCTATTTTTAGTTTCAGTTCAATTTTCTGTTGCTCGTGTTGATCTTGGAATGAATAATGGAACTAATTTTTCTGCTTCTTCTGGTCTAATTACTTTCACGGTTAATTATACTAATATAACTGATTTAACAAGTCCGACAAATGCAACTATTTTTTACAACACCAGTACTGGTTGGTCAGCTCTTGGAAATATTACTTGTCAGGCTGCAGGATCTTCATGTGTGGGAACTTTAAATGTTTCTAAGAATGCGTCAGGAGCAAACATACTTGGACTATTCCATACAACTTTCAATGTTACAATATATAATAATACGGATGGTTCAGCATTATTAGGTGGAGCTAATTATAGTGGCTGGAATACTAGTTTTGTAGGTCTAGGATTCACTATCGACAATCAAGGTCCGAATGTTACTGATTTTAATATTAGTAATACTTTATTAAATGGGTTAAATTTTTCAAGTTCAATTGTAAAATTAAATGTTACAGTTAATGATAGTGTTATGGGTTATGACCCTCTAATTCCTGGAAGAAACCTTAGTGTCTATTTTAATTTTACAAATGATGCTACAGGAGTAACTAATGCTTCTATTGTTGCGAGTTCTGCAGTTATAGGATTATATAATGCTACAATTAATACTGCTTGGATAGTTGATGGAAAATATACCGTTACTGTTTGGGCGAATGATTCTTTAGGAAATTGGAATAGTTCTACACAAAGACTGAGTTTTACCGTTGATACAACTGCTCCTGTAATTGCTCTTACTAGGAATGATGCTTCTTCAAGTAAATACCAATTAGTTTTTGATATTGCTATTACAGATACTACTGGTTCTATTGCAACTTGTTCAACAGATAGAGATGGTGATACTGTAACAAAAGTTGGAACTGGAAATTCTCAAACAATTACAGAAACTGGATTAAATTGCGGAACTAGTTATTCTTATAAAGTTACATGTAGTGATTATATGAGTTTAAGCACACAAACATCAGCTACTGCGTTTACTACAGATGCTTGTTCTTCGTCGTCAGGTAGCGGAGGCAGTGGAGGAGGAAGTTCTACAACTACTGTTATTAGTGCAGGAAATAGCGTAAGTGTTAAAGAAAGCCAAATATCTTCTAGTAGAGGATATAGTGCTAAATTCGGTCAAGATGCTAAAATTAATTTTGATTTAATGTCTTCTGCTTCAAATGCTGTTCAAGCACATACTTTAACTGTAACAAGGGTTGGAAGTAATAGTGCTACAATAGTTATTGCATCAGAACCTATTACATTAAATATAAATGTTGGGGAAGTTAAAAAAGTTGATGTAGATGGAGATGGAGTTTATGATGTATCTGTTCAACTTAATGCGATTAGTAGTGGAAAAGCAGATTTAACTGTTAAGAAAATTGATGAAGCTGCTTCAGGAAGTGAAACTGGACCTGTTTCAGACGGAGAAGAAGCTACAGATAATGCAAAAGGTGCTAATGATGAAGCTACAGAAGGAAGTAGCAAGAATATGAAATTCATTTGGATAATCGTCTTAATAATAGTTGTAGTAGTTGTAGCAGTAATTGTTTATCAGAAAAGAAAGTAATTTTCTAAATAAGAGGGTTTATATTTTAATTAAATAAAGGTTAGATATTGTATCTTAATTTTAGGGTATGTAGATGAACAAAGGGAGAAATAAGGCTTATAGAGCCCCTCACTAATAAAACTTACCTTCTTCTTTAATTATGTTTAAAGAATAAATTTATAATTTTTTAATATTGCCTAAGATAAATTGAATATTATTGTATTAAATTTAAAACCAAGTAAATTACTAAGATAAAAGAGAGAATTGTTAAAATCATTGAAAGGATAATTACAAAATATGCGACATCTTCTAACAATCTATCTGGTAAAGAATGAATTTCATATCTATAAATATAATTTGAAAGATCTTTGTATAGATAAGGAGTAAAGTAAAAAGAGTTGATGGAATCAAGTTGAGCTACAGCTCCAGGATTTAATAAAACTGTTTGTTTGTAAACTTTATAGACTATCGGTCCTTGATTTTTATTTATGAATTCGTTATTACCATATTCTACGCTGTAAATTTGTTTAATTGTGTTTTCAGAAGGAAATTGTGCGAAGAATGCATCAAGAGATTGATTTAATTCAGGTTGATTTTTTATCGTCCCCCATCCACAATCATCTATTGCACACTCAATTAAATAGATATCTACTGGAGCTTTCATTGAATCCGGAATTTCTTGATTTTTGTTGAAAAACTCTGCAAATCTCGGCACATCTATGATATGGTGGGGAGTTCCAATCCAAAAACTCCTTGAAGTATAAATACGAGGATCATAAATAATCAAATCATTTTCATTTACGTTTTCCCCAATATAGCTCTTTAATTGAGAAGTTGGACTCTTATCTAAGAAATAATTAGGAGTGCTATAAGCATTTCCTAAATTAAATAGCATAAATATCGTCAAAATTATTAATAAAGCATATATTAGGTTTTTATTCTTTATTCTTTTAATTAACTCATAAAGGCCAAACCCTGCGACAATTGATAAAACAAAAGGTATAAACACAAAATGTTTAGCTAAATAACTTCCTGCAGATTGTAAAACAAAGGGGACGAAGAGGAATATTAGGATAAATGTTACTTGGAAATATTTTTTTCTATATAATAAAACAGCAAAACCAATTAATGCAAAAAGGAGTATTGCTAAATCAGTATGGTAAGGTAAACTAAATTGAGAATAACTAATAGGATTTAGTAAATTACCGAAGAAACTTGTGCCTTGTCCAGATAAACTACCATAAAGATTTTGAGTTGCTTCTGTTTGAATAACTCTTGAAAAATAAATGTCAACAATTCCTCTGTCTTTGTATAATAAATAATTAAATGTAAGAGGAGGTAATGCAAAAATAAAAATGATGAATAGGAATAAAATAAGATAATAAATATTTGTTTTTGTGAATATTTTTTGGTTTTTGTTTTTCAAGTAAATCATTGAAAATAAAAGGAAAGATAAAATGAAGAAAGGAGCATTATATTTTGTTAAAAGGCCTAATCCAAATGCAATTCCGGAAAAAATAATGAAATAGGGTTTTCTAGAATCAAAATAGAGTAATCCAAGATATGTTCCTAAGAATACAAAAAATAGCCACATATTTGACATTTCTGCAAAAGTGTTTCTAATTAAAAATGAAGAAAAGGTCACAAAAAATGCGGAGAGTAATGCGATTTTTTTATTTCCAAATAATTTTTCAGTTATCAAAAAAACAAGCAAAATAGTTAGTGTTCCTGTTAAAAGGGGCCATAATCTCGACGCTAAAGTAGTATAGCCTATGGTTTTGTATGCTAAATCTGTAAGATAAAAATAAAGGGCAGGGTGAGATGATGTTGAAAGCATTTTAGCTCCAAGAATTCCTGCACTTTGTGAAGCTTCAATCATATCATCTGCAAGAACAGTTAAATTAAGAGAGGCTATTAATCTCAGAATAAATCCAATAATTAATAATCCAAATAAATATCTCTGAATGCGCATTTTTTTTGAATACATTAGTGCAAGTGTTGAAGAAATTAATTTATCGAAAAAAGATTCTCTTTTTTGTGGCTCCAAACTTTTGATTAAGTCGTCCATTATTTCTTAGAGTTAACAAGACTTATAAGCTTAATTATTAAAGAGTTATTCTAATTTTCTTGCTTTTATTATTATTTGATAAGTGAATAAAGTTGGCCATAAATTTGCTAAAGAATGTAGCATTGAAGAACTTGAATTCAATAAATTTTTATTGGCCTTGGGAAATTTTAAATGAACAGGTAAGGGGGTAAATGAAATTGAATCTACCTTATAGCCTGTGTTTTTCAAAAGATTTTTCAAAGTTTTAATTGTAAAAAATCTTAAATGCGTTTTATCAAAAATACCTTTATCTTCATAATCAAAATTACCCAAAATAATCTTTGTCCTAGCATAAACGTTTGCAATATTTGGAACTGAGACAATAATTACTCCCCATTTAGGGAGATTTTTCCTTAATTTTAATAAAACTAACTCTGGATTGGGAGTATGTTCTATTAAATCACCTAAAATAATTACATCATAAATTCCTTCTAAATCTTCTTTAGTTATATCTAATAGAATAACGGAATCACAATAATTTTTTGCTTCAAGAATATATTCAGGATTATTATCGACTCCGGTAACGTGGCAATTCTTTAGCTTCAGAAAAGAGGCTAAATATCCTGAAGCACAACCTACATCTAACACTCTTGCATTAGGAGGAACTAAATTTATTATCTTATCATGACTGCTATGTTTGAATGGCTTTAATTTATACATGATTATGGGAGATTATTTAATTTTAAAAGAATATTGGGGGTAGAAAGGATGTTTTAATAACAGACCAAAGCTAATATTCTGAAGGGAAATAGCCATATCTTATTTTTTCATTAGGTTTTCTGTTTAGAGTTTTAAAATTCTTTATATCAAATTTGTATGATTTTTTAATTCGATTTTTATGAAGCAAATATTCTCCTAACATTTTTAATATACTTAATCCATAAGGGATAGAATTTACATAAGAAATTTCATTTCCGTAAAAAGTCGGGATAGGTTTTTCAGCGATTCTTTTTTTTGCGAGAACTAACTGTAAAATTATCTCGCTATCAAAATAGTAGTCATCAGATAATTTATCGAACGGAATTTCTTTCAAAGCTTTAACAGAGTAAACTCTAAATCCAGAATGGAATTCTGATAATCTTGTTTTGAGGACGAGATTTTCAATAGTTGTAAGAAATATATTTCCTAGAAATTTGTATAAAGGCATCCCTCCTTTCAAAGGGTGGCCAGTAATTCGAGAACCAAAAACAAAATCAGCCTCGTCATTTTCAAGAGGAGCCAATAAATTTGGAGTCTCTTCAGGAGCATATTGTCCATCACCATGAATCATAACTGCAATATCATAGCCTTTGTCTATTGCATAATTATAACAAAATTTTTGATTTCCTCCGTAACCTTTGTTTTTTTTATTTTTAATAACTGTTAGTTTTTTTAGTTTTTTCTCTTTTTTGTATTTTAAAGCAACTTCGTAAGTGTTATCTTTTGATTCATCATCAGCAATTAAAATTTCGGCACATGATTTCATTAAATCAGCTGGAATCCTCTCTAAAACTGAAACAATAGTATTTTCATGATTATAAGTTAGGATAAAAATCATTACTTTTTTCATAATCAAAATCTTTTTTTATAGTTTAAAATATTATAGGTTTGAGAACCTACATGATTTAATTTATATCCGTGATAAATAAGATATATAAAATCTAAACCTTCATGAAAAATAAAACCGATTAGAATATATAAAAATATTTTATGGAATAGAGATAATAAAATTAAAATTAAAATTGCTTCTATTCCGTGAAAAATGCAAAAAACATTATAGGATAATTTCCTTTTTTCTTTTCGTGAAAGATTATTATGTAAACTATTCATTTTTATGAAGTACAGGTATGCATTTCTTAAATTCCAATCTTTTTTCGTTATTGCATAAAAAAGATAATGATCTACATCGATAAAAATTGAAGATGCCCAAATTATTAAAAAACCAAAATATCCTATCTCTGGAAAAATAAGAAAAATTGCGAAAGAAAATATGAGTCCAAAAAAGGCATGAGTTTTAGGTAGCATTATTTTTATTTAAGATTTTAAGAATATCTGCAAATGCTGGACGAGTGATAAATACTCCAATTGTCAATCCAATCAAAGTGGTTACTGCAAAACCTTTCAATAATCCTGCTCCTGCCCAGAATAATGGTAAAAGTGAAAATAATGTAGTGAAATAAGTCGCCATTACAATGTAAATTCCTCTTTTTATTTTTTGATTAAAGCTTCCTATTTGCTTTGAACGCGATTCATCCAATAATACTATTTGGTGGTCAACTCCTGTTCCAATCATAACTAAAATTCCGACGATACTTGGTAAATCTAAATTCCATTTTATTAAAGATGCGACACCCAATAAAATAATAATTTCAGAAAAACTTGTAAAGAGTAGTGCAAAAGAAATTTTTAAATCACGATATCTAACAAGGATAATTAATGAAACGGTCAATAAAGCAAGAAATGCCGTTAGAAAAATCAAGTAAGTAAATCTTTGTCCCAATACTGGAGAGATAGTATCTAATTTTTCTATCTCTAATTTATAAGGAAGACTTCCTGTAATTAAAATTGTTTGCATTTGTTTCATTGAATCTTGCGCGTTTCCATATGCAGTTTCTTTGTCCGCTCCTCGTCCAGAACCTTGAATTTGAATTTGAGTAGCCACTTGTCCTTTCAATCCTTCAGAAATGTATAAAGCAGTTGTAAATTTATCGTCGACAAAAAATTCTATTTGTTTATCTAAATATCCAGGGTTTGAAAGATCAGTTCCTAATTTTGAAGTAATATCTGCGTGACGTTTAGCTGCTTCTTCACTTAAATGAACTACAAATTCATAATTGCAGAACCATTCTTCCGCAGATTGTTGACAAGTTGTTACACCTGCACAATTTGCGTCATTTCTACAGACATAAGTTATATCTCTTTCTCCTCCAGAGAAAACAGTTTGATTCGCGATTTTTGCTTCAAATTTTCCTTGTTGAGCTATAAGATTCTTAATATCTCCCGGAGTTGCTCCTGCTATCTCTATTAACATAAAAGTATTTCCCTGTAAATCTCTAACAGGTCTAACATTCACATCTGAAATTCCATAAACATTAAGTCTTTCTGTGGTAACTAAAATAAGATCTTGTAATTCTTCGGAGTTAAGTTCTTTTTCAGGTTTTACTAAAGCTCTTGCTCCACCTTGTAAATCTAAACCTGTTTGAATTTTTGTTTTTTTCAAATCTTTGACAGTTATTTTTGGAATCTCATCTGTAAAGAAAACATATTGGTCTTTTTTTGTATCTAATACAATTTTAATTTCTCCGTCTTGAGAATCAAATAACTTATGGATTTCTGTAGAATAAGATTCAACATTTTTTATAGGTTTATTATTTAGTGCAGTAATAATATCCCCTTTAGTTAACCCAGAAAGAGAGGCAGGAGAATCAATTCCAACATCTCCTACTAAAACTCCTGAAGATAATATCCCTTGAAAGTTAATTAAAAATAATATTGAAGAGACCAATATTGCTAACATTAACCAAATTTTCCAACTAAGTTTCATTTTTTCTCCGCATACCATTTAATTATTGAGGCGTTGAACAGCCAAGTATTCATAATATCAAATATTAATCCAATTATTAAAATCGCGAAAATTTGATTAAATACTTTTGAAAATCCTGAAGTTAAAATAAAACTGACGATAACTACTACTAACGAAGTTAAAGTCATAGTCATTCCTGTTTTGAATGCGCCAAAAATTCTTTCATTAACTTCTCCTTCTTTTCTTTTTATTACTCTAGTGGTAAGTAAAATGTCTGTATCAACACTATATCCTATCAACATTAAGAATGCAACAATTCCTGCTGTAGAAAGTTTCATGCCTAAAAAATTAACAATTACAAGAGTCATTAAGATGTCACCTAAAGCAGCAAAAACTACGGCAATACTTGGAACAAATGTTCTAAAAATGATGAACACGACCAAAGCCATTAAAATAAATGAGAGCAATAATGCAAAACGTAATTGATTATAAAAACTGTCACTTAAAGAAGAGCCGGTAAATTCTATACTGCTATTTTCTTCGTTAAGGACAAAACCCATTTCTTTTTCAAGAAAAGGTTGAATTTCGTCGACATCAGCAGTAGTTTCTATCACGAGAGCCAATTGTTTTCCAGTAAGAACATCTGAAATTGCTCTTATAGAAACTTCTTCAAAATTTGCTTCTAAAATTGTTCTAAGTTCTTCTATATTCCTATCTGTATTAATTTGAATTGAAGTTCCTCCACTTAAAGTAATATCTTTTGAAATAATGTCTCCATTAACTTTTTGAAAATTATATAAATAAAATGAACAAGCTAATAGAAAAATAAGAGGAATTACTAAGATTAATTTATAATTCTTATTATAAAATTTTTCGAAATTAAATTTCTCTCTAGGTTCTTTTTTCTTTTCTTGATTTTGATTTTCTTCCATTGTAGTAAATGCATCGGCTGGGAATTGAACCCAGATCAACTGGTTGGAAGCCAGTTATTCTACCACTAAACTACCGATGCTCCAGAGGTATTTATATTATATGTGTTTTAAATATTTCTACGTCCGAAAAAGGATTCGGTTTCGGATATAAATCCTCACTGCATTCAAACAAGTTGAACACAAACCTACGGTTCGAATCTTCTACGCCCGAAAAAGGATTCGAACCTTTGACCTCTTCCTTAGGAGGGAAGCGCTCTATCCAGGCTGAGCTACCCGGGCATAAATTATCAAGAATTAATAGATTTAAAAATGATGCGGGAGAAAAGCAAATTCCTTTGGAATTAGCATTCGTCCGTCCAAGTGTAGCCGAACGAAGGAATCGACCTACGGTTCGAATCAATTTATGCGGGAGAAAGGATTCGAACCTTCGTAAGCACTAAGCTAACAGGTCCTAAACCTGTCCCGTTTGACCGCTCCGGCACTCCCGCAATAATAAAACGAGCAAATTGACCTATTTAAATTTTTAAAAAATTAATGAATAAAATTTATCTTGCAAATATTCATCACCAAAACATATTTAAATCAAATATTTTCAGTTTAGTTATGAAAAAAATATTTGAAGAGGACGAGGAAGAAATATTGGAAGAAAGCGAATTGGAACTTCTTAATTCTCTTAGAAATGGTGATGAAGAAGACATCCCAAACATTTAAAAACTTATAATAAGAGATAATTCTAGACAGCCATAGTATGCAGGTCACACCTGTTCCCATTCCGAACACAGAAGTTAAGCTGTATACGTTTCCGGCAGTAGTTTCGCAAGAAGCCAAACCGGAAAGCTGTCACCTATAATAACTATTTTTGTATAAAAATAGGTTTTTAAATAATAAAATCCTTTTTTTATTATGATAGACTTTGCAGAATTCAAAAAATTTTTCCTCTTCAATTTAATAGGCGCGTTAGTCATTTCTGCAGTTGTTGCTGTGATAACGGTTTTAATAGGAGAGTTTAATGAAACTGCGATGAGAGCTTTATTTACTCTTTTGATGGTAATTGTTCATTCGTTAATCGCTTTAATTTTTATATGGGATGATACAAGACAAAATACCTTTGAAAGACTAGCATTTTTTACTAACATGCTGTTTTTAATAATAGTTGTTAGTTTTATAACATCAATACTTGGAATTTGGGAAATAATTCCTGGAGGGATGGTTGCAAACTTATATCAGACTTATTTTATTATTGCTTTTGCTTCTCTTCACTCTGACATCTTATCTAAAGCTTTGAAAAAAGAAGATTACTTAGATATGATAATTTATTTGAATTATGCGTTTATAGCAATAGTGGTTATAATGTTAATGCCTGTAATTTACATTAATAATTCATTTAATGTTTTAGGAGAAATTTATTATAGATTTTTAGGTGCGGGGGGAATAATAGACGGCACATTGAGTATTTTAGTAATTATATTCTATAAACTATATATGCATAAACATCCAGAAGAACAAAATACCTTGGCTGGTGGAATGCAAACAGGAAGAAAACAGAAGAAAGGATTAAGTGTTTGGGTTTGGATTTTAATAATTTACTTGTTTATTCAAATAACAATACCTTTACTTTTTTATGGCGGATTTTGGTTATTTTTTAATAGGTAAAAATTAATAGTTCCACAAAATCCTAGTATCTTGAAAACTTTTCAAACCACTAAAAAATATAATGTGACTAAAAAAAGACATTATATTATTTCAAAAATTAAAGAATTAAGATTTTTTGAACTTAGTTGTTAGTTCTAATAAATCTGTTTGACCCATAAATGCTGCTCTGCAACAATATCGCTCTAAACCTAAATCAGTAAGAATTTCTCCAGGAGCATCGCCTTTCTCAACTCTTTCTTTGAACTGCTCCCACAATTGAGCAATTGGTTTTCCGCAACTCATACAACGAATAGGAATAATCATATTCATTTCACCCAATTATGGTTTTTAAACTTTTGCAAAGGTTTAAAAATTTGTCTTATTCCTGAATTAAATGAGTAATGTGATTGAATTGAAAAATGTTGCAAAATACTACGAAATGGGAGAAGAGATAGTGAAAGCTCTTGATAAAATAAATATTAAGATAAAAAAGGGAGATTTTGTGGCGATTATGGGTCCTTCTGGTTCTGGAAAATCTACAGGTATGAATCTTATAGGAAGTTTAGATTATTCTACAAAAGGAGAAATTTATTTGGAAGGAGAGAATATTGAAGATTTGACTGAAAGTGAACTTGCACAAATTCGGGGTAAAAAAATTGGTTTTATTTTTCAGAGTTTTAATTTAATACCGACGCTAACTGCATTAGAAAATGTTATGTTGCCCATGACCTTTCAAGGTGTTGAAAAAGAAGAGCGTGTCGAAAAAGCGAAGAAATTATTGAAGTTAGTTGAACTTGAGGATAGGATAAATCATTATCCCAATCAACTTTCAGGTGGTCAACAACAAAGAGTGGCCATTGCACGTTCGTTAGCAAATGATCCAGAGATTATTTTAGCCGATGAACCTACAGGAAATTTGGATACCAAAACTGGAGAGATTGTAATTGAATTTTTAGAAAAATTGAATAAAGAGAATAAAACAATCATAATAATTACACACGACCCCGATTTAGCTAAAAATCATGCGAATATAATTTATTGGTTAAAAGATGGGACAATTGAAAAGGTTACCCAAAAAATAAAGAATTCTTGGAAAGTTATTAACTCATAGTAATAACGTAGCAACTTAGGAATAGTAACAAAATAGAAAGATTTATAAATCAAATAAATCTGAAATTAATATGAAAAAAAAGATGATCTTTATTGTACTAGCATTATTCTTACTTAGTTTAAACTTTGCTTCTGCAATTACAATAACTGATGTTTCTCAAGAAGAATTATTTCCGGGAGAAACTGCAATAGTTAAGATTGATTTGAAAAATAACTTGAATGAAGATGTTGAAGATGTTTCATTTAATTTAGTTTTTGATAATTTACCCTTTATTCCTATTGGAGGAAGTGAAAAAAGTTATGATAGTTTTGATGAAGGTAAATCTAAATCATTTAGTTTAACAATTAAATCATCTCAAGACGCAAAACCGGGAGATTATAATGTTCCTTTTACTTTAAGTTATGTTGATTCAAATGGAGATATATTGAAAAAATCCGGAAGTATTGGAATTGTTGTTGGTGCTAAAACAGAATTAGCTTTTGATGTGGAATTAAAAAATAATGTTGTTGGAGAAAACGGACAAGTTAATTTAAAATTAATTAATAGTGGATTTGGGGATGTTAAATTTGTGACTGTAAAAATAATTCCAGAAGGATTCACAATTATGGGGAGTGATAGTGATTATATTGGAACAGTGGATAGTAATGATTTTGAAAGTGCAACTTTTGATGTTATATTCAACTCTGAAAATGCAAGAGTTAATGCAATAGTAACTTACAAAGATTTTTACAATGTAGAACACACTGAAAATGTAAACCGTGCAGTAAAAGTTTATTCAAAAGATGAAGGAATTGAACTTGGAATTATTCAAAAAAATAATACAATGATTTATATTATTTCAGTTGTAGTAGTGATAGTATTATGGCTTGTTTACAGAACAATAAAACGAAAATTGAAAAAGAAAAGAAAGGTGTAAGGAGATTAAATGATCTCTGATTATTTTAGTTTTGCTTTGAAAAATTTGAAGTATCGTGGATTGAGATCTTGGTTAACAATGCTTGGTATTTTTATTGGAATTGCTGCGGTTGTTTCTTTAATTTCTCTAGGAACTGGTTTGCAAACAGCAGTTACAGGACAATTTTCTACACTTTCCGTTGATACTTTAACAATAAATAATCAAGGAACTGGTTTCGGACCTCCAGGGAGTACTTCTGTTGTAAAATTAAATAATCATGATTTGAAATTAGTTGAATCTAATTCAGGAGTCAAATTAGCTATTTCTCGATTAATAAGAATTGTAAGTGTTGAGTTTAATGGTGTTAGGGAATTCAAATATATTGGAAGTGTCCCAGAAAATTCTGAGGAAAGAAAATTTGTTTATGATTCTTTAGGTGTAAATGTTCAAGAAGGAAGATTATTAGAAAACGGAGATTATGGAAAAATCGTTGTGGGAAATGATTTCACAGATGAAAATGTTTTTGAAAAAGAAATAAGAGTTGGAACAAAATTAAAAATTAATGGGAAAGATTATGAGGTAATCGGAATTTTAGAAAAGGGAAGTAGTTTTACAATTAATAGTGTTGTTTTTATGTTAGATGGAGATATGAAAAATTTGCTTGATATTGGCGACGAAATTGATATGATTGTTGCACAAGTAGAAAATAAAAATGATGTTGAAAAAGTTGCTAAAAGTCTTGAGGAAGATTTTCTAAAAGATAGAAATTTAAAAGTTGGCGAGGAAGATTTTGCTGTTCAAACTCCTTTGCAAGCAATATCGGGAGTTAATAATGTCTTAAATATTATTAATTTAATTGTTGGAGGAATTGCTGCGATTTCTTTGTTAGTTGGAGGAATAGGAATTATGAATTCTATGTATACTAGTGTTTTAGAAAGAACTGGAGAAATTGGAATTATGAAAGCAGTAGGTGCGAAGAACGGAGATGTTCTGATTATCTTTTTAATTGAAAGTGGGTTATTGGGATTAGTTGGAGGAATAATTGGAGCCATCTTAGGATTAGGAATGGCATTCGGAGTTGCATCTATAGCTGGAGCCGCATTGGGAGGAATTGATTTAGGTGTTAAGATTTCATATCCATTATTATTTGGAGCGATAAGTTTTTCATTTTTTATAGGAATTCTTTCAGGAGTATTACCTGCAATGCAAGCAGCTAAATTAAATGTCGTGGACGCGTTAAGGAGTTAAGATGATATCTGATTATTTTAGTTTAGCTTGGAAAAGTTTGAAAAAACGGAAAATGAGAAGTTGGTTAACAATTATTGGAATCATTATATCTATTGCTACAATTTTTACTTTGATAGCATTATCTCTAGGATTACAAGGAGCTATTGAAGAACAATTTAGAATGTTAGGAAGTGATAAATTTTTTATACAACCTAAAGGGCAACTAGGACCGCCTCAAGCAGGAGCAGGAGTTATGTTAACTAAAGAAGATGTAGATGTAATTAAAAAAATTAATGGAGTAAAAGAGGTAACTTATTTGCTTGTTGGAAATGCAAAAGTTGAATCTGGTGATGAAGAAAGATTTTTTCCAGTTTATGGAATACCTCAAGAAGGACTAGGGCTTTATTTTGAAACAGGTTCTTTAAAAATAGAAGACGGAAGAGTTTTTGAAAAAGAGGGTGCTAAAGAAGTTATAATCGGTAATAACTATAAATCAAAAAATATTTTTAGTAAACCAATAAAAACAGGGGACACAATTTTAATTAATGGTGTGGAATTTAAAGTTAAAGGAATTCTTGAACTTATTGGGAACCCAGACGATGATAGAATTATAATGATGTCTGCAAAAGATATGGAAGAACTTTTTGATACTAAAAATAGAGTAGATTTTATTATGGTGCAAACAAATGATGGAGAAAATATTATAGATGTTGCTGAACGAACTAAAAAGAAACTTCAAAGATTTAGAAATGTCGATGATAAAACTCAAGACTTTGTTATTTTAACTCCTGAAGAATTATTAAATTCAATCGATACAATATTAACAATTATTACTGCCTTTTTGGGAGGGATTGCTGCGATTTCATTATTAGTTGGAGCAATTGGAATTACCAATACTATGTATACGAGTGTTTTAGAAAGAACTAAAGAAATCGGAACTATGAAAGCAGTTGGTGCTAAAAACGAAGATATACTTATTATTTTTTTAATTGAAAGTGGAATGATAGGATTGATTGGAGGAATTTTAGGAATTGGTTTAGGTATTGGAATATCAGAGGCAATTGAATATATTGCTATTAATTTACTAGGTACAACCTTATTACAAACTGCCTATCCCCTATGGTTAATTATAAGTTGTTTAACCTTTGCATTTTTAACCGGTTCAATTGCTGGAAGTTTACCTGCTTGGCAAGCATCAAAAACAAATGTTGTTGACGCATTAAGATATGAATAGGTAAATTGAATATAAGTAAATTTAAAAAGTAAACTTACTGATTAAGATAATTAAAAAAGAAGATGGTAACTAAATGTATGTATTGTTCCAAGGAAATTTCTAAGGACGCACCAATAGAAGTTTGTGAACGTTGCGGAGTTGGAGTTTGGGGCCCAAACATGTTTAATGCAATTAAAAAAAACATGCAACAAGAGCGAGAAAAAGGAAATATAAATTAAGCAAAGACTTTTTAAAGGCACTATTTCTAAATTAATAATAGTGATTATACTTAATTACTTAAATTTAAGATGGTCAGACGAAAACCTGTACGCGAGCGTGGCAAAATCAAATTTAGTGAATACTTTAAAGTTCTAAATGAAGGAGATAAAGTTGCAGTTGTTCGAGAGAGATCAGAAACTGGAAGTTTTCCAAAAAGAATACAAGGACGGACAGGAGTTGTTACTGGAAAACGAGGAGCTAGTTACATAGTAAATTTAAAAGAATTAAATAAAGCAAAAACATTCATAATTCAACCAATACATCTTAAAAAAATAGGAGTAAAAAATGATAATTGAAATGAAACCACTTACAATAGTAGAAACCGAAAAAATGGTAAAAGAACATGAAGGAGATGAAAATCTTCAACCTTATTTTAAAAAGTTTGTCAAAGTAAAATTAAAAGATGTAGAGCCTATGAAAAAAGAACTTGAAGGTCTCAACAATCATAAAATAAAAAATGAACACATAGTAAAGATTATAGATATGTTGCCTAAAGATGCGTCAGATATCCACAAAATCTTCATAGACATAAGTTTAGACGAAAATGAAATTAAACAAATTAACGAAATTGTTGCAAAATATAAATAACAGCAAAAATGAAACAGAAAGAAGAATATGCGATAATACTAGACTACCTTCCATATGGTTATCCTCTGGAAGGAAAAATGATGCCCATAGCGCAGGCTATTGGTGAAACAAATCTTACTTTGCTTCAATTAATTCCAAGAAAAGGAATTACACTTCAATTGAAAGAAAAAGTGTATATTGGCGAAGGAAAGAGAGAAAAGATATATTACATCCTTGGGAGATTGCCAAGTGAGAAAATGACTGAAAATGCAAAATATCAGTTAGAAGAATTTATTAATAAAACAATAGATGAAAAAGAAAAAGAATTTATTGAATTCTTTAACACATCTACTGCAATCAATACAAGAATGCATCAAATTGAATTGCTCCCAGGATATGGTAAAAAACATATGAAAGAAATTTTAGAATCAAGAAAAGAAAGAAACTTCGAATCATTTGAAGATTTGAAAAAAAGAATTCCTAGCTTGCCTGATCCAAAAAATGCTATTCAAAAAAGAATTATTCAAGAACTTACAGGAGGAGAAAGAAATAAACTTTTCATAAACTAAAATGGCTGTAGCATCAATCCCTCAAGAAATAAGAGAAAAACAAGAGAAAGAAAGAAAAATGTTTGCTTCACTAGTAAGAATTCATTCTACTGATCTTCCTGGAGAAAAAAATATTTATGGAGGCTTAGTTAGAATTAAAGGTGTTTCATTTTCTATGTCAAGCGCTCTTTGTCACAACCTTAAACTTAATAAAAATAAAAAAGTTCAAGAATTAAGTAAAGAAGAAATTAAAAAAATTGAAGATGCAATAAAAAATCCGAATGTACCTGATTATTTTAAAAATCGAAGAAGAGATCAAGAAACAGGTGAAACAAAACATCTTTCAACAACTGAATTAGATTTACAAAAAGAATTTGATATTAAAAGATTGAAAAAAATTAAATCGTATAAGGGATTAAGACATTCAAAAGGATTACCTGTGCGAGGGCAAAGAACAAGAAGCCACTTTAGAAAAAGAGGTAAAAATAAAGTTGTAGGAGTTAATAAGAAAAAATGATTAGAAAACATAAACAATTTGAAAGGCCAAGAAAAGCATTTGATATTGTGAGAATTAAATCTGAAAATAAAATTGTTACAAGATATGGTCTAAAAAATAAAAAAGAAATATGGAAAGCTCGTGCAAAATTAAATCGTATTAGAAAAAGAGCTAAAAAACTAATTAATGCTGATCAAGGAGTGCAACAAGAATTTGTAGATAAATTAAATAAATTGGGATTCAAAATTGAAAATGTTGTTGATGTTTTAGCCTTAACAGAAGAAGATATATTGAAAAGAAGATTACAAAGTGTTCTTGTTGAAAAGAAAATTGCAACAACTCATAAAGGAGCTAGACAATTGATAACTCACAAGCATACTATGATCGAAGGGAAAATTGTAAATATTCCTTCTTATCAAGTAAATACTGAAGAAGAGAAAAAAATAAAGTTGTTACAAAAAAATAAAAAATCAAAATTAATTGTTGAAGAATCTAATAAAAATGTTCCTCAAAAAGAGAGTGATGAAACTAAAATGGAGGTTGTAATAAACGCGTAAGATGGAAGAATTAACTCAAGAAATGGAAGAGACAAAAAAGGTTCTTAAGAAAAAAAAGGAACATACTGGAATCTTGCACATTTACTCTTCATTCAATAATACAATTGCAAATGTAACTGATTTATCTGGGAGTACTGTTGCTAGATGTACAGGGGGAATGGTTACAAAACAAGATAGATTAAAAGCAAATCCTACTACTGGAATGTTTATTGCAAAAAAAATGGGAGAAGAACTTAAAGAAATGGGGATTACAAATTTACATGTTAAAATGAGAGGAAAAACTGGCGGAACAGGTGTAGGTCCGGGAGCACATATGATTATTAAGACACTTTCAAAAGATGGAATTAAAATAATAAATATTAATGATATAACAAAATCCCCTCGTGGTGGACCAAAGAAAAAAGGAGGTCGTAGAGGAAGAAGAGTTTAAATACCTCTAAATTAAAAAAATAAGATGGACCAAAATAATGCAGAATTTATTTTAGAAACTAATGAAGAAATGGCGAATGCAATCCGTAGATCTGCTAATGAAATTGAAATTTTAGCTATCGATGAGGTAGAAATTCATAAAAATGATTCTGCACTTTATGACGAAGTATTGGCTCATAGATTGGGATTAGTTCCACTGCAAGCAACTAAAAAACTAGAAGTGTTCAAAGAAGGAGATAAACCTAGTACTAAAAATCAAGCTCAAATTCATATAAAAATCCAAGGTCCGGGGATTGTTTATTCTGGAGACATCAAAGGAGAAGTTAAACCAGTATATGACAAAATTCCTTTAGTTATTTTAGGTAAAGACCAAGAATTAGAATTAATTGCATTTGCAAGATTGGGTTGTGGAAAAGAACATGCAAAATATTCTCCAGGATTAGTTTATTATAGAAACATTTCTGAGATCGTTGTGAAAAATCCTGAAAAATCCATAGAAATTTTGAAGAAAATTGAAAAAAGTTTAACTAGTCCATTAAAAGAAAAAATCAAATCTGGAGAGGTTTACAAATCTACTAGAGATATTGATTATCTTGAAAATTTTTCTGAAGGTGGAGATATTGAAGTAAGACCTGGTAAAGAAGTAGTTATGTTTATTGAATCGTGGGGACAAAAAGACCCTAAAGAAATTTTTAACGAATCAGTTAAAACACTCAATCACAATCTTAAGGGATTATTGAAGGCACTAAAGTAAGCGTGGGAATGCCGGAGCGGTCAAACGGGACACGTTAAGGGCGTGTTAGCTTAGTGCTTACGAAGGTTCGAATCCTTCTTCCCACATAAGAAAATCATGATAAACTCAAATGAAAAGCCAAATAGAAAAAAACTTGAAGAAGAAAACAGATAAAATATTAGTGGAAACTATAATTCTAGGTAAAAAAAATCCTGCTTGGGAAAAAATAATAAAAAAAGTTTCAGGTTCTCGAAGAAAACGTCTGGAATTAAATTTAGATGAAATTGATAATCAAACTAAAGATAATGATTTAGTGATTATTCCTGGAAGGGTTTTGGGGAAAGGAAATATAAAAAAGAAAATTAAAATTTCTGCAATGAAATATACTGAAAGTGCTAAAGAAAAATTAAAAGAATCTAAAATAGAATTTAATTTAATTGAAGAAGAAATTAAATCTAATCCTGAAGGAAAAGGAATTAAAGTTTTAACAAACAATGGAAGATAAAATTATAATTGATGGAACACATGCTACGATGGGAAGATTGGGTAGTTTTGTAGCTAAGCAAGCATTATTGGGTAAAAAAGTAGTTATTGTAAATGCTAATGAAGTTGTAATTGTTGGTAAAAAAGAAGATATTGTTTCTAAATATCAAATTCTTGTTAAAAAGGGAGGATCAAGTCAAAAAGGTCCAAGGATTATTAGAACGCCTGAAAGAATTTTAAAACGAGTTATTAGAGGAATGTTGCCCCATAAACAAATGAGGGGAAGAGATGCACTTAATAATATAAGATGTTATAATGAAATTCCTGCAGAATTTTTAGAAGTAAAAAAAATACGGGCAGGAAAAGAAAAACGGGGAAAATTTATTTTATTAAAAGAATTATCTAGATTATTAAACTAAAATGAAAAATCAAAGATTAGCAATTTCGAGTGGGAAAAGAAAAACAAGTATAGCTAAAACTGTAATTTCAGAAGGAAAGGGAACTGTAACAATAAATAATATTCCTCATACTCTCTTAAATGATTTTCATAGACTCTCAATTGAAGAGCCAATAAGAATTGCTAAAAGCCATTTAAAATCTTTTAATTTTGATATTAGAGTAAAAGTAGTTGGGGGTGGGCGAGAGGGTCAAATTGATGCTGCTCGTTTGTCAATTTCGAAAGCACTTATTGAAAAAACAAAATCTCCTTCATTAAAAAAAGCATTAGAACAATATGATAGACATTTAGTTGTTGCAGATGTTAGAAGAAAAGAAGCATACAAGCCGGGAGATTCAAAGGCAAGAGCTAAAAGACAAAGTTCAAAGAGATAATTATTTTTTAATTTTCAAAGCTTTTCTTATTATTTCCAAATCTTTCTGAACATTTCTAATTTCTTTTTCAGCTAGACGATTAACTGAATAATCATATTCTGCTCTCATTCTATCTCTTTCAGAAGATCTATTTTGACTCATTAAAATTATTGGGGCTTGTATCGCGGCTAAACAAGAAAGAACTAAATTCAAAAGAATGAAGGGAAATGGATCAAATGGGTCTTCAGAAATTAATTTTACATTTACATACATCCAAATAACTAAGAAACCTAAAAATAATAAAATAAATGGCCAGCTTCCACCAAAGGAAGTAAGTCTATCTGCTGATCTCTGTCCAAAAGTTAACTTACTTTTCTTCCCAGGAGAATTATGTTGCTTTGAATCTAAAAAATATTTATTAGAAGAAATATTTCCTAAAGGATTTATTTTAATATTTTCCTCTATTTTTTTAAGCGTACCCATTACAATCAATATTAAAAGATGTATTTAAATTTTCCTTTTCAATAAGTTTTTATATAGTTAATCACTTATTTTATTATGACTTTAAAAAAATTGAGTGGAGCGATAATTATTTTTATTCTAGTGATTCTTGGAGGAGGAGTAATTTATTCTAACTTAGAGGGCTGGAGCTTAGTTGATGCGATTTATTTTAGTGCTGTAACGATTACTACCCTCGGATATGGAGATTTTGTTCCTCGAACAGGAATTGGAAAGATATTTACAATTTTATTTTCTGTAAGTGGAATTGCAATTGGACTTTATATTCTAACTGTAATTGGGACCTCGATTTTTACAATAGATTTGCATAGAAGAGTAAAGGTTTTAATTTTGAAAAACGGAAGAAAATTTAATGTTGAAAAATTAAGTGTTGGAATGGTGACTTCATGGAAACAAGGGAAAAATGAAGTTTTTACAGGAGTAATTAATGAAATTGGATTGGATTATGTTAAACTTCATGTTGAAAAGAAAAATGAAATTTTGGTTCCGAAAAAAGATCAAAAAATTTTAATTATTAGTTCTGAAGGCAGACTAAGAAAATATGAAAATTAAAGTTTTATCTATTTTAGCAGTTATTATTTTATTTTTATTCTTGATATTTCTAATTTCTGATCAAAATTTAAGTAATGAAAACGTCCTTGTAACTAAGATTATTGACGGAGATACAGTAATTGTACAGGGAGGAGAAACAATAAGATTGCTTGGAATTGATTGTGATGAACGTGGAAAAGAGTGTTATACTGGAGCTAAAAACAGAATTGAAGAGATTCTTTTGAATCAAGAAGTTATATTGGAAAAAGAATCTGAAGACAAAGATATTTATGGAAGAAGTTTAAGGTACATATTTCTTAATGGAGAAAATATAAATTCCAAAATGGTTAAAGAAGGATATTGTGTTGCGCGTTTTCCACAAGAGAGTAAATATAAAAAGGAAATTGTTGAAGTAGAGGGATTTGCAATTTCCAATAAAGTTGGATGTAAATGGTCAAATATTTAAAAATAGGATATCAAAAAATATTAATAATCTCTTTTATAGTTTTATCAATACTCTTTCTATTATCTTTTTTATTTCATAATAATAATAATAATTCAACAAATAAAGTTTGCTTTAAAGAAAAATGCTTTAAAGTTGAAATTGCAAATAATGAAATGAAAAGGTCACAAGGGTTAATGTTTCGTCAAATTTTAAGCGAAAATGAAGGAATGTTATTTGTTTTTCCAAAAGAAGACAATTATAATTTCTGGATGAAAAATACTCTAATTCCTCTAGATATTATTTGGATTTCAAAAAATGAAGAAATTGTTTTTATAGAAAAGAATGTTTTGTCTTGCAAAGAAGATCCTTGTCAAATTTATACTTCTCCTAAAAAAGCATTATATGTTTTAGAAATTAATTCTGGACAAACTGAAGAAATTGGAATTAATATTGGGGATAAAATTATGATTTCATAAGGTTATCTAAAGGAGATGCAATTTTTTTTAACTCTTCTTTAGAGATATGGGTATAAATTTGAGTTGTGCTTAAATCGGCATGACCTAAAAGTTCTTGGATTTTTCTAATATCTACTCCGGATTCAAGTAAATGGGTTGCAAAACTATGTCTTAGGGTGTGAGGATGAACCTCTTTTTTTATATTTGCTTTTTTAGCAGTTAATTGAACAATTTTTTGAAGATTTCTTGAACTAAGTTTTCCTTTCGGTCCGGAAAATAATAAATTTTGATTTAAATCTGTTTGGTGTTTTATTTGTTTTAATAAATCTTTTTTTAAAAAATTAGGAATATTAAAAATACGATCTTTATTTCCTTTAGCTTGTCTTATATAACCTATATTTTCTTCAAAAACTAAGTCTTTTAATTCTAAATTAATAATCTCTGAAACTCGCATGCCTGTTGCATAAAGTAAAGAAAGCATAAGTTTACTTTTTTTCGTTTCACAGCTATTCAATAAAGATTTAGTTTCATCAGTAGTCAAAACTGTGGGAAGTTTTTTTTCTCTTTTCGGACGTTTAATGTTTATAGTGGGGTCAAACTTCAAAAGATTTGAATAAGCATATTTAATTGCTGACAAAAAAAGAATAGTTGAAGAGGCCGCCCTATTTTCTAACTTTTCAGAAAGATATAATTTAATGTCATCTTCTTTTACTTCAAGAGGGTGTTTATTTAAAAAAATTAAAAGAGAATCGTTAGCTTTTAGATAATTTTTAAGAGTGTGAGGAGAATTTTTTGAGATTTTTAATTCAATTTGTAATTTTTTTAAAAAATCCTCTTTTTCCATAAAATAGGTTATGCGAACAGTTATATAAATTTTTTTATAGAGAAATAAAAAAGAGATTTATTAAATTTCAATTAACGAGTTTTAATAAATTCTTTTAATAATTTAATTACTTCTTCTTTTGAAGCTGGAAGGAATGTAATTGAACCTGCATTTTTATGACCGCCACCTTCAACAAAAGCAGAGGGAAGTTTTTTATTAATATAGTTAATTAATTCATGAACTGAAAAATTTGATTCATCTGTTGCTCGAAGAGTTATAGCTGTATTCATAATTCCAGCAGTTACTAAACTTGTTAATTTTTTTTCTTCTTTGGCATAATCATGAACCATCCCAATTGCTCTTCCAGGCTTTGGGAAAAAACCGAATCCGGGAAATGTTTTATCTATATCTATCGTTTGTAAATTTGTTTTACCAACTTTTTCTATTTGTGCTGTTGATTTTCCGATTTCAAGTCCTTTTTTGTCTAACTTATTAATATATGGTGCTAACAAACTTACTAACGCTTTTTGTTTTTCTCTTGGTTCTCCAAAAAGAACTTCGATGTATTCTCTTGCTTCCATAAATTTTAATTTGGCTGAAATAAAGTCGATAACAGTAGAAATATCTTTCAACAATTCTTTTGAGTAACCTTCTTTTTTTGCAATTTTTATATAATCTTCTACTGCTTGTAAATTAGAAATATCAATTCTATCTGCTAAACCTGCCATAGCTGCAATCTGTTCTATGTTTTCTACATCTGGGTTGATGAATCTTGCTAATTCTGTGCACAACATTCCTGCTGAGAAATGAGATCCATCTTCTCCAACAAGAAAAGGATTTATATGGACGAGGACTTCTTTTGAAATAACATCTTCTTCAAAAAGATGGTGATCAACTACAATGAAATCCATTCCGTGAATTTTACCTTGTTGAATTGCCATTAAATCTTCTGAAGAGGAACCATTATCTGCAATAATTATTAACGGCATTTTATTAGAAAATTTTGCTACATTCCTCAAAGAATTTGCTGTGTCTCTAATTGAATCATCAATCTCATAAAAAGGAGCTGAACAGGGAGCTCGAGTATAAAATTCCCAAGCAGCTTTATTAGATAAATGTTGTTTTTCAATTAAAGGTAAAATTGCACGTTCTAATGTGAATCCCGAAGAATACCCATCTGTATCATTGTGATGTCTAACTATAATAGGTCGATTTTGAGCTATAGCTAAACGAATTTCAGTTGCAGCTTTGATAAAAGGCATTTTTAATTTTTCTAAAATAGGACTATTAATTAAAAATTTTGGAGGATCAACTTCTGCATTTTTGCGCTGAATTAAAGCTATCTCTTTAAATAATAATTTAGTATTTTCATCAGATAATTTAGTTAATTTTGAGATATCTCCTTCTAATTCGTCGCGGAATTCTTCTATTTTAACAATAACCTCAATAGCATTGCCTTCTTCCACCTCTGGAAAGGCTCTTGCTCCGGGCCCTTCAAATGCTTTTAAAGGTAAGGTGCCGGTTCCATCAGTTAAATAAAATACAGTTGGACCGCCTGTTTGCATTATTCTGTCCACAATTCCAGATAAAGAAACTATCTTTCTTGTATGTTCGAAGGTAATTTCTGAAATCTTTATTTTAGAGATTGAACTATCAAAAAATTTAGCAGGTTTGTTTTTAAATCCTGAAAATTTATCTTTTTTTTGAAATGATTTATTTTGTTTATCTTTTTTAGATTTCATTTATTGAAAACAACTAGAGAGGTTAAAAAGGTTATGGTTTTGATTTAATTAAGAAATCGGAACACTTAAAAAGGATCATTTATTGAAATTAAAGTGTTGGGTAGGATTAGTCTTATTCTTCCGAATTAGAATGAAGAACAAAATCGGTAAAGGCGATAAAGTCAAGGTAGAATACAAAGGAAAATTAGAGAGTGGAGAGGTATTTGATAGTTCTAAAGCTTCTGGAAAATATTTGGAATTTGTTGTAGGTGATAAGCAAGTGATTTCTGGTTTTGAAGAAGCAATTATAGGGATGGAAAAAAGAGAGGAAAAGGAAATTACCTTAGAAAAAGAAGACGCTTATGGAGAATATAAGGAAGATTTGAAAAAATCTGTTGCAAGAAGTGTCTTACCAAAAGAACAAGAGCCTAAAAAAGGGATGACCTTAGTAATAGGGACTCCAGAAGGTTATCAAATTCCTGCAAAAATCGTAGATGTTGAAGAAGATAAAATTGTGATTGATTTAAATCATCCTCTTGCTGGAAAGAAATTAATATTTAAAATAAAAATTTTGGAAGTTGAAAAAAATTCTAAATAGATTGTAAGGAGGAACAAAATGAAGCTATATGTTGGTAATTTATCTTGGTCAATTAATGACGCTAAGTTAAAAGAAATCTTCTCAGAATTTGGAGAAGTTTCTGAAGCAGTAGTCATTATAGACAAATTTTCTAAAAGATCGAAAGGATTTGGATTTGTAACTTTTGAAAATGATGAAGATGCAAAAAAAGCAGAATCATCTTTGAATGGAAAAGAAGTTGACGGACGAGAACTTAGAGTTAATGAAGCAAAACCTCGAGAAGAATAAGTAGGTTTTATTTTTTTATTTTTTTATTTTTTTATTTTTTATTTAATCAAAAATGAGGTTTGATAGGAAATATCCTGCAAGAGTAATTCCTGGGATATATGTAAATGCTAGAGTGCATTCCAATAAAGTATAACTTGTTGGAGGAGTAATATTAATTAAATTGATCCAAACCATCTAAATTAGCTATTTTTGCGATAATCTTTCTATCTTCTTCAGAAGCATTTTTGTATATCTCAACTAATTTTATCTGTTAAATTTTCTAATCTTTGAAGAGATTCTTTATCCATAAAATTTTAAAGAACAGAAGTATTTATCTTTTTAGATAATATTTGGAGTGTTTAGATAGTTGTTTAAACAGAAAAATTTGTTAAATAAGAAAAATTTAATTTTTATTTGAAGGAACAAACCATCTTGAGAAAAATAACTTTATTCTATTGATAAAAGTGTTTCCTTTAATAGTTATCTGGTCTGAAGTATAAGCAGATGAAAAAGAGGCTAGTTGGTCTTGAGAGTTAAGAATTGAGTTCAAAGTTTCTTCAGAAGTTGAAACTAAATAGGTTACTTTTCCAGTTGATTGAGTTGAAATTCCTGAGATTTGTTTATTTGAAATAATAACATAAAATACAGAAGTTGTTTCATCATTTAATTTAATAGATGTTTCAATATTTCCGTTGCCCACTAATGAACCAATTGCTCCAGGCAAGTTGATTGGACAGGTGTTTAATTGGGTGTTTAAGGAATCTAAATTAGTTATTAAATCTTGGAGGTTAGAAAATGAAATGTTGTTTGAACAATCGGCTGTTTGAGCAATAACTAAAGAAGTTGAGATTAACAACAAAGCCAAGATAAATATTAAACTCTTTTTCATAGGTATTCAAAAGAAAAGAGGTATTTAAAATTTTTGGAATATTTTAGAAATTAGGAAAGAGAGATGTTTATTTTTTACTAACTACAATCCTTTTTTTATTGTTTATATACACTACATCATCTATGCTAAAAGTTTTAGGTGTTGATAGGAAGTTTTAGCTAACTGGTAAAAGAAAATTTAAGAAAAAGATTGAAGTCTTAGAAAAGTTTATTAATGAAATTGGATTATAATATTTATGAAAAGTAAGTTAGCAATAAGTAGTTTTATCCTTGGATTGATAGGATTATTAATAATAGTATTAGGGTTTATTTAAGGGGAACAAGGACAGATAAATAATATAATAATTGGTGCAGTAATAGGAATAGCTATACCCTTAAGTCTTATAGGGATAGTTACTGCGATAATTTCTTTAACTTTAATTTATATGAAAGGATTTGAAGGAAAGTGGTTTGCTATCTTAGGATTAATTATTTCAATAATTGCCTTAGGGTTAATAGTTACTGGATTCCTAATGATCTTTTCGACGCCATTTTTTTAGTCAAAAACCAGTGAAAAACAGCTAAAATAACGACTTCGCATAATACATCTTGTGCGTAGTTTTAAGTGCTTTTTATGGTTTATATGGGTTTTTTACCATTTGCGAAAAGTTTTAAGTGTTACTGAAAGATTTGTTAATGACCAAATCCCATTCACTTCTTTTTATGTCCATATATTGTGTAATAGAGAACCAACCATCTCTCTTCTCATTTTCTTCTCTTTGTTTTACTTCTACTTCCAATTTTGATTCAATCCAATTTGCATCATGCCTTAATTCAATTATTAATTCTTTTGGATCTTTAATTCCTATCCAAAACTTAGCAATAGCTGAAGGGAGATGGGTAATGAATTCCGTGTTCGTTTTCAAAAATAGGCCAATTTATCTCATTATATTCTCCTATAAAATAAGAAAAACTTAAAGTCTCTTTGTTAACATAAAACCCTTTTTCTAAAGATGAACTATTAGCATCTAAATAGGTTAATCTTTCTTCACCCATTTTTTACTAAACCTCTCTAGATATTTAAAAATTATTGTGATAGTTTGGAGTATGTAATGACATCCCATATGATTTTTGTTTCTTTTACAAACTCAACATCTTTTGTGTAGCTAATCTAGCAGAAAGATATAATATCTAAAAATCGAATCTAAATAATCCTGAATTCTTGGGGTAGCTTCTTTATATCCTCTATCTGCAAGAATTTGAATTCCTTGATTAACATAAGAAGTGTTGCAAGGGGAATTAATAGCATCTAAATCTCTTCTGAGGACAATTCTTCTAATTTTTTTACCTTTTTTTTTGATTTTTTTCTATTTTTTGATATTTTTCATTTAGCAGAAATATTTAAGCTTTGATTAAAATATTTAATTATGTCTCGGATTATATTTCTCTCTAAAAAAAGAGTTGTAAGGTTTTAATTGATTCAAGATATATGCCTCGGGAAGAATGTAATTTCTTAAATCATCAAATCCAATATTTGAAAAATGTTCTTCTCCTTCATCATCTATAAAATTTAAACTTCTTACCATGTTTGATTTAAGAGAAAGAGTTATTTTAAATCTAATGTTGGAGGTTGTTTAAATTGTTGTTTTGATTAAATATTTTATTTTTTATTCACCCTTTGGCCAAATTATTTTATTTTTTATATAAAATAATTTTACCGACGATAAATAGGTGTTTATGGCTGTTTAAACAGCTGTTTAAGTAAAAATGTTGGTTGTTTAAACACAAAAAAACATATAAAATGTCTGTTTAAAATAGAAAAAGTGGTTAAAATTTAGAAACATTTAAATAGTATTTCTCCTCTACAAATGTATTAAAAAGAGAAAATGGGTTGGTTTTTCAATAAATATAACAGAAAAGAAATAGAACTTGTAAAAGAAGAAGTAAAAAATTCGTTTTTTAATGTTAAAGAAGATATGGATAAAATTTCTCAATGGGTAACACACCTCCATACCAAAGATATTTCTCGAGAAGGTGATCTTTCTCAAGTAAAAATAGATTTATCGACGATGAAACAAGAGATTAACGAACTTAAAGAATTGATTTCTGTGTTGACTCAAAGCGATTCTGAAGAGGTGTTTAAAACACCTGTCCAAAACAAACATAAACAAACAGTTGTTGGAGGTGTTCAAACACCTGTCCAAACACCTGTCCAAACACCTAATTTTTATGGAATTTCAAATCTTTCTATAACTGAAAGAGCAATAGTTTGGCTTTTAGTAAATAGTGAATTAAAATTAAGTTACGAAGATATAGCTGCAATGTTAGGTAAAACAAAGTCTACCATAAGGGGTCAAATAAACAGTATAAAACAGAAAAGTGAGGGGTTAGTAGAAGAGGCTATGGAAAGAAATGGTAAGAAAAGAGTGTATGTGCCTGAAGAAATTAAAGAAAAAATGCTCAAAAAGACGAAAGTGAGTGTTCATAAGTCAAAAAAATCAAGAAAATGAGTAAAAATTAAGGTCTAAAAACAGAAAGTGAGAGTTAAATTAAGAAAATTATTTAGAAAAAATGATCTTTTTCATAGAAAAGAGAGGATTAAATAAAAATTAGGTAAAAATGTAGAAAGAGAGTGTAAAAAATTTAGTTAAAATAGGTAAAAGTGAGAGAAAAATAAGAAAAGAATTCAAAGAAAAACAGAAGTAGTGTATAAAATATAGTCAAATTAAGATAAAGTAGTGGTTAAATTTTAAAAGGGATAAATTAGATTCTAATTAAGTTATTCGTTTAAAAGAACAACTTAATTTATCTATAAAAATTAAGAAAATAGTATTTTTAAGCTTTAATACTATAAATTTCTTAAGTTTAGCAGTGTATCTAGGGTTGCTAATTTTTTAAAATCTTGAGAAATATGGAGGATTATTTGTTTATTATTTACTTTTTCCTTTAATAATGGTATTCCTTTATTAATAATTCTTTGAGTGTAGTCTCGAATAGAGCTCTCACTGAGATTTAACTTTTCAGATAACATAGCATAATTTACTTCCTCTCCTTGATCTTCAAATTGATAAATAGATGAAAAAACCAGCAATTCTTGCTTAGTCAATTTTTTTATTTTAAACCTTAATTCTTTTTTTAAAGTATCTAATTGGGAGAGAATTAAGGTTGGAGTAATTAGGGGTTTTTCAGGTATTTCAGGAGTAAATTCTATATGATTGTCTGTCTGTCTGATTGTCTGTCTGTCTGTCGAAACCCCCCTATTTCTTATGGAAATATTAGTTTTTAACTCTTTTAAGGGTTTAAATTGATATTTTTGTGTCGAAGTTAAATTATCTGTCGAATTATCTGTCGAATCTGTCGAATTAAAAGATGAGTGTGTCGAAGGGGGGATTTTAGGAAGATTAGACTTAGTAGGGTTATTTGATTGATTAGGAAGATTTGAATTTCCTAATAATTTAGTTAAATTTAGAATAGATATTTGAATCTCATTTAACTCTCTTTTTATATCATTCAATTCATTTTTAAAAATCAAAAAATCCTCTTTCACTTTAGTGAATGCATCTTTGATAGGATCCATCTTAATTTGATATAATGATTTTTTAAAAATTTATGTATCTTAAGGTTTTTGAAGTTAAAATCTAAATAGAATGGAATTTAAAGAATATATTAATATAAAGAATATATTAATGTTTTAGGTTATCATAAGCATTACTAGAAAGGCGCCAACGAATTCGTTTAAGATAATCTAAACCTTTAGAATTTTTTTGTATAGAAGAGACTAATCCTTGGTCTTTAAGATTAGATAATAACTCTTTAGTAAATTCTTCGTCACGAGCTATTTCTTTGGCTATATGGGAGGTAAATTGGGCTTTGGGAAATTTCTCCAATAATAAGGAAAGAATGTGTTCAGATATTTTATCTCTTTTTTCTTTAGAAATTTTAGGCATAAATATTTCAAGAAAACTTCATTTTTATAACTATTCTTTTGAATTCTTTTCTTTATCTTTAGAGTTATTTTCTTTTTCTTTAGAAATTTTAGGTACTGTTTGAATATGTGTTGGTAAATTAACAAATTCTTCAAGTAATAATGCTTTTACACAGCATTTTGAAAATATAATTTGTAACAAGGGAATCTGAAAATCTTCTATAACTATTTTCTTTTTCCAGTTATCCAAAACAGATTCCATAAATTTATCTTCATTTTCATCCATCAAAATTATGAGTTTACCCTCGAAAAGAAGGTTAGCATAATCTGGTTTGTAATTTATTTTAAATTGAAAATTAACAGATAAAGAATTATTGTTGAACATCTCGAAAGATGCCGGTTTTATATCTAAAATTTTCATATCAGTATTTACTGTCGCGTCTTTTCCCAATTCTTTTTTCTTTTCTACAGAAATTGTATCAAAAATACATGAAATTACTCTCATTATGATTATTTGAAAAAATCATTTATAAATATTTAGATTCTAATAAAAAATTTAATTCAGAATAATCAAATCTAATTAATTAAATTTAATGTAAATCTTCTTCAGAAACAACAACGAAATCCCCAATAGCCATTATAGAATTATGTGGAATTAATAATTCACCTACACTTGATCTTTCTAGATTTAAATTATTTACATAAGAAGTAGGATTCTTTACAACAAGTTGAATTAATTCACCTGATCTTGTTTCAAAAGTAATATCTTGAACCATTCCAAGACGCTTACCTTCTTTTGTTACTACCATCTTTCCTAAGATGTCTTTTAAGGGTCTTTTATCTACCATGAAGAATTTAAAAGAAGAATCTATTTAAAGTTTTCTGTAGTTTTTTGATGATTTTAAATTTAATATTAATTTAAGATAATAATTTATTAAAAAAGGATAAAATTTGATTTTAAAGATAATTAATCAAATATTAGAATATTTTTAATAAAGAACTGAATATTAGGATTTATTAGTTTAAATGGATTGATTAAATTGAGTTATACGAACTTAGAGGGGTGACCCCTTGATTTCGTATAGAAGTATTTATAAAAAGAATTTATTTTTTGATTTGATTGTTAAATTTTTATTTATAAATATTTATATTATATAATATATATAATATAGTTAATAATAATAATAATAATAATAATAATAATAATAATAATTGAAAAGAGTTAATTAATAAAATTAATATAAAAATTTTATTAATTAACTTAAGATAATTTTTTATAATAATTTTCAATCTTAAGTTAAGTTAAATTCAATCTTAATATCTGAAATTTTATTCCAATTTTATTCCAATTTTATTCCAATTTTATTCCAATTTTATTCCAATTTCATTCAATAAATTTAAAATATTTATTCTTTTTTAATTCTCCAGTAGAAATCAAGGTGTCAGGGTCTAAATGTATTTTCTTTGATTTTTTAAGCTTAATATCTATTATTCTTCAATTTTCCAGATTTATTCTTGATTTTCCAGTAGAAATAAGGGTATTGTTTATTCATCTATACAAAAGTTTATAATAATTGTTGGTTCCCTCTTTATATCAAAGAGGAAATATTAATAAATAAATTTTAATTTTAAAAAATGGGTGAAGTTTTTTCAAAAGTCGATAAGATATTTAATTCTTTTATGAAGAATCAATTATTTAAAGATAAATTTGTGCTACAATCAAGTTATACTCCTGAAACTATTCCTCATAGAGATGAACATATAGAACAAATTGCGTCTATTATGGCCCCTTTATTAAGAGGAGAGAAAATTAGTAATTTATTTGTTTATGGTAAAACAGGGACAGGAAAAACCTTATCTGTGCAATATGTAAGAAATCAATTAATAAAAAGAAATAATTTTAAAGAAAATGAATTAATTATTGAATATGTGAATTGTAAATTGAAAAAAGTTTCAGACACAGAATATAGGATTTTAGCAGAATTGATTAAAAAACTCGGAGGTTCTGTTCCGGCCACAGGATTACCTACAGATCAAGTTTATAATAGATTTATTGAACTTATAGATAATAAGAAAAAATTAATTGTTTTGATTTTTGATGAAATTGATCATGCTATAAATAAAATTTCAGATAATTTTTTATATAACCTTACTCGACTCAATACAGAGCTTGTCCATAGTCAATTAAGTATTATAGGAATTAGTAATAATTTGACTTTCTTAGATGATTTAGATCCTAGAGTGAGAAGTTCTTTATCTGAGGAAGAAATTATTTTTCATCCATATAATGCAATCCAATTAAGAGATATTTTAACTGAACGTTCTCAGAGAGCATTTAATCATGGAGTTTTATCTGAAGGAGTTATATCAAAATGCGCAGCATTTGCCGCTAGAGAACATGGTGATGCAAGAAGAGCATTAGATTTATTAAGAATTGCAGGAGAAATAGCAGAGAGGAATAATTTTTCAATAATTTCTTTGAAAGATATTGATTTAGCTAATGAAAAAATAGAAAAGGATAAAATTTTAGATATTATTCGTACAGAACCAAAACAATTTCAACTTACTCTTTTAGCCATAATGAAATTAGTAGATAAGAATAAATTAACTGAAATATTTACAGGAGATGTTTATAATACTTATCAAGAGTTATGTGAGAAAACAAATAATGATATTTTAACTCAAAGGAGAGTGAGTGATATTTTATCTGAATTTGATATGATGGGTTTAATTAATTCAAGTGTTATTTCAAAAGGTAGGCAAGGTAGAACTAGGAAAATTAGGTTAGCAATTCCAATTCAATTAAAAGAAAGAGTAAGAGAAATTTTATTTGATTCACTTTCAATCTCATATTAATAAAATGAATTATGAATTATTGCAATTTTGTTCTAGTCGAGGAATTCTCGTTGATAAACAGGTTTTGCAAGTTTTAGAAGTATCTGGAAATTTAGATTTATCTAAGAGATTATTAGATAAAATTATTTTACAGTTTAATCAAAAAATTATCACTAAGGGTTTTTTCTCTGACAATAAACATCAACTTTATGATTTACTTTCATATCATTCTGGAAAAGATAAAGAGTTAATTCAAAATATTTTTATTAATTTAGGATTAACTTTTAATCAAGAAATAATTGATTCTAATAAAAAAGAGAAATCTATAGATGTTTTAGAAGATAATTTTGGAGTAAATTTATTGAGGATTTATCAAAATACTCCTAAAAAATTAGAAGTTAAAGATTTTATTAATAATTTTAAATATAGATTTAATTTTTTGAAAAGTATTTTAATGGAGAGACAAACTTTAGATAATTTAATTTCAATAAATAGGATTTCTGGAAGGGGAAATTGTTCTTTGATTGCGATTGTTTATGATAAAAAAGTAACTAAAAATGGGAATATTTTATTAGAATTAGAAGATTTAACTGGAAGAGTAAGAGCAATAATTAATAAAGATAGAAAGGAAGTTTATGAAAAATCTAAAGAAATAATTTTAGATGAAGTTATTGGAGTGAAATGTAGCGGTAATGGGGAGATTGTTTTTGTTAATGATATTCTTTTTCCAGACGCTAAAATCCTTAAGAAAAAATATTCAAATAAAGAAGAATATGTGGCATTTACTTCAGATATCCATGTTGGAAGTAATAATTTTTTGGAGAAGGAATTTTTGAAATTTATTGATTGGATTAATGGTAATGTTGGAAATGAAAAACAAAAATCGGAAGCACTAAAAGTTAAATATTTATTTATTACAGGAGATTCAGTTGATGGAGTGGGAGTTTATCCGGGCCAGGAATCTCAATTAATTTTAAAAGATGTTGAAGAACAATATGCTTATTTAAGAAAATTATTGGGGATGATTAGAAGTGATGTTCAAATTATTCATTGTGCTGGCCAGCATGACGCTGTACGTGTTGCTGAACCTCAACCTATTGTTGGAGAGAGTTATGGAGAAATTTTGAAAGAATTAAAGAATTTACATAGAGTAACTAATCCTTCACTTATTGAAATTGGAAAAGATGTGAAATTTAAAGTTTTGATGTACCATGGAGCAAGTATGCATGGGGTGATTAATAGTATTGATTCTTTGAGATTAGGAAAAGGTCATGATTCTCCGACAAATGTTGTAAAATACTTACTTAAAAAAAGACATTTAGCCCCGACTCATTCTTTAGTTACATATACTCCTTTAGATAATGAAGATGCACTTTTAATTAAGGAAATACCTGATATTATCACTACAGGAGATTTACATAGGCCGGAGATAGCAAACTATAATGGTATTTTACTAATTTCTTCAAGTTGTTGGCAGGCAAAAACTCCATTTGAAGAAAAAGTTGGAAACAATCCCGATCCTTGTAAAGTTCCAATATTTAATCTAAAAACAAGAGAAATTAAAATTTTTGATTTTTCAGGAATAGAAGGAAGTGAAAAAAATGCAAACTGAAAAATATTTTTATGAATTAGAAAAAGAAATTAAAAATTCTTATGATGTTGCAGGAAATGCAAGAAAAAAAGGATTTGACTCTGTTAGAATTGTTGAAGTTCCTTTAGCACACAATCTTGCAGAAAAATGTGTCGGTTTAATTTCTACAATCTATCCTCAAGTTCAAGATAAAACTATTGTTAAAAGAATAATTGAGCTTGAAAAAATTTATGGTAGTTTAGATGTTGCTGTTTCTTTGAAAATAGCCGAGGAAATTGCTAAAGAAAAGTTTTGTAAATTTTCTTCCCATATGGAAGCTATTGACGCAGGAATTCGAGTGGGTTTTGCATATACAACTTTAGGAGTTGTCTCTAGTCCTATTGAAGGATTTACTTTTTTAAGATTACAAAAAACAAAAAATGGGAAAGATTATTTTACTCCTTATTTTTCAGGTCCGATAAGAAGTGCAGGAACTACTGCTAGTTGTGTTGTTTTATTTATTATTGATCACTTAAGAGAAATTTTTGGTTATGCTCCTTATGATCCTACTGAAGAAGAAGTTCGTAGAACAGTTACAGAAATTTTAGATTTTCACGAGAGAATTACCAATTTACAATATTGTCCAACAGAAGAAGAAGCAAATTTTTTAGCTAAAAATATTCCTGTGCAAATTGCGGGAGAACCTTCAGAAAAATTAGAAGTTAGTAATTATAAAGATCTGAAAAGAGTAGATACTAATTTTATTCGTTCAGGATTTTGTTTGGTTTATGGAGAAGGTCTTGCTCAAAAAGCACCTAAAGCTTTACGTATTTTAAAGGGACTAAGAGAAAAAGGATTTAAATTAAGTTCTTGGGATTTTTTAGAAAAATATTGTGAAATTCATGAGAAGACTTCTTCAGGAGCGAAAGAAACTAAGGCCACTTATTTGAAAGATATGGTTGCAGGTAGACCTGTTTTTGGACATCCTTCTCGTTCTGGAGGGTTTAGATTTCGCTATGGGAGGTCAAGAGTCTCAGGTTTTTCAGCAGTTTCAGTACATCCTGCGACAATGGCTATTTCTGGAGATTTTTTAGCAATAGGTACACAATTGAAATTTGAAAAGCCAACTAAAGGAGGAGTTATTAGTGTTTGTGATAGTATTGATGGGCCAATTGTTAAGATGAAAAATGGGAGTGTGAAAAAAATTTCTTCTATGGAAGAGGCAACTCAAATTTACAAAGATGTTGAAGAGATTATTTATCTTGGAGATATTTTATTTCCCTTTGGAGATGTTGCAAATAGAAATTCAGTCTTATTAAACCCCGGATATGTTGAAGAGTGGTGGGTTTTGGAATTAGAAAAAGTCGGACAAAAAGTAGAAGATTATTATGATGTTAGTTTTGAGAAGGCTACAGAATTATCTAAAAATTATAGAATTCCTTTACATCCTAGTTATATTCCTTATTGGACTCAAATTTCTTATGATAATTTTTTAGAATTTCTACATTGGTTGTCTTATGCAAGATTAAATAAAAAAATTATTTTACCTTGGAGCAGAATTGAAAAAGAAAAATTTGTCGAAGGAAAAAGAGCTTTAGAACTTTTGGGAATTCCTCATGAAATTTCTGTGGAAAATGTTTTGATTTCTAGAAAGGATAGCAAATCTTTATTTGTTAATTTAGGATTAGATTTGACTATTTTAGATAAAGAAGAATTTTTTATAGAAAAAGAAATTAATTCTATTGCTGAAAATATTGTCGGCGGAAATAAAAAAGATGTTTTGGAAATTATTAATGATCTTTCAGAATTTATAATTAAAGATAAGGCTGGAGATTTTATTGGATGCCGAATGGGAAGGCCTGAAAAAGCTAAACTTAGGAAACTTACTGGAAGTCCACATGTTTTATTTCCTGTTGGAGATGAAGGGGGGAGATTTAGAAGTGTTCAAGAAGCATGTAAGGGAGGGAAAGTTAATGGAGAGTTTCCTATTTATTTCTGTTCAACTTGTAATAAAGAAACAATTTACTCTTTTTGTGATAGTTGCGAAAAAAATACGTTAGAGAATTATTATTGTCCTCAGTGTAAACTTGTTGTTAAGGAAAATGAATGTGCTCTTCACGGAAAAAATAGGAAATATTATCGTAGGCCTATAGAAGTTAGAAATTATCTGAGTGATGCCGCGCGTATTTTAGGAATGCAAGGACAACTTCCGGAATTGATTAAAGGAATTCGAGGAACAAGTTCTCAAGACCATAATATTGAACATTTAGCTAAGGGAATTTTGCGAAGTAAATTTAATTTAAATGTTAACAAAGATGGAACTGTACGATACGATATGACTGAACTTCCTGTAACTCATTTTAAACCTTCAGAAATTGTAACTTCTATTGAAAAATTAAAAGAATTAGGTTATACTTTAGATATTCATGGAAAGGATTTAGTTGATGAAGACCAACTTTTAGAAATAATGCCTCACGACGTTATTTTGCCTTGTTCTAAAGCATCAGGAGAAGAACCTGCGGATGAAGTTTTCTTTAATGTTGCAAATTTTATGGATGAGCTTTTGGAAAAATTTTACAAATTGGAAAAATTTTACAAATTATCTAATAAGATGGATTTGATAGGACATTTAGGAGTTTGTATGGCTCCACATAATTGTGCAGGGGTTATTTCGAGAATTATAGGATTTTCTAAGACACAAGGATTGATGGCGAGCCCATATATGCATGCTGCGATGAGAAGAGACTGTGATGGAGATGAAGCAGCGATAATGTTATTGATGGATGTTTTAATTAATTTTTCAAAGAAATATCTTCCAGGTCATCGAGGTGGAACTCAAGACGCCCCTTTAGTTTTGAATGGAAGAATTGTTGCTGGAGAAGTTGATGATCAAATTTTAGATTTTGAAGTTGTTAACCACTATCCTTTAGAACTTTATGAAAAAGCTGAAAAAAGATTACATTCTTCAGAGGTTAAAAATGTCTTAATGGTAAAAAATCTTTTAAGAGAAGGAAAAGACCCATTTAGGAAAATTGGTTTTACTCACAATACTGAAGATTTTAATGCAGGAGTTTTATGTTCTTCCTATAAAAAATTACCGACTATGAAAGAAAAAGTTGACTGTGAAATGGAGTTAGTTAAAAAAATTCGGGCTGTTGATGCGAGCGATGTTGCACGTTTAATTATTGAAAGACATTTTATTCGAGATATTAGAGGTAATTTGAGAAAGTTTTCACAACAAGGATTTAGATGTGTTAAGTGTAATTCTAAATTTAGAAGGCCTCCAATGCAAGGAAATTGTTTTGTTTGCGGAGGGAAAATAATTTTTACAATTTCTGAAGGAGGTATTGTAAAATATCTTGAGCCCGCATTAAAATTAGCGACAGATTATGACATTCCTGTTTATGTTAAACAAAATATTGAGTTAACTAAAAAATATATTGAAAGTATTTTTGGTAGAGAAGAAACGAAACAAGTTAAGTTGAGTGATTGGTTTTGAAAAACATCAAAGATGTTTTAGTGGTTCTAACAAACCAGCTCCAAGATAAACTTGCCTGGTGGTTTTAAAGAATATATAAATTTAAAAATACTTTATCTCTTTAATAATATGAAATTGTTTAAAATTATTGCTTGGATTATGCTTGGAGTTTTGATATTATCTCCAATTATTGGAGGGATATTATTTATTTTGTTGTTTGGATTAATTGATATAAATTCTATTTTACTTACCGCAGGCATTTATTACTCTATAGTATTTATATTTTTTCTTTTTAATTCTCTCATTTTGTTTGGATTTTTTATTTTAGGTAAAAGAACAAATAATAAATTACTTTCCATCATTCCCTGGGTAACTTTTTGTTTACTCTTAATTGATTTAATGATAATTATAGTAAAGATAATTTCTTTACAATTTTTATCAATTGTATTTATTATCCCCTTAATTATCTTTACTATATCTTTGTTTCAAATTAAGAATCAATTAAAAAGTGCTTTTTATTTAGCTATATTTTTAGTTATAGATGTTCTTTTGATGTGTTTATTTGCTACCTTATCTATATTTATCTCTTTTGAAGTTTTCTCTTCTACTTTGATTCTCATAATTCTTCTATTTCTAATAATTTATATTCTATCTCCAATAATTTATATTCTAATTATTATATTGTTTTTTCAAGCATCTAAAAAGTTTGAGCAATAGCTAAATCAGGTAAATCAGAATAACAGGAATAACTAAACAACCCATTAAATTAATTCTTCTAACTCCTGATAGAATTCCAAACAAACCTGTTGCTGTTGAAATTATGAAGATAAATAATCCGAAAAATCCTGAGAAAATGAAGACGATTAAAGAAATTATTATGAGGATTAAAATTGAAAGTAGAGAGTAATTTATTTTATTGATATGTTTCGCGATTTGTTTGGCTAAAATTAAAGTCCAATAGTAAGCGATAATCCCTGTAAGTGCAATTGTGATTAAAATTATCAAAACATCTTTTTGTGTTAATTCTTTTAGAATTGATTCTACGACTACGGCCATTCCTGTTCTTTTTCTTCCAATAGAATATAGGACGATGAAACTTAATCCTAAAACAATTGTGTTTGTTGCTCCGAGTAAAATAAGAAATCCTCTTTTTGTTGATTTAATTAAAGAAGTTCCTAACACTGCTGCTTGTCCACTTCCTAATCCTGGTAAAAATGAAGTTAAGGGGGCAGTAATTGTCGAGGCGATTAGAGGAGGAATTAATTCTTTGAAATTTATTTTTGGTTTTTTTATGATTTGTTTTTCGATTGTTACTTTTGTTTTAATACTAATTATTAAAGAAGAAGCTCCAAATAATCCTGAAAGCATTGGAAGGAATGGTTGATTTACACCGCTATTTAGCGTCGCTAATCCTAAAAAACCTGAAAGAAGAAATACAATAATTGCCGGAATCTTTTCATTTTCCTTTGAAATTAAAAAAATACTTGAGGCTATCAAAAGATAAGGGATTATTATTTTCAAGATTGGTTCAAATTTAGGTAGGATAAAAATAAAAATTGGCGAAATGGCCAAGATTATAAAAATTGCTGCTAGGCTTCCATAGGCGGTTAAAACTATTGCTTCATAACCTCGCCCCTTTTTTAATAATTCATGCCCCGGCAATATTGAAAGAACAGTATCTTCATCAGGGGCACCTAAAAAAATACTTGGAATAAAATCAATGAAACTATGGGTTAACGCCATAGCTACTATAAAAATAACTAAAATTATTGGAGAAGTATATTGTAAAAAAACTAGAGGGAGGGATACTAAAATTGCCCCGATTAAATTTATGTGAATTCCAGGAATTAAGCCTGTAAAATCCCACGAATGTATATAAGATGATTCCTGAAATATCGAGGGTTTCAGGCTTTATAAACCTTATTTGGGCTTTTTAGGGGTTTGTGTAAGTGTGCTCTAATATACCCTTTTTCCATTTTGGTTCTTTGGGACGCTTTATATTCGATAGAGGTAGTCTTTTCTTAATACTTTCCCCCCTATTTTGCTGGGTTTTGGGTATATTGGGTGCTTTTTAGTCCTTATAGTCTTTTTTTACATCTAACGGAATATTCTCAACAAGACTTTTTCCCTCTTCTGTTTTAGTCTCTTCTTCTTTTTTCTTTTCTTCTTCAATCTTTTTTCTAAGATTTTGATAAATTGCTTTTAGAAAATTTTTAAATTCTTCTTGAGTTGTTTTGAACTCAGTTTTGTAACCTTTAAGTGCAAGAGACTCATTGCCCCTTTCTAATTCTTTTCCCCTATAATAAAAATATTTCATTGCTTCTGAGAAAATATTCACAAGTGCTATTCTATCAAATTGTTTTGGATTTTTTTCTATTAGACCCTTTTTTGCAGATATTATTCCTGCAAAAGTTAGGGTAACAAAATCATTCTTTTTGTATTTTAATAACTTTTTATCTTCTAAAAACCTCATAAAAAATATTTCAGCAATTTTCTCACAGTTTACTTCATAATTTTTTTCATTATTCTTTTTGTTTTCTCTTGTATAGATAATCCTTGTTTTACTTAGAGGTGCAAGATGCTCTGAGATAGTCGCTTCAACTCTTTTTAATCTATCAGAAATCTTTTTATTGGTATCGTCGCCCGTTAAAATTAAGGCCAGCATATTCACGACATTTTTCTTAGCAACTAAGGGCTTTTTAATGTTCATATAGGTTTTAGGAAATTTAAATTTATAAACCTATGGTTGTTATTATTAGGAAATTACAATTAAAAAACCAAAACCTTTAAATAAGGCTATATATTCCTATTTAGGAAATATAAAACGAATTTCCTAAGATGAAAAGAACAATAACTACAATCACTCTTGAACCAGAAATAAAAGAAAGAGCCCTGAAACTTTTAGAATCTAAGGGGATGAAACTTTCTGCCGTTATCGAACTTTATCTAAAAAGGTTTATTGAGGAGGAAGAACAAAATGCAAATTGATTGGGTTATAAAAGAGAATGAAGATGAAAAAGAAACTCTTTGTTTTTGGTGTTTAGAAGTTAAGAAATGCCTTTATATTGAAGAACAAAGTGGTGGCAGGCCAGCACATCCTCTTTGCGAAGATTGTGCTAAGCCAAGAATAGAACTCCAAAAGAAATTAATGGATGATAGAATTTCAGATGAGGAAAAAGAGAAACTTCTTCTTGAAGATGTAAAAAAATTACAAAGGCATTTTATTGAGAGTTTGAGGATGATTACTGATATGGATAAAATGTCAAGTTGGTTTGACAAAAACCTCAAGGGTAAGGAGAAGAAAAATGAGTGAAGATATTGATAAGTTAATCTCGGAAATGAAAGGGGAAGTTTTTGAAGAGATTGAAAAAGCGAAGGAAAAGATAGGGGATAATCTGACTAAACTTGAAAATAAATTCAAAGAGGTGAAGAATGGAACAGATGAATGAATTTAGAGAAAATGGAGATAGAGAAAATCATCGTTTAGAGATTCGCCTTAGCAAGTCACAAAAACAAAGACTTCAGATGTTAGCAGAGGCTTCAGGATTTACAACAGTCTCAGCTTTTGTAAGGTCTCAGTGTCTTAATCCAAGTATGGAGATGAAAGTGAATGAAATCCTTTCCATATTAAAGAAAACTAAAACGGAGGAACAAGAAGATGAGTGAAAAGAAAACACACTATCAAAAGTGCGTTATAAGAAAAAAGAAAGAAGGTCAGACTCAGAAACAAGCACAAAAGTCTTGTCAGAAACTTAAACAAAAATAAGGAGGTAAAAATGACTGAAAGAAAAGGAACTTATTACGGCGATTGTGAAATCGCGGAGAATAGTGAGGGTTTTACTTTGAAGTGCAAGAAAGGAAAACCTGCTGTCAGAATTCAGACTGAAGAATCTGAAGAAGATTAAATTTAAGATATTGAAAATGGAAAACCAAATTGAAGATATATTTGATAAAGAAAAAATAGAAACTAAAAAAGAAGAGGCTGAAGAATTCAAAAAGGGATTCTCACTTCTTGAATTTCTTAAGGGGTTATTCTCTAAAAAAATAAATAAAAATCAACTAAATAAATACCCTATTTCTGAGGCTGTTTCTTAACAAGATGGAAGATAATATAGATATTCAAGAAAACACTGCACAGAGGGTTGATAGTCGTTGTAGAAACAACATTAAAACTATATTTGAGACCCTACTTTTGCAGAAGAAATGTAAGCAACAAGATTTAGCAGACTATCTTAATGTAGATAAGGCTTATGTTTCAAGGATGGTTCATGGTCTTCAAATTCCTCCATTGAGAATTAGGTTGAAAGTAGCTGAATTCTTTTCGGTTGATTCTTGCTTAATTTGGAGAAGCGGAGAAGTCAAAGAAGTTGAACAAGAAGTGAATGAATATTTTGAGAGCATTGGAGTTAAAATTAGGAGAGTTGAAAATGGAAATACCTAAGATTAAATCTTGGCTTGATAAGTTGTATGGTTTAAATGGTCAGAGAGATTTTGAATTGCAAATTTTAGAGAAAGAGGGAATTAAAACTAAAAGAAAAACATATCTCTATCTTTGTGATTATGAAAATCCTAAGATAAGATGGTTTTTATCAAAAGTAAATCAAAGACAAATTCTTCCCATAGAATCTGTTTTGGATATAGAGAATAAGACTCAAATCAATGAAATTGTTTCTAAATTGAAAGAACTTGGTTTAGAATTCTATGTTTTTACAACAGGCTCAAGAGGTTATCATGTGCATATTTTCTATGACAGGGATTTAACCAATGAAGAGAGGCTATCTATAATAGAATATTTTGGAGCAGATACCCAAAAAGCAAGTGGCAGAACGATGATTGCTCTTGAATTTTCTTGTCATTGGAAATCTAAAAAAATAAAGGAGTTAATTGAAATATGAATAATCTTAAAATTGAGAAAAATAATCCCCAAGCGATACTTGAAGAGGCTGAGAAATCAAAAAAGAAAAAAAGATTAGATGAGAAAAAATTAAGAGTAGACCTGATGCTTTCTTATGATAAAAAACCTTATCAGAGTTTAGGCATAGGGGTTCACAATAATACCTTTTATTATGGCACTGTTTTAGAAGACGGAAATAAAAAATATAATGCCGTAGTAACTGATGATGGGAGAGTTTATGTTTGCTGGGATAAAAAATTTAATGATGAAATTAAAGATGATTTTTGTTTAAATTACCGTTTTGATTTGTTTGATGATTGCATTGATTATATGTGGAGTAATGATAGTATTAAAGATTTTAGAGATGGTGTTGCTCCCGTAAAAACCAAGAAAGAATTATTTGATGAAATTAAAAAAAATAATAAAGAGGGTGTTTGGCATACCGATGAGGAAGCCCACGAATATACAGCCTGTGATATCATTTCAAATTATGTTTATCCTGTTTTCAATTCTAAAGGTAGGACTTATCACCCAGCAGACTTTGGAAGTGGAAAATCAAGACAGGCTTTAATGTATCAATTAATGAGTTTTAATCCCTTGTTTGCAGGAAACATAACTCCTGCAAGTTTTGAGAGAGTTATTGAAAGCACAGGCGGAACAATTATTGTCGATAATTTTGATAATATGCATGAAGATTTGAAAAAAGCAGTTCTTCAGGTTATTGAGGTTTATTACAAAAAAGGCTCTAAGACGATTAAGGCGGAAGGTCAAGGGGCTCAAAGAAATAGACCTGTTGCTTTCAATGGATATTCTCCTCTTGTAATTAACAATATCGTTGGACTCCCAGAAGTTACTGAGAGCAGATGCAATGTAGTGAGAATGTTAAAAACAAATAACAAAAAAATTGTTGACAAGAAGATAAATCCTAATAATCCTAAATATAGAATTCTCAGAGACCATTTACACATTTGGGCTTTGAAAAATTGGAAGCGGGTCAGAGAAGAGTATGAAAACTTGGAAGTCCCTGAATTATCTGCTCGTGACTTGGAAAGGTGTGAGGCGGTTTTAACAATTGCTAAACTAATTGGAGATGGGGTTTATCAGAGGATTTTATCTTGGATATTGAAAAATAATGAACAGCAATCAATAAAGGAAATTTCTGACAACTGGGAGTTTCTTTTGTATGACTTTTTGAATGAAGTTATAAAAGAAGGAGAGAAAAGATTAGAAGTTAGAGAGATAACAAAAGTTGTGTCAGAAAAACACTTTGATTCTGATGATTTCAAAAAATTCAAACAGGATAAGTTAAAATTTAGCCATTATGTTGGAAAAGTTCTGAGAAATCAGCCCTTAGTCAAGAAATCTATTATCAATGGGTGGGTTAATTATACTATCAGCAGAAGTGATTTGGATAAGATGTTGCAAATTAAAGGATTTGATAAATACCTCACTATACCTCACTTAACATCACTTAACCCTACCAATAACACTAACAATACTAACATAACTAACAACACCAACCTTACTCCTTATAATAATAAACAGAAAGAGAATGAAGGTGAGGTTGGTGAGGTTGGTAGTCAGAAAAGTGCACAGGGAGGTATTTCTTCATGAAACAAGAAAAAATTTATGCCTGTAAAAAATGCAGGATTCCACTTACTGAAAAATTAGTTAGAGAGATTGATGGAAAGAAGTTTTGTTATTATTGTGCAAGAAGATATTCAAATAGAACTGAAAGGAGGTCTAAGAACAATGGCATTTAAAGAAGTTGGAAGCGAGTTGCCAGAACAGTGGAAGCCTGAAAAAGAGGGAGACTCTGTAGAAGGAGTCTACATAAGAAAGAAAGTTGATGTTGGAAAAAATAAGGCCAATCTTTACATAATTGAAAAAGATGGCATTATGAAAAGTTTTTGGGGAAGCACTGTTTTGGATGACAAGATGTCTTATGTTAAGCCCGGAGAACTGATAAGAATAACTTATCAGGGCGAAGATGCTGAGAAGGGCTATCATAAATATCTTGTTGAAAGAGATGAGTAATTTTATTTTTATTTTTATTTTTTAATATATAACTGAAAGAAGGACGAAGAAAAAATGAGAACACCGTTAGAAGATTATAGCACATGGATTGAAATAGAACATGCAGAGATTCCTGCAAAAATTAAAGAAATAGCAGAGCATATTCATGACTTAAATTGGAAAGTTAAATCTATTGAACATGGTTACAGAAATAGCGTAGAAGCTGTTTTCAAGTCCCAAGAAATCTTAAGCGTCATAATAAGTAATTTTAATTCTTTATTCCAACATTCTGCAGATATGCTGAAAAAGAAAAACGAGCAAGATGTGAAAAAGATTCAGAATGATTTGATAAATATGCAAAGAGAAATAAAAAATACAACAACTAATCTAACCCTTAGGCCTGAAGATAAGTTATATCCTGCAGTTTTCTTTCATATTAAACAGCTGATAGTTGAGCCAATTAATTCTTTAATCGGAGCTGTTTTAATTGATTGTTGGAGAGATTCAAAAAAAATTATTTATAGAAATGTTGATGTTGGAATTGTTTCAAGAAGGTATGATAAGAAAGAATTTATTTCTTATGATGAAAATAAATTTTATGAAACACTTTATGTTGAAACCATTCGAAGAACAGGTCAACACCCTATGTTTACGGTTTTCAAAACTCCAACAAAAACAATGGCAAGTCCTGTTTTAAGTCCCACAGATAAAAGAGAGTTGGTTTTGGGATTGTATGATGAGATGAAGAATGAACAGAAGAATAAACAAGAGTTTGCTCAGAAAATTCCTGAAGAATTAACCCAAAAAGAAGATTCTGAAAAAGAGGCTAATGAAGTGATTTTTGAGGAAGAATCAGAAGAAATTGAGGAGGAAGACGATTAATCGTCTTTTTTATTAAAAATGAAAAAAGATGTTTGGCAAAGATTAGGAAAAAAGAAGGTTGAAAAAGAAAGAGTTGTAGACTTAGAAGCCAATAGAAAGACACTCTTCTTTGTTAGAAAGAAGTTGTTAGTTAAAGTTAAAGATGTAAAAAAAGCATTTAACTGCTCAGAAGATTGTGCGAGAAAAAGATTAGACCGATTAAAAAAATCAGGTTATTTAAGTTTGAGAAAAAATAATGGAAAAAATACTTATTTTCCAACTAAGAAGGGATTTGAGAAATTACCAAAAAAGAAAATTACAGAGCCTTTAGTGGTTGAAAAAATAAAAGAAGTTGAGAAAGAAGTAATTAAATTAGATAAAACAAATTATCTGGGAGAAATTTAAGATGATGAAAATTTTTATTTTTCTCGGAACCTTATTTTTCTTGTTTGTAGTTTATTATTTAATCCGAAAGAAAAAGAAGAAACAGAAAGATTGGTTTTTATTTGAGAAAGTTGAAGGTTATGAAAACAATCCTAAAAAATCTTATTTTGCTGTTCATAAAAAAACAGGAATAAGGAGGTCTGTTTATCCTAATGCCAAATAAAAGTCATAAAAATGCTGTGAACCATTGTAAGAGAGAAATAGAGAAAAAGAATTTTAGATGTAAAAGAGAGTGGGATGTTTCAAGAGGAAAATTTCTAAATGCTGTTGACTTGGCCTGTTTTGGAGATAATCAAAATATCAATGCAGTCGGGATTGAAGTGGAATCAGCCCCTAAAGAGAGGTGGAACTCAAACAAACAAATTCTTTCTAACGAGTTGGATTTGAAGGAATTTTCAAAGATTTATTCAAAAAGTAGAACATGGCATTTGCATATTGATGATGTTGATAAAATTGATTTTGAGAAAGAACTTAAATTAAAACCTAAATTTTCAAACAGGAGGATATTTTGATAGAAAGTAAGATGAAAATTAAAATACCTAAAAAAATTAATTTGCTCGGTGAAGTTTTTGAAATTAAATTTGATAATAATGCTAATTGTCATGGGGAAATTATATTTGAAGATAAAACAATAAAATTAGATTCAAGATTAAAGAAGAATCCTGATAAATTAATCTGGGTTTTTGTTCATGAAATAAGCCATTTCTTTCATTCATATTATTATGCAAATCATGTATTAGACGAAGATAAGGGTGGTGAGGAGGATAATGAAATGTTTGCCAATGCATTAGCGAATTTTTTCTTTTCAATATTTAAACAAGTGGGAGATAAAGAAAAATGAAATCCACAGCTCTTTATGTTCGTGTTTCTACAAACAAACAAGAAGCGACAAACCAACTTCTTCAGCTTAGAGAATTTGTTAAAAAGAATGAATGGAAAATCTACGAGGAGTATGTCGATGTAATCTCAGGCAAGGAAACTTCTCGTCCAGCTTTCGATAATCTTTTTATAGACGCCCATAAAAAACTTTTTGATGTTGTTTTATTTTGGGATTTATCAAGGTTCTCTCGTTCAGGTGCATTGTTCACTCTTCAAAAACTTCAAGAGTTGAAGGGTTTAGGGATAGAATGGATTTCATATCAAGAGCCTTACATTCGTTCGATAGGCCAGTTTTCAGATGTGATTATTTCTTTGCTTTCAACAGTTGCAAAAATTGAAAGAGAAAAAATATCTATGAGAACTAAGGCAGGTCTTGAAAGATTGAAATTACAAGGCAAGAAATTAGGCAGGCCAAAGGGAAAGAAAGATAAGAAAAAGAGAAGGAGAAAGTATTTTAAAAAACCATCTTCATTTTAAGAAAGATTTTCACAAGGGTCATTATCACTATCATGGTCTAATCTATGAATGTCTCCTTTGCCTTGAGATTTACAATAATCGAAAACTGCCTGTGCTTCTGAATGTGAATTAAAGTCTCCGCAGTTATAATAATCTGATGAGCAGACATAATTAGACGATTCAGAAGTATCTTCCTCTTCTTCTTGTTTTGGAATGTAAGAAGGGTTTGGGTCCACAGGGCTCTCTTCCAAGTCTATGGAAATATCTTCTAATGAAAACTCGACCCACACAAGATAATGGTCTGAAACTTCTTTGGTTATTCCTTCGCTGTAAATTCCATGATTGGTTGCTTCTGCATTTGCATCATCATTTAAGATAATTCTATCATAAGCACAATTTGTTGAAGAGCTTGTGGTGTCTTGGCTGTCTGAGATTAACCAATTCCAACTATCAAACTCTTCTTCATCTGAGTTGTCATAATAATTGCAATCTGCATTTAAATCTCCAATAACAACAACATTTCCTGAGGTTTTAACAATTTCAGCAAGGTAGTCCATCTCTCTTGAAACATCATCAGGTTTTATATGAATGTTATAGACAATAAGTTCGTAGCCTCCAATGTCAAAAGTCACTTCTATTGGTGGCCTTTCCCATCTATCTTGGCTGTCCGGGTTGAAGTCTTTGAAGTTTTTTATTTGAATGCCCTCTCTATAAATTACTCCATATTGTTCTTTGCTTGAAGTTCTTCCTGCCCTACTCGATGCTTTACATTCGTAACCCTCGAGAAGCCCACACAAATCATAGAAGGCACTTGTATCAATATCTCTTATCTCTTGAACAAAGATAATGTCATAATCATCTATAACAGAAGAATAAAATTTCATTAGTTCTGAGTTTGATGCCTTTGTGTCTCCAAGTATTCGTAAATTCCAATTTGCAAGTTTTATTTTTTCTGAGTTGAGGTTTTCAGAAACCTCTTGGCCTGTATTTTCTTCATTTGAAGTTTCTGTCTCTTCTTCTTGGATTATTGAATTATCTAATTGTGTGTTTTTATTAGAATCAATGTTTTGACTGTTTTCATTTGAAGAATCATCGGGAGCAAAAATTCCTATGATAAAAATCACTGTAAAAAATATTATTATGCCGGTCCAAACAGGATGTCTCTTCATAAAACTCTTTGATTTTGCACTCATAAGGAAACTATCAAAATAACGCATATAAATTTAACTAAAAACGTCCCTTTATAGAGGTCTATTTTTAGGCTATTTTTACAGGGAAGATTTATACACCCCTTTTTAGAAAACTTTATAGAACCATATCTCATTGATTTTTTGAAAGAAAATGGATGATAAAGAAAAATTTGATGAGAATTTGATTGAGAAAGTCAAGGCAATGAGCAAAGAAGAAATGGAGAAATTCTTTTTATCCATGCCAAGAGAAAAGGGGGCTGAATACAAAGAAATTTATGTGGCTGTAATGATTTTAGAAGACATCTATTATGTTTTAACAGACCTTCCTATTGAAGCCTTTAAGTCTGAGTTTGTTAAGAAAATAAAGGAAGTTGGAGGGAATCCTGCTGATAGGTTGAAAGATTATATCCTTCTTGAGATTAGAAAATTTTACGAGTTGGCTTTTCATGAAAAAAGGTATATTCTACCTCAACTTCCAGAATATTGGGATAGAATAAAGTCTATAAGAGATAAAAGAATTGCCCACCCTGATAAGGAAAATAATTTTAAATTAAATGAAGATGTAGAAAAATTATATCGTGCAATTGATGAAATAGGATTTGATAGGATATTCATTGATTTCAAGAAATATGCAAAAGAGTGTTTAGATATTGCTTGTGATTATTAGTTCTCTACATTTTCTTCAAAACTTCTTTGCCTAAATCAGTAATTGCATAAACTCTCCATGACGCCTTATCTGGTGTAATGCATTCCACTAATTTTTTCCTCTCTAAATCAAAAAGAGTCCTTGAAACATTTGGTGCTTTGTATCCTGTCTTTCTTGCAATTTCAAAAGGTCTCAACGGCTTATTTCTTAAGGACTTCAAAACATCAAGTCTTCTCTTACTCGTGATAATAAATCCGTATAACTCCTGTATCCTTTCCATATACTAAAGTGTAACAATGTTTATAAAAAATGAGAAATACGAAAAGGATACGGAATAAAATGAGAAAATTAGAGATTAGAATAGAGATAAATTACTACTTAAATCAAATAAATAAAATTGGGGAAGTTTTATAATAATGCGAACTCTAAAATTAAGATGAGAAGGGTATTTTTTATTTTTTTTCTTTTATTAGTTCTTCCTATTCCGTCAATTTTCGCTTTAAATATAGAAAACCATGAAACAGAAAGAGTAGATTTGCAGTCTCCTGAAATTTTTGAGGGATTTGCTACATTAGAAAAAATAAGTTATGAAATAAGCGGTAAAAAGTTTGATGTATATATACTGAACTTTAACTCGGATGATGTTCTTGCAGATAAAATTAATTACACTCTTGATGATGTTGACATAAAAAATACAAGAAATTATGGGGGAGAGTATGTGATTATTTACCAAAATTATGTTGAATGGATAAGCAAAAATAAAATTATCCATATTGAAGGGCCAGATACTCAATCAGTTTTAGAGAGCGAGATATATAACCAGTTTATCTTTGAATATAGTTCTAATCTTAATGATTATACAAGGAAAAATGAAGAAGTAAGATTTGCCTCTGCCTTGATAAATCAGGCCTCTCCTTGTGACGAGTGTGGTGCAGGTTTATTTAACAACTGTGATAAAAATGAATGCTATTCCTTATCTGATAGTTGTTATTTAACCTTCCCTTCTTGTTTAGGGTTAGGAGATTGTGTCTGTTTAGATGGAAATAATCTTCAAAATGGAGATGATTCATACTGTAATTATAAGGGTCAGCGAGAAGGAGGTTGTCTAAGAAACGAATATGACTGTGATTCTAATTCTCAATGTTCTTCTGGGCTTATGTGTGTTGGCACAATTTTGGGAGAGGATGGGTGTTGTAATGTTGACGAAACTTGGGACCAGAATCTACATCGTTGCACGCAATTAGTAAATGAGCCATCAATCACAAATAAAACCTATAAATTTGGAGATATTGACTACAGTTTGTATAGAGGAAAATGGAAACAAGGACCAATTTGTGTGGTTTGTCCACCTTATGTATGGAATGCAGGAGACATAGATTTCTCAAAAAGACCGGTTCTATTGATACATGGTTGGGGGAATGATGCTCAACACATAGAATCAAATCCCAATGGGGAATGGGATGAATTGCAAGAAGAATTAGAAGATTTAGGGTATCAAGTGTGGAGATTACAATATTCTCCTGCAAATTTAAGTAATAGAAAAAATGCAGGAATGGTCTCGGATGCGATAGAAAAACTTCTCGATTATGGTTATGACCAGCACTATTCAAAAATAGATGTAATATCACATAGCATGGGGGGATTGGCAACAAGAGGGTATATACAAAGTCTTGGAGTTGATGAAAATGGGATGCCGGTATCTTATGATGGCAATATAAGAAATTATATTATAATTGCCAGCCCGACAGGTGGAACTTACTTTGCAAATATTATTGATGGGATAACTCCAATTAATATTGCTAACCAACATCCTCTTTGTCAGAATTTAATTAATGATAGAAAACTTTGGGGAGGCTCCGAGGCAACAAAAGATATGGAGATTGGGAGCGATTTTACATGGGAATTGAATAATCAACAAATAAATAATAACATAAACTATTTAGTAATTGCAGGAACCAGAACATTAGATAGGAATCTTCCAGTTTCTCGTTCTGATGGGTATTGTTTATCAAATTGGGGAGATTTGAACGATGGTGTTGTTTCAGCACATAGCCCAAGTCTTATTCAAGAAGGATACCCTCTTATTTTATTGGACTCGTTCCATTCGACAATTAAATTTCCCTTTGTTGATGAGGGGATAGATTCATCACAAAAAGTTGCAAAAGTTGCAAATCTTTTTTTTAATGGGAATTTAAATCGACAAACAATAAACCCTCTATTAGATAAAAACGCTTTCTATGATGAAATATACTACCACCCAACACAGAACTCTGATTTCCTTCCATTAGAATTAAGAGATTACGGAGGAATAGTTATACAAGTTAATAAATCAGAAGTGAATCTAAATGAAAACTCTGTCAAAATCAATGATTCTGTTGGTTCTGGTCCCCTTAGTTCTTCATTAATAGATTTACAACAAAACTCCCTCACTAAGAGATGGTTTTATGCACAGATAATAAATAATCTCCCTAATGAGAAAATAGATTTTTCTACGAGATTTATAAATATAGGAACACAAAAAATTAATATTAATGGACATAATTTTGATGAGGAGTTAGATATTGAAGAAGGGATAACAAACTTTTTCCTTATTGTATTAGATAAAGATAATGACGGATTTGATATGTTGGAGGTAGGAGGTTCTGATTGCTCTGATACTAATCCTTTAATAAACCCTAATGCAAATGAAATATGTAATGAAATAGATGATAACTGCAACAGCAACATAGACGAAGGGTTTGATAAAGGCGATATTTGCACTATTGGAATTGGAGAATGTTTAGTTGAAGGATTTAAAATATGTAGCCAAGATGGACTTGGAACAATTTGTGATGCATCACCAAAAGACCCTTCAAATGAAGTTTGTGATAATTTAGATAATGATTGCGATGGAGAAATTGACGAAGAAGAAGTCTGTGAAGAAGAAATCTCTTTACAAATAAACTCTCCACAAAATCAAGTTTACAACGACCGAAGAATTCCTTTTGAAATAGAACTTAATGAAATAGTAGATGAGATAACATACATTGATTTGGCAGATGATAGAGGTAGAGAAAGAAGACTTTGTTCAAACTGCGATTCTTACGGATTAGATAGAATAAGAACTCAATCTTTTGTAGATGGTGGACACAATATTAGTATTAAAGCAATGAAAGATGAAGTAGTTGTTGATGAGAAGATTGTTTCATTTATGACAGATAGTAGAGACCCAAGAATTTCGAGAACTGAACCTCGTAGAGGATTCTCAAACGGCATATTCAATGTTGAATTTACCGAAGAAAACCCAACAGAATTAATTTTGTTTTACGGAAACAGCATAAGGAATAAAACAGTTGATATTGAAAATGATTGTGTTGAAGCAAGAAGAGGTTTTGAATGTGAAACAGAGGCTGATGTTTCAGATTTCGATGGAGGCAATATAGAATACTGGTTTGAATTAATTGATGTTGCTGGAAGTAAAGACGAAAGCAGACATGAAGAATTAAATGTTGATATCTCTCCTCCAATAATTGAAAATTTAGAATATGAAGTGGATGGAAGAAATGTTTATTTCACAATGAGAGTTATAGAAAACAATCTTGATGAGGTCTATTATTTGGATAATTCTGATGAGCGAGCAAGAGAGAGAAGTATTTGTCGAAGATTGAGTGGAGATTTGTGTGAAGGAAGAGCATCTTTCAGAGATGGAGAACATAATATCACAATTTATGCTGTTGATGAAGCAGGTAATATGGCAAAAGAAGATTTGCTTTTCTTTGTAGATTCAAGAGACCCAAGAATAAGCAGAACAGAACCAAGAAGAGGTTTTGCATCAGGAATATTTAATGTTGAATTTACCGAAGAAAATCCTGTTTCTTTGTTCTTGAATTATGGAAACTCTCAAACAGGATTTAGAAATAAGGAAGTAGAAATAAGTAGTTCTTGCATTATAGATAGAAGGTATGAATGTGAAACAGAAGTTAATTTAAGTGATTATCACGGACAAGAAATAGCTTATTGGTTTAATATCTCAGATATTCTAAACCAAACAGATGAATCAAGAGAAACAAGTTTAGATGTTGATTCTGTTGCTCCAATCCTTAATAATCTTGATTCATTCTGGGAACAAGGAGAAGGAAGATATCAAAGATATATCTATTTCACTTTTAATGTAACAGAAGAGAACTTTGATGAAGTAAACTATTTAGATTTAAATGATGAGCGAGCGAGAGAAAGAAGAATATGCTCAAGATTAAGAGATGGAGTTTGTGAAGGAAGGGCATCATTTAGAAGCGGAGGTTATGAACTTTTAATCAAGATATTGGATAGTGCAGGAAATTCTGTTGAAGAGTTTATTGAGTTCACAGTTAGTTAAATTCAATTTTCTTTTCTTGTTTTTCATCTGTTAAGTAGTCTTTTCTTACTTTCAAAAGTCTTAATGCAGTTTGAAAGTCAATAGCAGATATTTCTCCTCTTGCAAATCTTTCTTCAAGTATTTCTGCAGGAGACTTTTCTCTCTTTGCTATTTCAGGGATGTTGTAATTCAATGCCTGTATTGGATTTTTCTCGAAGATTTGAGTTTTAATAGGCATATTAAAAGCAAAGTCTACCGTTTCCTTCATCTGCTTATCTGAAACTTTAGCATAAATTTGAGTGGTTGTAACTTGATTATGTCCGAGCAAATTAGCAACAGCATAAAGGTCTCTCGTTTTTTCATAAACGAGTTGAGCGTAAAAGTGGCGTAGATGGTGAAATCGGAATTTGTAGACAGGACTGCTGTCTCTATATTTCATTTTCTTTTTGTATTTAACAACATAATCTACATAGTTAAGACCTGCCTGTTCCCTTGCTTCTGCAAACCACCTATGAAGAGTTTTTGCTCTTAGATGTAAATCAGGAGATTTTGCAGAAGGTAAAAACCATTTTCCTCCTTCGATAATTGAGAGCCATTTTTTAATTGGAGATATAGCAATTTGAGGAATGGGAACAAGCCTATCTTTTCCATAATCTTGTTGTTTTTTTCTATTTGGATTTTTACTATCTCTTATTTTTATGATTCTTCTCTGTAAGTCTATGTCTTGAATTGCATCTAAGCGAACACATTCTCTAATACGCAAGCCACACATTAAAGCAATAAAACAAGCAATAACACATTTTGGTCTATCCATCGCTTCAAACAACTTAATAAGCTGTTCCTTTGTCATCATATCTGGCAGTTTATTTTTGTTTCCCATTATAGACTCCTTACAATATTTGTTATTTCTTCCATCATTAACAGACCAGTGTTACTCTCTCTAACCCTTAACCTATTTCCTGCAATTTGAATGGCTTTCTTATAAGATAATTCTCCTCTTTCAAGTTTAGATTTAATATCCGAAGGCACTCTGCAAGCCAACATCCATCTGTAAGTTGTTGATGGATTAAGATGGTTTTTTAAGAGATAATCATAAATTATTTTTTCGGCCTCAGTAAGTTCTCTTTTTCTATTCCTATTTTCAAGGACGCTCCTTCTTCCATAATGCAATTTACCTTCATAGAACGCTCTTAGATGAGAGAAGATTGGAAGCAACTTATCGTCCTCAATTTCAGGCAAGAGTGATTTAATGTCCGACTTGATTCTATTTACTTTATCAAAAATATTTATTTTCTTTCCTTTCTCTCTAATTCTATGATTTATATAGACGACATTATTGTTTTTTTGCATATACATCTTAAGTTGAGTTTCTTTATATTCCTTGTAAGTTTTTCTTACGGAATTCTTAGAAATCAACTCAGAATTCGGTGAACTGTGTGCTCAAAGGCCTGTTAAGGTGCCGGCTAAAATTCCGAGAGCGATTGCCAAAATTAATTCGAGTAACATTTCTTATTAATTGAATTAGGTTTTTATTTTTAGTTGTTGCTAAAGATATGTTTAAATATTCTCTGCAATTAATTTCTTTATGGAAGAGAGTGACCTTAAGAAAACTGGATTAGAGATATATTCTTACTATTGGGTTTTTCCGATTTTTATTTTGTTTTTGACAATAAATTTTTTTGTCCCATTAATTAAAATTCCTTCTTTAGATATTGGATTAATGATTTCAGTGGTTACATTTTTATTTGGTTTTTTAATTTCAATTTCATTTTCCATGATTTTATCGAGAGTAAGTATTTTGAAAGAATCATTGGCTGTTGAAACTGGAAGATTTGTAAGTTTATTTTTGATGGCTAAAAATTTAGGGAAAAAGTTTGAAGAAAAAATAGCAGAAAGAATAGACCAGTATACTATTCGCACGATGAGAAATTATTCGGATTATTCTGTTGGGAGAGAAGAATTTTATGGAATTTACGAAGATGTTAAAGATATGGAATTAAAAACAGAGTTACAGAAACAAATTAGTGCATCTTTCTTTTATGTTTTGGGAGAATTAGAATCTGTAAGGGAAAAGTTAGAGTATTTGACTGGCGGAAAATTAATGCCTGCTATGAAAGCTTCTAATTATGCTTTAGGGTTTATTTTGGTGGCTTTATTATTTCTTAATCGAGGAGAACCATTTACAAATGCTCTTTTTGTAATTTTATCTACAGTAATAATTTTCATTTTATTTATAATTGAAGATTATGAAGATTTAAGGATAGGAGATTATGCAAATAATATTAGTAATTCAGAGCAACTTTTTGATATTATTGGAAGAGAAAGATATTATCCTAAATTCTTATTGAAACGAGTGAGTTTAGAAAAAGAGAAAACTTATCGTATTGGAATCTATGATAGGAAATTAGGAAAAGAAGAAATTGTTAAATTGAAATATTCTCCAGGATTTGATTTCAAAATAGAAAAAGTTTTAGACAAGTTTAAGAAGAAAAAAGAAAAACTTGAGAATTCTGAAACAGTTACTTGATTAACATTTCATGACTTTTTTCTTTTCTATTAAACACCCATTTAAGAATATCGAAGCTTCTTGCTTATTTTCATTGAAATAATATGTTTTTAGTTCTTTTTCTTGGAGAATTTGGCAGCTTCCACAAGAATTTCCACAAGAATAAATTTCCCCGCCTAAATTAAAACTTAATTCCTCCAGGATAATATTTCCGGTATTTCTTCTTAAAGTTATTTCTGTTTCTTGAGTTAATTCATTGAAGCAAATATTTTGGACTTGTAAAATATTTTTTGAAATTAAAAGAGGACAATTTTTTTCTGGAGAGAGTGCAGGAGATTTTACGAGTTGGAAAATTTGAGTGCTGATTGTTCCAATTAGTGTAACAACTAATAAAATTATTAAAACATTTAAAACTAAATCCGATATTCCTTTTTTGTTTAAATTTTGCATGCTCTTGCTCCTATGTCTAACAAATTTATTTCAATTAGTTCTTGATTATTTTCTGAGATTGTTAATGATTTAGCTTGGGTGATTTTTGGGATTTTCAAAAGGAAATTTTTATCTGAAACAAATGTTTCTCCGTCTATTTGATTTTCTCCTGGCGCGTCTGTGAAAATTAATTCGGGGTTAAAGTCCGATTCAGAAATTATTTCTCCAGAAGTTGTTTTAATTGAATAAATAAAATTTCCTACCCCATTATTTCCTAAACATCCTTGTTCTACGGATCTACCAATTAAATTCATGTTGTTTTGATTGTAGTTTCCTTCGATTAAATAATAGTCTTGTGTTGCACATTCTTCCTGATTTGAGATAGCATTTCCTGTTAATGGGGAAACTTTTCCTTTTATGTTTTCTAAAATTAATTTTTCATCTAACTGCCCATATTCGTTAGAACTTAATGTTCTCATAACCCCGTTTGAAATTGATCGCTGATAATTATTTTCTGAACATCCTTCGAAACAACCGTCTGTTTCATATGAGAATTTATCACAGGAAGCAACGCAATTTTTCGAACCTTTAGATAGTTTTGCAGGAGTATATTCTTCGGCAAGGTTTGCAAAAGCGTGACCAAATTCATGAATTAGTACAGTCATTTGATGATTTGTGTTAATACTCATAACATTTTCATAAGCGGAACTTCTAATATTTGAAGGATAAGATTCTAAGACAATAGAATAATCATTTGGACAAGAGGCCACTTTCTTTATTAATTCCTTTGAGTAGCAGAGTATTGCAATTTCTTTGTATAATTCACATTTAGGGGTGTAAGAATCAATATAATAAAAATTGAATGCCTCTTTATTTTTATCGAATGGAGATGTTTCTTGGAAGAACTCTTTATATTGTGTTGCTTGGTCTTTATTTGAGAAAAATACTATGTTTGTTGCTTGGTCATTATTGAATTCTAAAGTGTTGCATGTTTCTAAATTTGCCGATGGGCTTAAATTATTATTTGAACCAATTAATAAAAAAATTAAGATTACTAGCGGGATTGATACTCCTAATAATATGATTATGATTAATTTCTTATTCATCTTTTTTTCAGGAGATAATAATTTAAATAAGTATGGATGTTAATTTTTTTCTATCTTGTCCGCTTGGATTTGGAGGGTATTTTTATATTGGGAAACTCTTCCGATTATTGTTAATTTTTGTTTTTCCTGAATATCTGGACAATTACAAATAACAGTTATTTCTCCTTGACTTTTTAAGTTAAATGTGGTGAAATTATTTTCATAAATTTTGATATTTGAGACCATTCCAGAGATTTTTACTAGTTTGTTTAAATCATCTTTTGAAATTTTTTCTATAGGAGTTTCAGTTAAATCAAGATTGTTAATCAATAAGATTGCTAAAATTCCAGTTATTGCTATTACGAACGCGATTCGTTTCATGGTAACATTTAATAACAAATATTTATTTAATATTTTATGGTATTGAGTGTTAAGGAAAAATTCGATTTAATCAAGAGAAATACTGAAGAGATTGTTGGAGAAGAGGAGTTGAATAAGCTTTTGAAAGAAAAGAAAAATCCTAGTGTTTATCTTGGAACTGCGATAACTGGAAGACCCCATGTGGGTTATTTTGTTTGGGTTTTGAAATTGGGGGATTTTTTGAAAGCAGGATTCAAGGTTAAGGTTTTATTGGCAGATTTACACGGTGCTTTGGATGGGACTTCTTGGGAATCCTTGGAAAAAAGATATGATTATTATGCTGCAGTTATCCCTTTGATGTTTAAAGCAATTGGAGTTGATACTAAAAATTTGGAATTTGTGAAAGGTTCTGAATTTCAGTTGAAACCAGAATATATGTATGATGTTTTGCAAATGGCGACGATTAATTCAATTAATGATACTAAACGGGCTGCGGCAGAAGTTGTTAAATTCGGGGAAAATCCTAAACTTTCTGGATTAATTTATCCAATCATGCAAGCGTTAGATGAACAGTACCTCAAAGTTGATGTGCAGTATGGGGGAATTGACCAGAGAAAAATTTTAATGTTTGCGCGAGAGAATTTGCCGAAGATAAGTTATGATGCCCGAATTGAAGTTATGACTCCTTTGGTTCCTGGATTAATTGGAAAAAAAATGTCTGCGAGCGATTCTAAGAGTAAGATTGATTTATTAGATTCAGAGGAAACTGTTTTGAAAAAAATTAAAGAAGCTGACATGGTTGCAGGAGATTCCAATAATGGGGTGATGGCATTTGCTAAACAAGTTATTTTTCCATTAAAGGAAGATGCTAAAAAATCTTTTGATATCAAGAGAGATAAAAAGTTCGGAGGAGATTTAAAGTATAAAGATTATGCTTCGCTTGAGAAGGATTTTAATTCTAAGAAAGTTCATCCTTTAGATATTAAAATTGCAGTTGCTTCAGAGATTAATAAATTTCTGGACGTATTTAGGAAAGAAAAAAAATTATTGAAGATGGCTGAAGAGACTTATTCTGATTAATTATCTTAATCCTTCAATGGTTTTAGAGAATGATTTTAATTCATCGTCGATTTTTCTTAAAGAATCTAGACTACTTTTTACTTTTAGATTTCTATGGTTAAAATAAAATGTGTTCTCTTCTCCGTTTTGAAAATTGTGTTCATAGAATAAATTGATTTGTTTTAATTCTTCTAATGAAAGAAGTTTAGTTTTTTTAATTGCACAATCTAAAATTAATTCATAAACTTCTTCTACTTCTTCAGAATTTATTTTTTGTCCAAAAGGTTTTTTTATTGTCTTAGAAATTTTAGAAAGTGTATGGTCTTCTTGAGAATTTGATCTAAATTCATAATTTATTGAGTCAACATCTCCGAAATTTTCAGATTTGTCTATTTTATCTTCGAGAGTTATTTGATGAGATATTCCTCTGAAAATTAATCCGCTTCCTTTTTTCCTTGTTATTTTTACAATTATTCTTTTTCCGATGTAATCTAAATCTAACTTTATGGTATCTCCTTTTATTCCATTTTCTAGATTATACCTTTCTCGTCCAATCTGAGAAATTTTATCTTTATTTTCATTAGAAGAAGCAAAACTATAATCTTGATAGATTATTGGAATTAAAGTTGTTAATCCTAAGATTAATAATTTTTGCAATCTTTTCATAAATATCTTGAAAAAAATAATTTTATAAATCTTAGTGGGTTGTTGTGAAAAGGAATGAGATGAACTTGTTGAGGAATGTTTTCCCTCGGCCCATTGAGTAAATTGATGAATGTAAACTTGATGAGGGCAGTGATTGGTTTTTGAATAAATTGATGAGAGTAAACTTGTGTTACTGGTTGATTGTGGGTTTGTTAATGGGATTTGTTTGTTGAATTAATTGTTGAGAAATATCTATTTTGTCCTGAATTCTACAATGTCTTTGTCTTTTACTTTATGAGTTAAACCGACTTTTTGATTTGCGAATTTACTTGAAGGTCCCCAGATATGTATTCCTGTAATTGTTCTGGCGAGCTCATGAGAAATTTTATTTGCAATATCTAAAACTGTTGAACTGGGTTTCATTATTAATGGTTTAGTTGTTGGTTCTTTGCCAGGTTCTTTCAAATATATTCGACACATTTCAAAACCATCGAAAATTATTTCTTTGAGTTCTTCAATTCCTTCATCTGTTAATGTTGAAATTAAGATGAAATCATATTTTTTGGATTTTAGTGTTTCAGATATTTTTCTTTTTTCATTTAAGGTTAATAAATCAATTTTATTGAATACAATTAATTTTTTGCCTCTGATTTTTGGAAGACTTTGAATTATTTCATTTATTTCATTTATCTCAGTTATGACAATAATTAAAACATCAGCCATATTTGCGATTCCCATATCAAAATTTTCGCTTTTCAAACTCGGTAAATCAACGACTTGAATTTGAATATTCTGGTAATTTAAGATTCCCACTATTGGTTCTTTTGTCATGAATTCATTTGGTGAAATTTTTGGGTGCGCATTTGTGAGAGCTTTTAGTAAAGAAGATTTTCCAGAATTTGTGAACCCTACTAAAACCGCTTGCATATCTAATTTTTTAATTCCTTTTGAGCTGGATTTTTTTGTTTTCTTTTGAGTTTCCAGTTTCTTTTTTAATTTTATATAACGAGTTTTTAAGTTTGCCTGCATTTTTTCTGCAGACTTATGTTTTGGAGCTTCACGAATCATTTCAGATAACCAAACTAGTCTTTCTTCATCGTTTTGCGCTTCTAAAAATTTTTTCTCTACTCTTTGATATTCTGGTGATTGATTTGTACTTGCCATATGTAAATTTTATGATATAATTTAAAATAGATATTAGGTAAATTATAACTTATAATTTTAAACCATTAATCCATAAGTTTTATGCTATAATTTAAAAACCAGTTTTGTATTTAACTCTTATGATTCGTAGAAAAGTTTTGAAAAATGGAATGACTGTTATCTTTAAGGAAAGAAAGAATGGAGTTGTTTCTGTCGCGTTTGCAGTGAGGCAGGGAGGAAGAAATGAATATTCTAAAGATAAGGGGATTTCTCATTTTATTGAACACATGTTATATAAGGGAACTCCGACGAGAAATACTCAAAAAATTGCACAGGAAATTGAAAAAAACGGCGGAGAGATGAACGGGTTTACTGCGGAACAACTTACTGCTTATTGGTGTAAGATGCCTTCTAGACATTTAGATACTGCCTTGGAAGTTTTGAGTGATATGATAAAAAATCCATTATTCGATGAAAAAGAATTAGATAAAGAGAGACAGGTTATTTTTGAAGAAATGAAAATGTATCAAGACAATCCGAGAATGCATGTCTTTGATAAAATTAAATCTTTACTTTACGAGGGCGATTTTGCAGAATCTATTATTGGAACACGTGAATCTATGAAATCAAATACTCGAGATAAGCTGAAAGAATTTTTCGATAGAATTTATGTTCCAGAAAATATGATTTTGGCAGTTGTTGGCGACGCTGATTTCGATAAACTTTGTAATTTTGTGGAAAATTCTTTTGAAAAGAAAAAAGGAAAATTAGAAATCCCGAAGATTAAATTGAGAAATGGAACTCAAATTGAAAAAAGAAAAGGAATAGATCAGGCAAATATTGTTTTTGCTTATCATGCTCCCTTGCCTAAAGATAAAAATTTTTATGCCGCGCATATTCTTTCTGTTTTAATGGCTGGAGGGTTGAGTTCGAGGCTGTTTTCAGAGATAAGAGAAAAAAGAAATTTGGCCTATGCAGTTAAAGGCTCGACAGAAGCTGAAGTTGATTTTGCTTATAATTTAATTTACATCGGAACTACGCCGGAAAATGTTCAACAAGTTAGGGAATTAATTTTGAAAGAATTTGAAACAGTTGCTAAAACTCTTGATGAGGATGAACTGAATCAAGTTAAAGAACAGATTATTGGGAATTATTTAATTTCCCAAGAGGATTCTTATAATCTTTTAATGAATATGTTGACTGAAGAAATGAGGGGAGATGCGAAGGAGATGGATAATTTTATTGAAAATGTGAAATCGGTTAAATTATCGGATGTTAAAAAATTGGCGAAGATAAAAGATTATAGTTTTTTTGCGTTGGTTCCTGAGTAATTTTTGAGGAATAGGAATAAATTTAAACTATATTTTATTAATTAAATTATGAAAGGAAAGGTGATTACTGGGTTGTTTATAACTTTAATAGTTTTATCCGTCGTGGGTTTTGCTTCTGCAAATATTTTAGATGATTTTTTTAATTTGTTTAAACCTCGAATTCA